>MTKW01005076.1_pt1 | contig 23263 bp, 22 predicted proteins | sample 1042761 | NCBI WGS metagenome assembly MTKW01 (sample SAMN06205366, study PRJNA360243) | anaerobic digester metagenome | biome: Wastewater treatment plant; feature: Anaerobic digester sludge; material: sludge; isolation source: anaerobic digester fed with sludge from wastewater treatment plant ...
CCCTCCCGCCCTTTCCCGAATCTTGAATATTGCCGCACGATAAGCCTTGAAATGGAGTGAGCGATGAAGAAGCGGTATGTTGTAATCGTGGCTTGCCTGCAAACGGCATGGAGCAGCTTTGCATGGGCGGAGGAGAGCAAGTCTGCATCGTTTCAAGAGGCATATTCAAATTGGACGGCGTATCTGGCGAATATGCCTGTAGAAGTAATGGTAAAATCATCGCTTCCAAGTGATATTTATTATGACAATGAACCATTTCGCCGCATCCTTGATTTAGGAGCATCTGCTGTGCCTGACATTATACAGGCGCTGGAAAATGATCGCAGATTAGTTGAGGCGCTGCAGGAAATCACGAAGTGGAAGTATAACATCGTGCGGACTGGCGAGACGCCCAAGACATACACATGGACCGTGGCGGAAATACCCGCCATACGCGGAACCGATGGCCCGCCTGACCGGGTGGCAGTATGGAAATACTGGTGGCAGAAGGAGCGCTTCAAAACAGATGAACATTTCAATGAACTATATGAAGCCTGGAATGTGGCGACAAAAGCAGGTGAATACGAGAAAGCCGACCTCCTTCGTCAGAAGATAACGAATCTAGGCATTCCCGTATTGCCCTATCTCATTGACGCGGCTAAAACGCAGCCAGAGTGGTTGCTTGCAATAAGACAACTGACAAGTGGCGCACTACCCGAAGACATATCCGGCGCAGAGTGCGAAACATGGTGGGAGGAAAATAGAATAAAGTATGATTTGCCGGATAAAGGCGCGATGTGATTGGCGGGATTTTGTTAAAAATCCGCCGCCCCGCGTTCGGCTTTACTTGGCGGATGCGTTTTGCAAGGCTGTTGCCATGAGCCTGTTCCCGGTCAGCGCGGATAAAGAAGACCAGCTTCTGCAACGAATGGAAAAGTTGGGCATCGTCGAAACGGATTTGGAGGAATCTTTTTTACGCGGCGGCGGGCCGGGCGGACAAAAAATAAACAAGACGGCATCGGTCGTTCGCCTGCGCCACATGCCAACCGGCCTGGAAGTTCGCTGCGGGCGCGAGCGCTCGCAATCGCTGAACCGCTTTCTGGCGCGGCGCGAGCTGTGCGACAAGCTGGCCGCCCTGATTCGCGGCGAGAAAACCAAACGCCAGCAGGAGCGCGAAAAAATCCGCCGCCAAAAGCGCCGCCGCTCGCGCCGCCAAAAAGCCATCATGNNCCGCCCGCCGCGCGGTGAATTATCCCTGCGCGGGAGGCAGCTCTTTCTTTTCCGCGCGCCGCCGCCGGAAAAACGACTTCATCAGGTCCGTGCATTCGTCGGCCAGCACACCCGGAAGTACGGCGCAGGAGTGGTTCAGTTCGGGCGTTTGCAGAATTTGAAAGCGCGACATCGCGCCGCCGCGCAGCGGGTCGCTCATGCCCCACACCACCAGCGGGATGCGCGCCAAAACAATCGCGCCCGCGCACATCGCGCACGGCTCTTTCGTCACGTAGAGAATGCTGTCGGTCAGCCGCCAGTCGCCCGCGGCGGCCGCCGCCTGCGTGATGGCGATGATTTCCGCGTGGGCCGTGGGGTCCTTCAGCGTTTCCGTCTGATTCCATGCCTGCCCGCTCAATTCGCCGCTGTTGTAAATAACCGCGCCCACGGGGACTTCGCCCGCTTCAGCGGCGCGCTGGGCCTGCCGCAGCGCCAGCCGCATGCGGGCCTCGTGAACAGCCATGCTTGGCGACGTGTTCATCGTTGTTCTTCCGGGCCGAGCACCCAGCGCTTGTTAAACCAAAAATAGCTCTCGGGATTGGCGCGCACCGAGGCTTCCAATTTCGTCATAATCGCCTGCATGATTCGCTGGTGGTCGGCGGCCGTATCCGCGCTGGGTGTCACATCCACCCGCCCCGTCAACCGCCACCGGATGCGCGTCCACCCCTCGCGCACGACTTCAGCCGTGAACAGGGGCACGCCGGACTCCAGCGCAAACCGCGCCGCGCCAACGGGAACTTCGGTCTCCACGCCGAGATAGCGCACCGGAACGCCGCCAACCTTCGCCCGCAAATCGGGCAAAATCGCCAGAACTTTTCCCGCGCGCAATTTGGCCGCAACCTCGCCAACTGCGGTGGATTTGGTGTCAATGGCCTCAACACCCGTGCTGCGGCGTACGCGGTTAATCCAGTCATTCATCAGCGGATTTTTTTGGCGGCGCACCAACGCTATCAATTGCACGCCTTGAGCCTGCAACGCCAGACCGGCCAACTCCCAATTGCCCTGATGGGGCACCGCGACGATGAATCCCTGCCCGGGAGCCAGTTGCGAGCGAAGCTCCTCGTAGGCGGCGGGGCTCAAATTACGCTCAATCCACGCGCGGCTCATGCCCGGCATGCGCATGCCTTCCACCGCCGTGAAAACTAAATTGCGATAGGCGCGCCGGGCGATTCTCGCCAGCTCGCGGTCGCTCTTGTCCGCGCCCAGCGCCTGCCGCAGACGGCGATGAGTTCGCGCGCGCAGTTTGCGACTGAACGCCCAAACCGGCCCCATGATGCTCCACGCCAGCGCCAGCATCACGCGATACGGCAGAAACATCACCAAACCGCAGGCCGCGCGCGCGGCGACATATTCCAGACGATGGGAAAACTTCACACTCATGGGGTTTCCTTCCATTCCCGCAGCAGGCGAAAGCCCGCATCGCAATCGCGGTAATCCTCTCGAAAAAAGGCGCGGTTGGTGACGGTCAGCGCCGCTGGCTCGTTCTCCGCCCAACTGCCGCCGCGAGCCACGCGCTGGCCCGCCGGCAAATCCGCGGACGGCGCACACCATTCCGCGACATTCCCGGCCATGTCAAAAAGGCCGAAGCCATTGGCGATAAATGTCCCGCCGCGGGCGGCCGGCTGCCCGGCGCGAAACTGCGCAAGGCTGGCAAGGTCGCCGCCGTCGCCCCAGCCCCAGGGGTAAGGCGCGCCATCCACGCCCCCGCGCGCGGCGTCTTCCCATTCCCGTTCCGTGGGCAGGCGGATGGCCCGCCCGGTTTCCGCCGCGCGCCACCGGCAATAGGCTTCCGCGTCCGCCGGCGTCACTTCCGCCACGGCTTGGCGCTTCATGCCACGGCGCGCGGCATAGCGCTGCCCCCGGCGGCGGATTTGCGCGGTTTCGGGGAAATCCGTCCGGCCCGCGCGGTTGAGATACGCAACAAATTGCGCCACGGTGACTTCGCACGCGCCAAGGTCATAGCCCCCCGCCTCCCCGTTGCGGGTTTCGTGACGCGGGATGGCGCGCCACTCCCCCGCGTGGCCGGCGCCCGCCAGCCCGAGAAAAACAACCGTCATGACCCGGAAAAAATTCACGCGCACATTAAAGCGTATCCGCCTTTGACAATCCACCGCGAAATCCGCATACTACAGAGTTGATAGTCAATCCGACTCGAAAGGTGGCAACGATGGAAAATCGCAAGTCAAAGTGCAGCGGCTACGGCATGTTCACCGGCGTTTGCTGGGTCATTGGTCTGGGAATTATTTTGAGTGTGGCCATCGGCCTCCCCCTCAAGAAAAGTTTGGGCGACAACTCATCCGCGCTTGCCGCGCTGGTCGCCACCGGCATCGGCTTCGCCTATGTGGTGTTGTCCGCCGCCGAGTGGCTCGCGCAAACGCGCGCGCTCAAATCCAATCCCCTGCCGGACGAGCTGGACCTTTCCGAACGCAGCGTGGCCGCCGAGCGTTGCAAGGCCCTCACCGGCTGTTCCACTCTCCACCGCCATATTCGCCGCCTCTTGACCGCATGGGCGGCAGGCGCTTCCGGCCCGCAAGTCTCCAGCATGGCGGGCAATCAAATGCTGCGAACGATGGGCGTCCTGGCCGCCGAAACAGTGGCCGTATTGATTTTGTTGGGCTCGGGCGCCGCCTTTGGCGCACCGCAAGTTTTGCTGACGCTCGGCACCGGTTGCATGGTGCTCGTAACGCTGATGGCCATTGCGCGCTTCCAACTGGCATCCCAACTCGCCGGCTACATTGAATCAAATCTGCTCGCGCGCATCGGCAATGACACCCCCGCCGCCGCCGGGCTGGAGTTCACGCAAGTGCTCGGCAAAGCCGTGACCGACTCCACCGCCTCCCTTGCAACAGCCCAAGCGAAATTCGCGGAGCAGCTCGCCAAGGTGCAGGCCGATGCCGCCGCGCAAGCGGCCAAGGCGCAAACCGACGCCGCCGCCCAAATCGCCAAGGCGCAGACGGACACCGCCGCCCAGCTCACAAAGGCCCATAGCGATGCAGCCGCGCAAATCGCCAGCGCCCAGCAGGAAGCCGCCGCCCAGGCCGTGAAGGCCCAGGGCGAAACATCCGCCAAGCTCGCCGCCGCCCAGCAGGAAACCGCCGCCCAACTCGCCAAGGCGCAGGACAAGGTGGCCGAACAACTGGGCCGCGTGACCGAAATCGCAACCAGCGTGGATAACATTCTCAAGCTCCAGCAAACCGTGGATGGCACAATCAAGGGCGTCACCGCCACCGAAGAATTCAAGTCCACCCTCCTGGAACTGAAGCGGCACCTCTCCGAGTCCGACGAGATGTTGAAGAATCTCGCCAAGCCGCGCTCCATCCGCCTGGTGGAGCAAGACCGCGAATAGCCGGCCCGTCATGGCCGCCTCTGAAGCCGCCCCTCCAACGGCATCCGCCGCGGGGGGCGCTTCGTCTGCCCCCCCGCTGCAACCGGGCTTGTATCTGGTCGGCACGCCCATCGGAAATCTCGAAGACATCACCTTGCGCGCGCTGCGCGTCTTGCGCACCGCCTCCTGTATTTTAGCCGAAGACACGCGCCGCACGCGGATTCTTCTCGAACGCCACGGCATCACCACGCCGCTCATCTCCTGTCACAAGTTCAACGAGCGCGCGCGCGAAGAAGAAATTCTCCGGCGCATTCACGAAGGCCAAGCGCTGGCGCTGGTCACGGATGCAGGCATGCCGGGCATATCCGACCCCGGCGCGCGCGCCGCAAGCGCCGTCCGCCGCGCGGGGGCCTGCGTCACGGTCATCCCCGGCCCTTGCGCGCTCACGGCGGCAATCGCCCTCGGCGGCAGCGTGGACGGCCGCGGGTTTCGCTTCGAGGGATTCCTCGACCACAAAACCGCCGCGCGCCGCCGCCGCTTGCGCGAGCTGGCCGCCGAACCCCAAACCGTCGCGCTGTATGAATCCCCCTACCGGATTCTCAAATTGCTCACCGAAGTGGAAGAAGAACTCGGCCCGGAACGGCGGCTGTTCATCGCCCGCGAACTCACGAAAAAATTTGAAGAAACCGTCACCGGCACACCCGCCGAACTGCGCCGCCACTACGAAACCCATTCGCTGAAAGGCGAATTTGTCGTCCTGCTCTATCCCGCCGGCGGCGAGAAAAAATCATAGGCCGATTCCGATTTTCGTGATTGGTTCTCCGGGGCGACCGTGTTTCACTATCGCTAATGAAAAAAGGCGCTCCGATTCCATTCGCCCTGTTGGGCCATCCAGTGGGTCATTCCCTCTCGCCCGCCATGCACAATGCGGCCTTCAAGGCGCTGGGCATTCACGCCCGTTACTCCCTGCTCGATGTCCTGCCCGGCGACATCCCCCGCACGCTGGAAGACCTGCAACAAAAAAACTTCGGCGGCGTCAATATCACCATCCCCCACAAGGAAGAGGCCTTTCGCTTTCTGAAGGCGCATCACGAAGTATCGCCCCATGCGCGCGCCCTGCAATCGGTCAACACCGTCGTGTTCCGCCCCGATGGAAAATTGTACGGCGACAACACCGATGCACCCGGATTCCTGGACGCCCTGCGAGAAGCCTTCCGCGCCACGCCGCGCGGCAAGCGCATCCTTCTGCTCGGCTGCGGCGGCGCGGGCCGCGCCTTGGCGCTGACCTGCGCCCGTCAGGGCGCAACCGCCATGTTCGTGAGCGACATCAACATGAAAGCGCGATGCCGCCTGCGCCGCGACCTGAAAAAAGTTGCCCCGCAAATGGAAGTCGGCGGCGTGGCGCTGTCACGCGCCGAACAAGTCGCCCCCCACTGCGATGTAATCATCCAGGCCACGCCCGTCGGCATGAAGCCGGGCGACCCGCCGCTCTTGCCGGCAACCGCCTTCCGCAAGGGACAAATGGTTTTTGATTTAATCTATCGCCCGGCCCTGACCCCCACGCTGGCGGCGGCGCAGGAAGCCGGCGCGCGCACGCAAAACGGCCTCGGCATGTTGCTGCACCAGGGCGCGCGCGCCTTCCAGCTCTGGACCGGCCGCAAACCGCCGGTGGCGGTCATGCGCGCCGCCCTCGAAAAAGCGCTGAAAGCCCGGAGAAACTAAATGCCTTTCCCCACGGAAGCCTATCCCTTCGTCTCTGCGTTTATTTTTTTCGCGGGGCTGTGTTTGGGCAGCTTTCTGAATGTTTGCATCTGGCGCATTCCGCGCGAAGAATCCATCGTCTGGCCCGGCTCGCATTGCCCCGCCTGCAACCACCCCATTGCGGCTTACGACAACATCCCGTTGCTGTCGTGGCTGCTGCTGGCCGGCAAATGCCGGCATTGCCGCGCGCCCATTTCGCCGCGCTATTTCGTGGTGGAACTGCTGACCGGCGCGCTATTCACCGGCTTGTGGCTGGTTCACGGCTGGCAGGTGCTTACCGCGCTATATCTTGTCTTCACCGGCGCGCTGATTCTGGCCACCTTCATTGACTTGGACCATCTGATTCTTCCAGACCGCGTGACCATCGGCGGCATGATTGCCGGCCCCCTGCTCTCAGTTGCGTTTCCCGTTTTGCACGGGCAAACCACGCGCCTCGACGCTCTCCTTCACTCGCTCATCGGTCTGGCGGTGGGCTATGGCCTGCTGTGGCTGGTGGGCGCGGTGGGCCGCCTGATTCTGCGCCGCGAGGCCATGGGCATGGGCGATGTGAAACTGCTCGGCGCCATCGGCGCATGCCTCGGCTGGCAGGCGGTCCTCTTCACTGTTTTTGTCTCCTCGCTGACAGGCACCCTGCTCGGTCTGGGCCTCATGGCCGCCGGCAAAAAAGACCTGCAAAGCAAAATCCCCTACGGCCCCCACCTCGCTCTGGCGGCCATCCTCTGGATGTTTCGTGGCCCCGCTTGTGTTGACTATTATCTGACGTGGGCATACGCTCTCCGCCAAACCCCTTCCATGCCTTATCCTTATTAAGGAAACACACATGACTATTCAAAATTCTAAACCGCTTCGCCCAAAAAACATCACGCCGAATACCCTCTTTCTCGGCATTCTGGCCCTGTTTGCAGTCGGGTTCGTGCTGAAAACGGCCCAGAGCGTTGTGGTGCCGTTGTTGATTGCTTGGCTCATCAGCTACCTGCTGGCGCCGGTGGTCACGTTTCTGGTTCGCCGCCTGCGCATCCCCGCTCCACTGGCGGTCGGCTGCGTAGTGCTGCTGTTTCTACTCGCGGCGTGGGGCGCGGGCGTGGTCATTCAGCAGCGCCTGCTCGCGTTTGCCAAAGCCTTCCCGGCCTATCAGGAAAAACTCGTCGCGCTCAACACCCACTATGGCCAGCAGCTCAACATCCCCGCGACGATTCTGCAAGACCTCGACTGGACGGCACAAATTGGCCCGCTCGTGCTCAGGACATCCAAGTTTTTCATGTCGTTCATTTCCAACGCGGTGCTCGTGCTGATTTTTCTGGTCTTCATGCTCCTGGCTAAACCCTACTCCAATGACAAACTGCGCGCCGCCCTTCCCGACCGCGCCGACAACATCATCGAGTTGACCAATACCATTTCCCGACAAATTGGCGCTTATCTCGGCGCGCTCTTCGTTATTTCTCTAACGACCGGCCTGTGCGTTTGGGGCGCGCTCGCCTGGCTGGGCATTGAATTCGCGTTCACATGGGGCCTGCTGGCCTTTGTGCTCAACTTCATCCCCACCATCGGCTCCATTGTCGCCAGCATCCCGCCAATCCTCATCGCGCTCGTCCAAGGCTCGCCCGACATTTGGCCCGCCGTCCTCACCGCGCTGGTGCTGCTGGTCATTCAAATGGGGCTGGGCAATTTCGTCGCGCCAAAAGTCTATGGTGACCGCCTGAATCTTTCGCCGGTGGTGATTTTGCTCTTCCTCGTATTCTGGAGCTGGCTGTGGGGAATTGTGGGCGCGTTGCTGTCCGTTCCGATTGCCGCCGCCATCCAAATTGCCCTCGCGCAAATTCCGCCGCTGGCGCCGCTGGCCACCCTGATGGGTTCCGGCCGCAAATACATGCGTAAAGCCAGCGCCCCGAAAGCGATCTGAATTTTTACATTGTTTCCCATCCCCTTTTGTGGCATCAACGTCAACCGATCCATTACTTTCCATCCGAAACAGGAGCTATCTGAATGAATGTCTTGCATGTTATCGCTAATCCGCGTCCGGCGGAGACCTCGGCGTCCAAAAAACTCGCCTTCGAGTTTTTCGCGACGCTCACCGAAAAAAATCCCGATGTCATGGTCAACAACGTGGACCTCTATCAAAACAAACCCCCGTTCGTGAGCGCGGAATTCCTGAACTACCTCTGGGGCCCCGTCGCGGACCCGGCCTATAACCCCACCCGCGCGGAAGAAACCGCCGCCAATTTCTCAAACAACAACGCCGAAGCGCTGATGGAAGCCGATGTGCTCGTCCTGACCATGCCCGTCTGGCTCAACAGCATGCCCGCCATCCTCAAAGCCTGGCTCGACCAAGTCCTGGTGCCCGGCAAAATGTTCACCTATAGCCCCGAAGGAATGGTCCCCACCCACCGCCTGAAATCCGTGGTGCTACTGGTCTCCTCCGACCAGGTGTACAAGGAAGACGACCCCCTCGACGGCCTGACGCCCGCCATCCGCGCCATTTTCAGCTATATCGGCGTGGAAGAGATTCACATCGCCTGGGCCGATGGTCAGGACACCATCCGTCATTTTGATTCCGCCGAACGCCTCGAACTGGCGATGGAGGCCGCCCGGGAAATTGCCGAAGAACTTGTTGAACCCGCCTGAGCCGCGGCGCTTCTGGCTCCGCCGCTCCAGGCGGAGCTTTTTTTGTGCCGGCCCAGCCAGCCACTCACCCCACTCCGGAGAAAATCATGACCTTGGAAACCAATCTCATCGGCCCTCGTTTGAAGGCCCTGCGCGAACACCGAAAACTATCCGTTGAAGAGCTGGCGGAACGCGCCGGTTGCAGCGCCGCGATGATTGCCGCGCTGGAAGCCGGCGACCTCATCCCGTCGCTCACACCGCTGTTGCGCCTGGCCCGCGGCCTGGGCATCCGCCTTGGCACGCTGCTGGATGACCAGTCCGAAGACGGCCCCGTCGTGGTCCGCAGTGACGACGCCGGCGCAACCATTCACTTCTCCGGCAACGACCCCGCGCGCACGCGCAGCACGCTGGACTTCCATCCGCTGGCCCCCCGCAAAGCCGCGCGCAACATGGAGCCGTTTTTGATTGATGTCCACCCGGCCACGGGTCCCATCACCCTCAACGAACACGAAGGCGAAGAGTTCATTTACGTCCTCTCCGGCAACATCAAAATACATTACGGCCAAACCGTCTATGAGCTCGCCCCCGGCGACAGCATCTATTATGAATCCTCCGTCCCCCACCATGTCCATGCCGTGGACGGCAATGCCCAAATCCTCGCCGTCGTTTACGCGCCCGCCTGAGGCCCCCTGAACGCCCGCCCCGGATGAACAGCTTGAGGACCCGCCAACCATGACCCAACCGACCGAATATCAACTCGCCACAAACGCCCCCATCGGCGCAGGCGCCGATGGCTTCACCACCCTCACCCTCGGCCAGCAACTGGAATACTGGGTACGGGCCACACCCGATCAGGAGTTTTTGATTTATCCCGACCGCAACCTCCGCTGGACCTATCGGCAGTTCAACGACCGCGTGAACCGCCTCGCCAAGGGAATGCTCGCCATCGGCATCGGCAAGGGCGATCACATCGGCATCTGGGCCAAAAACGTGCCCGACTGGCTGGTCTTTCAGTTTGCCTGCGCCAAAACCGGCGCGGTCCTCGTCACAGTCAACACCGCCTACAAAGCCGACGAACTGGATTACATCCTCAAACAGTCCGACATGAAAATGCTCGGCCTCATTGACGGCTTCCGCGACGTGGACTACATCCAAATCATCAATCAGCTCGTTCCCGAATTGAAGGAGCAGGCCCGCGGCTTCTTGAACAGCGCCGCCTACCCCCGCCTCAAATACGTCTGCTACGTCGGACAGGAAAAATTCCGCGGCATGTACACCACCGCCGAACTGATGCTCCTCGGCGACCACCAGCCGGACTCCCTGCTGGCTGACGCCCAAGCCAAAATTGACTGCCACGACATCGTCAACATGCAGTACACCTCCGGCACCACGGGCTTCCCCAAAGGGGTCATGCTCTCCCACCACAACATCCTGAACAACGGCTGGAGCATCGGCCATCGCCAGCGCTTCACCCCCGCCGACAAACTCTGCCTGCAAGTGCCCCTGTTCCACTGCTTCGGCGTCACCCTCGGCGTCATGGCCATTTTCTCGCACGGCGCCACGCTCGTCGCCGTCGAGGTCTTCGACCCCCTGCTCGGCCTGGCTGCCGTCCATCAGGAAAAATGCACCGTCCTTTACGGCGTGCCCACGATGTTCATCGCCATGTATTCGCACCCCATGTTCAAGCTGTTCGACATGACCAGCCTGCGCACAGGCATCATGGCCGGCTCCGTCTGCCCCACCGAAGTCATGAAGCGCGTCATCCACGACATGCACGTCACCGAAATCACCTCGGTCTATGGCCTCACCGAAGCCTCCCCCGGCATCACGCAAACCTTTGGCCACGACCCGCTGGAACTTCGCGTAACAACCGTCGGCCCGGCCTTCCCCGGCGTAGAAGTCGCCATCAAGGACCCCGTCACCCGCAAGCCCCTGCCACCGAACACCGAAGGCGAAGTCTGCTGCCGCGGCTACAACATCATGCGCGGCTACTACAACATGCCCGAGCAAACCGCCGAAGTCATTGACGAAGACGGCTGGCTCCACACCGGCGACCTCGGCACCTGCGATGAAAATGGCTATTACCGCATCACCGGGCGCATCAAAGACATCATCATCCGCGGCGGCGAAAACATCTCGCCCAAGGAAATTGAAGACCTCGTGCTGACCCTCCCCGCCGTTCAGGATGTGCAAGTCGTCGGCGCGCCCGACGAAAAATACGGCGAAATCCCCGTCGCCTTCGTCATCCTCCGCGACGGACAAACCCTCGCCGAAGAAGATGTCCGCCAGCATGTGCGCCAGCATCTGGCCGCCTACAAAATGCCCAGATACGTGTTTTTCGTGGATGCGTTCCCCCTGACCGCCAGCGGCAAAATTCAAAAATTCAAGCTGCGCGAAGAATCACGGGAGCTGGTCGAACAGCGCCGCGCCGCCGAAGCCTTGGAAAACTGAGTTTCTCCCCCCCCCGCCGACGCCCCCCCCAAGCGCGCCCGCCATCAGGCTTGCCGAACGATGTCCGCGCCCAGCGCGCGCAAACGCGCTTCAATCCGCTCATAGCCGCGGTCCACCATTTCCGCCTGCTCAATGGTGGATGTGCCCTTGGCGCACAGCGCCGCAATAATCAAAGCCATCCCCGCGCGAATGTCCGGACTGGTAATCAGTTGCCCCCGCAGGCGAGCCGGACCGCTCACCACCACGCGGTGCGGATCGCACTGCACCAGCTTGGCCCCCATTTCCAACAGCCGATCCACAAAATACAACCGGCTCTCAAACAGCTTCTCAAAAAATAAAACTTCCCCGCGCGTCTGCGTGGCCAGCACCAGCGCCACACTCAAAAGGTCGGAAGGAATCGCCGGCCAAATGCCATCCTCCATCTTGGGAATCGCCCCGCCCAAATCTTTCTGAACCCGCAACGCCTGCTTCGCGGGCAACACAAGTTGCTCATCCACAATGTTCCATTTGACGCCCAGACGCGCAAACACCCGCTGCATCACTTTCAAGGTCGTCGTGTCCGGCAGCTCCGTAACAGTCAACGCGCCGCCCGTCGCGGCGGCCGCCGCAAGAAAACTGCCAATTTCAATATAATCAGGACCAATGCGATGGCGCGCCCCGTTGAGCTTCTCCACGCCCTCAATCTCAATGCGGTTGGTGCCCAGCCCGCTGATGGTTGCGCCCATTTTGATGAGCAACGCGCCCAAATCCTGAACATGCGGCTCGCAGGCCGCGTTCATGATGGTGGTTCGCCCCGGTGCAAGCGTCGCCGCCATCATGATATTTTCCGTGGCGGTCACGCTCGCCTCATCCAGCAAAATATCCGCGCCTCGAAACCGGCGCCGCGATAAATGAAAAGCGCCATTCTTCCGGCGCATGCCAATGCCCAATTGCGCCAACCCCTCAAAGTGCGTATCCAGCCGCCGACGCCCAATCACATCCCCCCCCGGCGTATGCAAAATCGCCGTGCCATGACGCGCCGCCAGCGGCCCCGTGAAAAGGATGGAGCCCCGGACCAACGCGCACAACCGGCGGTCCAACTCGGTCGTCTTCAAGCCCTCCGCTTGCAAACGAATGGTGTGCCCCCGCCGCGAAACCGCCACCCCCAGCCCCGCCAGCAGTCGCAGCATATTCTCGACATCCAGAATCCGCGGCGCGTTATCCAAAATCACAGGCTGGTCCGTCAGGACACACGCCGCCAGCATCGGCAAGACCGCATTTTTGTTGCCCAGCGGGCGGAACGTTCCGCCAATCGGTCGCCCCCCTCGAATAATCAGTCGCGCCACAGTGCCCTATCTCCCTTCGTCCTCAGAAAGAAAAAGGCCGGGACCACGCAACGTGCCCCAGCCTTTGCAATGAACAGTAACCCCGGTTTAGGGCGGAGCAACGCTCAAGTCGGTTGTATCCTGCGCCGGGTTCATGTAGTCACCGCGCAACTGCTTGGCTCGCAGCGAAAACGCCGAGCCGCCCTTCAGCACCACAACCAGGCCGGCATCCCGGAACGGGTCCTGCGTCTTGCTCAATTCAATGGTGCTGGCATCCGAAGGCAAGGTGCCCGGGCCGTTGCGGGTGTAAAGGAAGGTCGTGCCATCTTTGGCCGAATCCAACCCGCACACCAGATTCCAAGCGTTGCCCTTTTCGGTAAAGTCAGACTCTTTCGTGCTGCGCACCGCGTCCAAGCCGCGCGCGGAGAAGAAGTCATACGTCACAGTCATCACGCCGGAAGTCACCAAATTAATAAAGTACGCCGTGGATGTGGAGAAGTCCTCAATCTTCGGCCAGGCCGAGTAGCTTCCGCCCAGCACAACATCATCCATTTGCGCGGCAAATGCCGACTTATAGATGTTCGCGCCGTTCGACACCGTCTGGGTCAAGGCTGCGCTGACCAGCGCCTTATTCACCGCCGGAACCAGAATGGCGGCAAGCATGGCAATGATGGCAATCACCACCAGAAGTTCAATCAAAGTAAAACCAAGTGTCTTGCGCTTCATAACTTCTCCTTAAAGATGGGCGACTCTTGTTGGGCAGAATTGCACGAAATCCTTTCGACGTCAATACCCGATTGAACGTTTTTTTCGCCAGGTTTTTTTCGCCAATGGCGCGCCCAAATTATTTGTGCTTTTCCCAACCGTTCACTTGCGGCATGCTGAAAGCATGAAAACATCCCAATCGCCATCTTTGCCCGAACGCCTTAAGCTGGAGCGCCCACTCGTTGTGTTTGACATCGAAGCCACCGGCCTCAACAAACGCACGGACCGCATTGTGGCCATTGCCATCGTCCGTTACGAACCAGACGGCAGCGTCGAACAATTCGCCTATCTCCTCAACCCCGGCACCCCCATCCCCGAAGAAGCCACGCAAATCCACGGCATCACCGATGACGATGTCCGCGAAGCCCCGACATTTGCCGAAATGGCGGACGTGCTGACCGCGCACTTCGACGGCGCCGACCTCGCCGGCTACAACATCCTCGGCTATGACATTCAAATGCTGGCCGAAGAGTTTACCCGCGCCGGGCGAACCTTCTCCCTCGAAGGCCGCCGCATTCTCGACGCCCAGCGAATCTTTTTCCGCAACGAACCCCGCGATCTCTCCGCCGCCCTGCGCTACTACTGCGGCGCTGAACACGAAGAATCACACGACGCCCTCGGCGACGTCCTCGCCACCATCCGCGTGCTCGGCGGACAATTCGAAAAATATCCGGAACTCCCCAACGACCTCGACGCACTCCACGATTACTGCGACCCCCGCGACCCATCCTGGGCCGACCGCACCGGCCGCCTGAAATGGTCGCGCGGCGAAATTGAACTCAATTTCGGAAAGTTTCAGGGGCAATCCCTGCGCAGCACCATTGCCAACGACCCCAACTTCATTACTTGGATGCTCCGCGCCGACTTCCCGGAGGACACCAAGCAAATCGTGCGCAACGCCATGGCCGGCCGCTACCCCGCGCCACCGGAGCCGCCCGCGAAATAACGCCACAAAAAGCCGCGCCAACAGACGCGGCTGCAAAACTCACGCAAAAATGGTTAATCCATCACGCGTTCGACCGTAATTTCCGGCCCCAAACGCTCGCGCAACTCGGCTTCAATGCCATTTTTCAACGTGAACATCGCCGAAGGACACCCGTGGCACGCGCCATGCAAGCGCAAATTCACCGTATTGCCCTCCATGGACACAAATTCAACATCCCCGCCGTGCCCTTGAATGTAGGGGCGGATTTCCTCAATAAACGCAACGACTTTTTCTTCCATAACCTGATAATCCTCTTTTAATAACCGTCCCACGCTACATCAACCGCCCGCACTTTGCAAACCAAGCGCCTCACGCCTCTTTTTTCGCCGAAACCATCATTCATCCTTGTATCCTCGCGGATTTTGTATTTTATTTATCCTCAAGATGAATTTTTTGGGGTGAAGAAATGGGTACATCCTCAAAATTATTGGCAAAACAGCTTCAGGAACTGGCCAACCGCCAGCACGGATGTTTCACCGCCGCGCAGGCCATCGCCATCGGCTACGCCGACAGTGTCCACCTCTACCATGTAAAAGCCGGACGCTGGATTCGGGTATTTCGCGGCGTTTATCGCCTAGCCAACCTCCCCGAAACGCCAGAAACCCGCTGCATGGCCGCTTTATTCTGGACCCGCGACAAAAACGGCCAAATCCAAGGTGTTTTAGCCCCGGAAACCATAAAAATGCTCAAAAACATGGCATTGAGCAGTGCAAAACCCATAAAAATCCTCATTCCCAAGCATTTTCGACGCTCCGCAAGCGTCCCGGACGGTATCTCCCTGATTCCTACAGATTTCGACAGCATCACAACCTCAAATTACGACGGAATGCCCGCCGTGAAAGAAGAGTCACCAGGGCCGCGTCCAGACCTGAAGCCAACCGATTTCCACAATATTTGCGATTATTACGACCAGATAGACTACCAAAACAGCCAGTGGCGCACAAAACCTTAAAGATTTTGCTGCTTTTAGGCATTTTTTGCCTATCGCAACCCGTTTTTGCCCTCTTTTTCCATTTGGATGGCGAACATCTCTGGCTGGAGGCAGAAAATGTCCCGATTCGCGATGTTTTGGAGCAATTTTCAAGGCTTGGGGTCGAAGTTCGCATGGACCCGCGCATCCAAAAGCCAATTTCGGCCAGAATCAAGGGAAAAGAGCTCGATAAAGCTCTGCCAACCCTTCTGGACCCCTGCGATTACCTTTTAACTTGGAAAATGTTGCGCGGACCGCTGGGCCGAATCCCAAAATTACACTCCATTCAAGTTTTTATGCCCGGCCAATCGTCCGCCGCCCGCCCGATTTCCGAAAAACCAGTCATTTTTCAGGTTACGCGCGGCGTTTCCAGCCAATCGCCCGAATTTGTGCCCGATGAACTGCTGATTGGCGTTCGCCCCGGCACCTCTTACGGGCCTTTTAAGGCGCTCATGGACGCCATCGGCGGCGTAATGGTCGAAGCGGACCCCACCACGGGCGTCTATTTGATTCGATTCGCCCCCGGAACCAATGTCGAAGCCATTTTGGAGCAAATCGCGCGCAATTCCATGATTGCACATGCCGAATTGAATTATGTAACGCGCCTGCCGACATCCCAATCCTCCAGTTTGCCGGTTATTCCGCCTGTTCAGCCGCCCGCCGATGGCGCAATCCCCGTCGCGGTGCTCGATAGCGGGCTTGATCCGCGCGCCGGGTTGTCCCCGCTGGTCACTGGCGCGTGGGATGCCGTGAACCCCTCCCGCCCGCTGGGCGATTCCCAAGGCCACGGCACGCANNGCCTTGCCGCTCGTTTGCGTCCGCGCGTTCGACGACGAAGGCAAAACCTCCAATTTTGCGATTTTGCAAGCGCTGACCTATGCCCGGCAAGCAGGCGCAAAAGTGGTCAACATGAGTTGGGGCTCTTCCACCGACAGCCAGTTTTTGCGCGCGGCCATGCAGATGGCGGCCAATCAGGGGATGCTGCTGGTCGCGGCCGCCGGCAACGAGCCAACCGGACGCCCCGTCTATCCCGCCGCGTATCCGGAAGTCATAGCCATCGGCGGCACAACGGCGGCGGGCCGCGCCTGGGAACAGTCCAATCACGGCGATTTTATCAGTCTTTCCGCGCCAGCCTTCGCTACCCTGCCGGCCAATTCCGGCAGCCGGAGCGGCGGCTATGTCGGCACATCCATCGCTTCCGCCGTGGTCGCCCACGCCTTGGCGCAGTACCTGAATCAGCACCCGCACGCCACCCCCGCGGAAGCCCGCGAAGCCCTCCTGAAAGCCCTCTCCGCGCCCCCCGCCCCGTCCGGCTACGGCGCAGGCACCCTCGACGCCCCCGCCCTCCACCGCCTGCTGACGCCAAACGCATCCCCTCCCGCTCCATGAATGTCACGATGACAACGGCGCGGGCCTCACGCCCTTTACGAACGGATGGGCTTCAGCAACGAAGTATCAGGTTCCGAGGGCGGGGATGAGATAGGAACCGTCGTCGCCGGAATAATCATTGGGAATCCATTCCCAAAGAAACATGGATTCGCCGAAAACACCGAATTCGGCACGGGGAAATTCCTTTTCCACGGGAAGGGCTTGGAGATTAACATCGCCGGGTCGCGTTCCGGAAGGATAGTCGAATAAATGCGTAACTCCCCGATCGTTCAAGTAATGGCTCAATGGCACCTCGCCCGTAATCACGGTTTCGTAGTAGGTTCGGCCATTGATCAGGCCATCTAAATTGATAACGGTTCGTCCGGAAAAATATCCGAGTTGTCCGGCGTTCCAAGAGCCAATGATGATGGCCGGCGGCATATTGCGGTTGATCCACTTCGCAGCCAAATAACGCTGGTGCCACGTGTATTCGCGATAAGGAAAGTGGAATTTATAATAAGCCTGCCGCAATGTCAGAAGCCCGATGAGGATAAGCACCACGACACAAGCAATGGTGCGCGGAACTTTAGGTTGCGAGGCCTTTACATATAGGAACAGAACTATCTCGCCTATCAGCAGCAACCACATGATGTGTTGCCAACTCTTATACCAGCGATAATACAAATCATAACTAATATTGCCGAAATGGAATATGGACAGATATGCGAGATTGCCAACAATCAAGAGAAGAACAATTTGACTTAGGGGGGAAATCGAACGTGATCGCCACTGCGCAAAACATATCCCAGCAAAGGTAAGGAAGAGAAGGGCCACGACAATCCAGATAAAACGGGTAGCACTTAAGGAATATGGCAACAAGTCGGGGAATGAAGTAGCAATCATGGCGAACAATCCTGGGGAGCCCTCGGCCTGCCCCCAGTGTTGTTTAACCATGCCACTGATTGGAATCCATGTGCCCCCCATAAGGTAATAGCCTCCGAACAGGGCAAGGGCTGCAGCTGCGCCAACAATGAGCATGAATGGAAGACGTTTGCCATGGCCATGTATCACAGCAAGAATGCCAAACCAACCAAATATGACGGCAGATATGATGGCCGAGTCCAAGCGGATGTACGTGTTTAGAATTAACAAGACCAGCAATCCCCACAGAATGCGACCGCGCTTGCCCTCCGCTCGGTGCCATTGCAGGGCCAGCAGTACGATTGTCCAGCCCGTTGCGGCATGTAGGGAGTTCTCCAGACCCAGCCAATAGGTACCCTTCACCAGTATGGCGCACCATAAAGTGGTCATAATGAGCGGGAGCAGATAGCGGGATTTGCTGGAACGGAAAACCCAAAAAACAAGGCCGGCAGAGTACGCATTCAGCGCAAAACAAAGTCCCAGGCAAAGAGACAACAAAAGGCTTTTGGACGAGACTAGTCGGGCCGCGCCGGTGAGGATCCAAAACCAAAGCATTTGCACGCCATTGGTGGGAGTGATGCCGTCGAAAGAGCATATTCCCGTCCGCGCGGTATTCCAGGCGGTTTGCAAATAATAATAAGTGTCGTCGTTGGTCAGGGTGCCAACGACATACTCTTCGCCCTGAAAGAGGAATGGTAGCTGCAACAGGAAAACGACCGCGGAGACGAGCAAAAACAGAAGCGGTAAATGATGGGGTGATTTAGCGGTATCGGACAGGGCCATTGTGGTGCATAACTCCAGTGGATATTGTGATTCAATGGGGTGAGTCTAACGAATCAACAGAGTCGCCACAAGTGGTTTTTGCGTCGTGTGTCGGTAATAAGTGAATTGTCCGGTGTAATGCCCGAAAGTGTCCGTTTCGACGGTAGAATGGCATAAACATGAGGAGAAATATTTGCCTGACAGCTTGTAGAGAGACTGCCATATTTTCCGCATGCATACACGCCAGAGATTTCTTTTGACGTTTTGGCTCTGCCTGAGCGTTTCGTATATCGCATTGCTTCCCAAGTTTTATCTGATTTTCGATTCAGGCAACCGTTATACCATGCTTTGGTCGCGTGCATATCACATGGCCATTCTGGCAGCGATTGTTTTGCTGGCTGGTTTGTACTGGTTCGCTCAGGCCATACTTCGGAAAGCAGGGGTACGTTTGGGCATGGCCCGATGGGCGGATGTACTCTGCATGTTGTGGGTTGTCTTCTTGTGTACGCGAACGGTGTTTGCCTTGCTGGTCCAGTGGACGGCGCTGCCGGTCTGGGCGGAATCTCTTTTGTGGAGTCCCTGGCTCAAACTTTTGTTTTATGTACTCCTTCCCGTGCCGATTTTGTCCATATACACCGACAAAATGAAATGGGTATTGAAGCGCTGGCTGCTCGCCTTGTCTGTCCTCTTGGTTGTTTTCCTGATTCAGTCGGCAACATGGACCAAATATGAAAAATATGAGGCCGCACTGGACCCGAAAGTAGCAGCCTCTAAGATGGCCAACAATCGAAATATCCTCGTCTTTATCATGGACGAATGGAGTTTTGACCGAACATTTGGTGAGCCCAATTGGGGAAATAGGTTTCCTGCCATATCCAATTTGTTAAATCAAAGCACCCTATACGAGAAGGCCCACAGTCTAGGTCCAGGCACCCCGACATCCATCCCAAGACTTCTTTTCTCTAACGACGAAGACTTCAAGCGAAAAAACTATCGAGAAGTGATGTCTTTCATTGAAGAGGGTGTTCCTCATCAAGGCAAATCCATTTATGATATTGCGCCGAAGAGTTGGTTGAAGGTGGCCGTGGGCCTTTATGTCGACTACCCCGTCATCTTATCTGGATACGTGGATCACGCCTTGAAATTTGAAAGCGAAAACGTTCGCCGAACATTTTTAGGAGAACTTCGACATTTGATCCAATCACAATTTGCCTTTCTCAGGATTTTCGGAATTCATTTCCAATATGTTACCGATCCAGAATGGTTCCCGCAGATGGAGATTCATCAATACACATTGGATGTGTTGCGCGAAAACCGTGTAAACATCATGGGGGTTTTCCACTATGGCTGGCCACACTATCCCTATATTTGGACTCGACAAGGCCGAAAGCCCGGATCAATCGATCCCGAGGCCGCAAAAGCCCAGACGCTTGAAAATTACATGGGCAATCTGGAATACATGGATGTTGCGCTGGGGGAAATCTGCGCGACGCTGAAGGAAAGCGGAAAATGGGAGGACGCCTTGGTGATTTTCACGGGTGACCACACATGGCGGTTTGATTCAGAGATTCTTGGTGTCTGGCCCTTGCCGGCTGGTACCAGCATGGATAATCAGATGGAACTCGCGGACAGGCAGCCAATGAGCAAATGGACGCATGTACCCCTGATTATAAAATACCCCGGACAAAAGTCTGGGCGCGTCGAAGCAACGGAGGTGGTAACGCATGGGGACCTCCAGCATATATTCCATGCCTATGTGCAGGGCGAGGGCCATAACGTTGGTGTTGACGAAGGCGGCGAGGGCCTGTTCGGGGGTGGCGAGAAGTTCCGGACGGAGGAAAGACGGTTCGGGAGGCGGCGTGCGGGAGGGGACGATGCGACGCAGGAAACGCGCATAGAGCGGCACGATGGGAAGGAAAATCAGGCAGTTTTGGAGCATCAGGAAGGTGTGGGTATTGGCGGTCTGGCGGACCAGGCTGGCGGAGGAACCCTCCAGCAGGGGAATCCACAGCGGAGCCAGCAGGATGGAGAGGACGGCGTTGTTGACGTTGGTCAGCAGATTGCCGATGGCGGCGCGGCGGGATTCAATGCCGGTGCCGATGAAACCTGAATACGCGCGTCAATATGATTCCCTGGAGCAGTTTCATTGGTGGTTCCGGGTGCGACGAATCATTCTGAAGGGGTTGCTGGAACGCCATGCGGGCTGGAAGTCCGGCCTGCGCGTGATAGAAATCGGCACGGGCCCCGGTGAAAACTTGCAGGCCTTGTATCCATCGAATGTGACGCTGAAAGGGGTGGAACCCGATGCGTCCAACGCCGAGTTGGCGGCCGCGCGAAGCGGCGTGCCCGTCTTCGTCGGCACGGTAGAGCAACTACCGCCGGAAATCGCCCGCGAAAAACCGGATGTGATCTGCTTGTTCGACGTACTTGAGCACATTCAGGACGACGACGGAGCGCTGGACATCCTGCGGGATTGGCTGGTGAGCGGCGGACGGCTGGCTTTATCTGTGCCGGCCTATGCCTGGATGTGGGGTCAGCAGGACGTGGTCAACATGCATTACCGGCGCTATACCCGGAGGGGGTTATGCCGGAAACTCAAACAGCATGGATTCACCGTCGTTCGCGCCACTTATTTTAATTCGATTCTCTTTCCGTTCATTGCGTTGTTTCGCCTGCTGGCCAAACTGCCGCCTTGGCGGAACCGACCGGCACATTCGGATTTCGACTATTCGGCAGGTCCGCTGGACCGGCTGTTGTATGGACTGTTCCGGCTGGAATGGCCGTTGCTGAAATACGTGAACTTGCCGTTTGGGGCCTCCTGCTTTGTGCTGGCGAGGAAACTATGAATAAGCGCTTGTGGCTGATAACGTTGCTCCTTTTACTTTTTCAGTGGTATGCACGTTATGCCGCCGCGCCAGTGGCCGATTTTACGTTGGATGACTGGTCTTTGTTGCATCGCGCGGAGAAGATGGTTTCGTATGCCGATGCTTGGCGCATGATGTTGCATGAGCCGGATCGTCCCGTGGGCGCATTCGCGCTGGCTGTTATTTTTCGGGCATTCGGAGATGTGCCGGCTAGCTACAATTATTTGGGGTATGTCGCCAACTCGCTTTGTCTCCTGGCGTTGATTGGAATCTGCTGGGAATTGACGCGCAATCTGTACGTGGTGTGGTTGGCCGGCCTCCTGTTCTCGACGTTTCCCATCCTGCAGGAGTCGTTCAACTGGCCAACCATGATCTGTTATGGTCCGGGGTTTGCCGCTGTGCCGGCGTCGGCCTATTGCTGGATGCGTTTTATCCGGCATGAGCGATGGCGCGATCTGGCCGGATCGGTCTTCTTCTATGCAATCGGCTTGGGCAACTATGAACTGGGCATCTTCCTGCCAGCCACCTATTTGCTCTGCTGGTGCTGGCTGCGCCCGTGGCGAAAGGGGGCGCTGGCCCTGATTCCCTTCGGTCTCGTGTTCGCGACGTATCTGGTCTGGCGCTTGACTCGTGGATTTGGGCTGGCTCAGGGCGTGTTGTTCGTGCCGCGGACCCCCTCGTTTTCTCTATACGGGCTGGCGCAAAACGCGCGGGCTGTGGCCAGCTGGTGGGTTGGGGAGAACATGCTGAATTCGTTCCGAAACGGACTGAATGGTTTTGCTCAAATGACACTATGGGCAAGACGCGGCTTTTTCCTTGGGAACGTTGCAGTGGCGGGAGCCGCGATCGGAATCGCCCATTGGCTCGTGCGAAAAGTGGATGCAAAGTCGCCTGGATTGTGTGCCCCGCGACAGGTGATAATCTGGGCGGTGGCATGGGTGCTGTTGGCACATTCGTTAAATTTGGTTTCTTGGACGGCCGCGCGCCTTAATCTGGTCCCCGCGTTCGGGATGTCTTTGTTGTTAGCAGTCGTCATATCCCGGATTCGGCCTGCAAGCGCGCTGCCGGTTCTGGCGGTTTTTCTCGCGACGGGACTGTTTTCCGCGCAGGGCACAGCCCATCAGTGGAAAGAATCAGGGATATTCAATCGCAAGTTGGCAAACTTTTTGGCCGACCATCAGGCGGAATGGAGCGATAAAGAAATCGTTTGGCTTGACACTCGCTCCATGCGCAGTCGGGTCGAACAAAGTCTGCTCAAAGATATTTCGGAGAATCCAGCAACCTGGGCATATTATGGAAACGCAGGTTTATTGCGGGGGTTTGCCCCTTCGGCGATGATTGCCAGACTTTCAACCAACAATTCTCCCCAAAAAGCCCTGCTGGATACAGAATATGGCGCCCACCCGCTGGGAGATGAATTGATTTGGCACGAGCGCTATGATCCATCCAAACCGAGGCGGACTCCGCTGGAAAAAGTGTATCGAGTGGACTGTCTGGCGGCCGTCCATGGGCGCGACTGATGAGTTGCAACCAACCGGGGGATGGAGCGCTGGGCATTACCGGAGGGGGGCGGCCCTATCCGTCGGGGTGACGGTGGGCCGGACAAGAAGGCGATGTAATTCAAGTCAGGTAGGGGGACAGGGGTCGTCTTCGTCTTGCAGGCGGGAACGGAATTCGTGGGGATCGACCAGGGGATAGGGTTCGGGTTCCGGACTGAATTCGACACGCTTGCCGAGTTTGGAGCGTTTGATCCAGAACTGGGGTTCTTTTTCGGACAGTGCGATGTTGCGGGCGTGGCGAACGATGCGGTCGAGGGCGGAAATGTATTCGCTGAAATACATGCCGGCAACAGGGGTCATGGCGTGGCGGGAAACTTCTTCGTTGAAATGGTTGCGGGTGATAAAGCTACCCTCCATGTAGTCGGCGCGGGCGGCGAGG
>MTKW01003914.1_pt1 | contig 23252 bp, 16 predicted proteins | sample 1042761 | NCBI WGS metagenome assembly MTKW01 (sample SAMN06205366, study PRJNA360243) | anaerobic digester metagenome | biome: Wastewater treatment plant; feature: Anaerobic digester sludge; material: sludge; isolation source: anaerobic digester fed with sludge from wastewater treatment plant ...
CTTCCAAAGATCCCATACCTCTGTAGCTCTTGAATTTTCGTCCGTTCAAGATGATGGTTTCTCCCGGCGATTCTTCCACTCCTGCAAAGAGAGAACCGGCCATGACGGTGTCTGCTCCGGCTGCCAACGCTTTTACCATATCGCCCGAATAGCGGATGCCTCCGTCTGCAATAATGGGAACTCTTTTGTCTTTCAATACGCTGTATGCTTTCATAATGGCAGAAAGTTGCGGTACCCCCACGCCGGCGACTACGCGTGTGGTACAGATGGAACCGGGGCCGATGCCCACTTTGACGGCGTCTGCTCCGTTTTCCACCAACGCCAAAGCTCCTTGAGCCGTGGCCACGTTGCCTGCCACGATTTCTAAATGGGGAAAGGCGTTTCGTACTTTTTTCACAGTCTCCAACACACCTGATGAGTGTCCATGGGCTGTATCAATGACAACGGCATCTACATCTACGGAAAGGAGTTTTTCAACGTTTTCCAACGTATCCTTCCGAACGCCCACAGCTGCGGCTGTGCGCAGACGGCCTTTGCTGTCTTTTGTTGCATACGGGTTGTCTTTGATTTTACGGATGTCCTTAAAGGTAAGCAGCCCAATGAGTTTGAACTGTTTGTCCACTACGGGAAGCTTTTCGATTTTATAGATTTTCAGCAACTGTGTAGCACTCTCTAAGTCTGCTCCGTCGTTGATGGTCACCAAATTTTCATGAGTCATGACTTCTTTGATAGGAGTAGCGGAATCTTCCACAAAACGTAAATCTCTGTTTGTAACGATACCTATCAAGCGGTGTTTTTCGTCGACAACGGGTATACCTCCAATGTGGTTTTCGTGCATGAGTTTTAAAGCATCTCCCACACAGGCATTCGGGTCAATAATGATGGGGTCGTAAATCATGCCGCTTTCAGACCGTTTCACTTTTCTGACATGCTCCATTTGTTGTTCAATAGACATGTTTTTGTGGATGACGCCCAATCCCCCTTCACGAGCTATGGCAATAGCCAGGGTAGAGTCTGTAACGGTATCCATTGCAGAAGAAACAATGGGGGTATGTAGTGTTATGTTTCTTGAGAAACGAGTAGATAAGTCTACGTCACGAGGAAGGACAGAAGAAGCGGCCGGCAGCAGCAATACGTCGTCAAAGGTGAGACCTTCAAATGCTATACGATTTTCAAAAGATTCCATGATCAAAGATTTTATCTTACAAAGATAAAGAAAACGGACGATTAAGTTTATCTTTGCTTTATGAAGAAAAGGAAAATTGGATTGTTGGCCCGCGTAGCCATAGCCATTCTGCTTGGTATTCCTTCCGGATTGTTCTTTCCCACATGGTTGTCGCGTGTCTTTTTAACGTTCAACGGCTTATTCAGTAACTTTTTAGACTTTATAGTTCCGCTTATTATTTTGGGTTTGATTGCACCCGGTATAGCAGAATTGGGTAAAGGGGCCGGCAAAATGCTGGGAACCACCATGGCCCTGGCGTATGGCTCTACTGTTTTGACAGGTTTTTTTGCTTTTTTCTCTTGCAGATGGACATATCCCTTTCTCTTGAAAGGGGCTGCAGACGGGACAAGTGGTTTGTTGCAAACAGAAGCATTGGCCGATGTGGATGTGCTTGCACCCTTTTTCACCTTGGAATTTCCACCGCTTTTTGGGGTGATGTCAGCCCTTGTTTTTGCCTTTTTGCTAGGACTGGGTTTGACAGTCATAAAAAACGGCGAACCGTTGTTGCAAGTACTTACAGGGTTTAGAGATATTGTAAACAAAACCATTAGCGGGGTAATCATTCCCTTGCTTCCCTTGTTTGTGTACGGAATCTTTTTGAAGATAGCTGCAGAAGGACAAGTGGGACAAGTCATGGGTGTTTTTATAAAAATTACCGTACTTATATTCTTGTTGACTGTTCTGTTGCTGCTGTTCCAATTTACTGTAGCCGGTCTTGTTGCCAAAAAGAATCCTTTTCCGTTGTTGCGCACCATGATGACGGCTTATGTTACGGCATTGGGTACGCAATCCTCTGCTGCCACCATACCGGTTACATTGCAACAGGCCGTCAAATGCGGCGTAGATCCCAAAATTGCAGGATCTGTCATTCCTTTATGTGCGACGGTACATTTATCCGGAAGTATGTTAAAGATTACGGCTTGTGCTATGGCGGTGATGTTTATGTCAGGTATGCCTATTGATACTATGGTGTTTTCCGGCTTTATATTCTTGTTGGCCGTTACCATGGTAGCGGCACCCGGTGTTCCCGGTGGAGCCATCATGGCTGCCATTGCCGTGCTGCAATCTGTTTTGGGGTTTGATGCAGAGGCTATTGGGTTGATGATAACTCTTTATATTGCTATGGATAGTTTTGGAACGGCATGCAACGTTACCGGAGACGGAGCCATAGCTGTTATTGTAGATACATTGTATGGCAAGGATTAGCGTTTTTTGTGGTTCTCACGCAGGGAACGATTCCGTTTTTGCTCAACAAGCTCGTGAACTGGGTATTTATTTGGCCAAAAAACAGGTAGAGTTGGTGTACGGAGGTACACACGTGGGGTTGATGGGTATTTTGGCTGACAGTGTGTTGCGTCACGGAGGTTCTGTGGAAGGAGTGGTTCCTGATCTGATAGAAGAAATGCAATTGGCACACACAGGCTTGACGCACATGGTGTATGTGCCGGATTTGGAATCCAGAAAAAAACACATGATTGAAACAGCCGATGTGTTGTTGGCCCTCCCGGGAGGGTATGGTACTTTGGATGAATTTTTTACATCAGCCGTTTTCAATCAACTGGATATCATAAGTAAGCCTTTGATATTGTTCAACGTTCAAGGTTTTTACAATCCCTTGTTGGAACAATTGAATACCATGACGTCCGCGGGGTTTTTGAAAGAAAACCACAGGCGTATGGTGAAGACTATTGCCCGGAGTGAAGAGCTGGACATCTATTTTTTGTAACGAGCCCCTTGAAAGGTGTTGCGTTCTTTTAGTCTTTTTTCCAACAATCTTAATATTTCAACGTTTCTAATAAGACCCCACGGGGTAGAGCGCACAAAGCGCGGAGGAACTTCTCCGGCCACACGTTCTATGAAGATGTCCGGACGCAGGAGTTCTAGAAAGTCTATGACAAAATCAATATAGGCTTCCAGGGAAAAAGTGACAAAATCTTTCGGATACCGTTCAAATTCTTTTTCCATGGCAGTCCCTTTGACNNAGACAATTTGAAGTTGGTGGAGTTTCAAGGAGGTAATGGACCAATTGTTCAGAATATGCGCTTGGGCAAGCATTTCTTCTTTGCTTTCTCCCGGCAATCCAAATATCAAGTGTGCACCTGTATGCAGTCCTCTGGACGATGTTTCTTGAATAGCCCAGTCCGTCTGTGCCACTGTGTGTCCTCTGTTTATACGTTGCAGTGTTTTGTCGTAACAGGACTCAATGCCGTATTCCAAGTGTACGATGTGCTTTTTGGCCAAATCCCGGAAATAATCCAATTTTTCCATATCTACACAGTCGGGGCGTGTCCCTATAACAATTCCTCTTACCAAAGGATGGGCCAAAGCTTGGTTGTAGGTATTTTGTAATGCATCTAACGGTGCATATGTGTTTGAGTAGGGTTGAAAGTAAGCCAAATACCCGCCTGCTCTGCGGTAACGTACCTTGTGAAAGGCTATGCCTTCGTCAATTTGTTGAGCAATGGGTTTGTCCGGGGTGCTGTAACCGGGATGAAAGGCACGGTTGTCGCAATACGTACAACCTCCTGTGCCTATTGTCCCATCACGGTTTGGACACGTAAAACCGGCATCTATCACAACCTTCTGAAGGCGTGTTCCGTATGTTTTTATAAAATATCCGGTAAAAGAACGGTATCTTTGCATAATGCAAAGGTAAACAGGTTGCTTTGTCAAATCAAAGAATTGCTATAAATTTGTGTATTATGAAGAAAGTGCATTATTTCTTGACCGTAATGGTTGTGTTTGCCCTTTTCACGGGATGTGGAGACGGCAAAAATCTGAACAAGCTTTCCGATATTTCCGGAAACATAAAAAAAGGATTGGCGCCTGACAGAAGAGAAAAGGTATACGAAGTCAATTTTGAAAAACAAAAAGGTTCCAAGTCTTACATTGTTCGTGGTTCAACAACAGAAGAAAGTGCCGGACCGGCACTTGTTGCAGCAGCAGCTTCCGTCGGAATCACATTGGAGGACAGCCTTACTTTATTACCGGCCCCGGCATTGGAGGACAACGTGTATGGCGTTACGGCACAGTCTGTAATCAATTTAAGATACGGTCCCGGATATGGTTTTGAATCTGCTACTCAGACATTGATGGGAACACCTCTGCAAATTCTGGAAAAAAGAAGCGGTTGGACAAGAGTCAGAACACCGGAAGGCTATATTGCCTGGGTTAGTTCTCCCAGTGTAAAGGAAATGAACAAAGAGGCATTTGATATGTGGGCTGCGGCAGAAAAAGTGCTCATCAACAAACATTATACGTTGTTTAGAGCGGCTCCGCAACCGGGAGCTCCGGTAGTATCTGATGGAGTGTGGGGCAACGTAGTAGAGCTTAAGGGAGTGATGCCTTCTTATTACAAAGTTTTGTTACCTAATGGAAAAGAGGCATATGTGTCCCGCTACGATGCCGAACCGTTCCAAAAATGGGCATTGAAAGCCAATCCTATGGCAGAAGACATCATTGCTACGGCTTTGCAATTTGTGGGATTTCCTTATATGTGGGCAGGAACATCCATCAAAGCCATGGATTGCAGCGGTTTGGTTAAAACAGTACTCTATCTGAACGGTGTGATCACCTTGCGTGATGCTTCGCAGCAAGCGCGTATGGGAGAACAAGTAGATATGTCTGATGGATGGAAAAATCTGCAAATGGCAGACTTGCTGTTCTTTGGACGCAAAGCAACAAAAGAAAGACCGGAAAGCATTACCCACGTGGGCATCTATATAGGAGACGGACGTTTTGTCCATGCTGCCGGCAGCGTACGCATCAATTCCTTAGATCCGGAAAGCGATATATATTACGAAGGAACTAGCAGATGGATACGCACCGGAAGGATAATAAACCATATTGATGACGGAACACACGTAGTTTCTGTAAGGGAGCATCCCTGGTATGGAATCACCTGTAATTAACGCTATTTATTTATTTCACTATATAACCTAATAACATGAGTTCAACAAGACGCGATTTTCTAAAAAGATCCATGGCTTTGGCGGCAGCCGCAGCTGTAACAAATCCGGCAGACTTGTTTGCCCGCCAGACAGGAAACATTTTTAAATCAAAAAGCAAATCCCCGGGACCCGACAAAATGGTGCTGACATTCAAACCTTTTGAAGCAAGAATGAAGCACGTGTTTACGATTTCCGGTTCTTCCCGTTCCACAACACCCATAGTCCTGACGCAAATTTCTTACCAAGGGTACACGGGTTATGGAGAAGCCTCTATGCCTCCTTACTTGGGAGAAAGCACGGCTTCTGTTATGGACTTTTTAAGACGCGTGGACTTGAGTCAATTTAGTTCGCCGTTCCAAATGGAAGAAATCCTCACGTACGTGGACAGCATTACTACCAACAACACGGCTGCAAAATGTGCCGTGGACATAGCTCTGCACGATTTGTGCGGCAAACTGATGGGGCAACCCTGGTGGAAGATATGGGGATGGACAAATCAGGATTTGATCAGTACGTGTGCAACGGTAGGATTGGCTCTCACTCCGGACGGAAGTTTGGACAAACCAAAAATTCGCGAAAAAACGAAAGAGACGTTGGAGTTTAACTTGATCAAAGTGAAGTTGGGCAATTCGGAAGAGGTAGACAAAGGTATGATTACTACCATAAGGGAAGTAACGGATCTGCCCATTTTCATTGATGCCAATCAAGGTTGGCCGGAGAAAGGCTACGCATTGGAGATGATTGAGTGGTTGGCAGAACGTGGTGTAGAGATGATTGAGCAGCCTATGCCCAGATTGTTACTGGACGAAGCCGCTTGGTTGCGCGACCGCAGTCCGCTGCCCATTATGGCAGACGAAGCGTGCCAACGTTTGTCCGATGTTCGCAACTTGCACGGTGCGTATGACGGCATCAATATCAAGTTGATGAAGTGTACAGGTATGCGAGAAGCCAGAGAGATGATTTCTGTAGCCAAAGCGTTGAATATGCGTTTGATGATGGGCTGTATGACGGAAACCTCTTGCGCTATCTCTGCAGCAGCACAGTTTGCGAGCCAACTGGAATGGGCAGACTTGGATGGCAACTGGCTTATTGCCAACGACGTGTTTTCCGGAATGAAAGTGGTGGATGGATACATCACACTGGAAGACAAGCCGGGAATTGGAGTAGAACCTTTATAGTATCATTGCATTTGTATGCCTGAAAATTTAAGAACTATTAAAAAAGACATCAATTATCTTATTGATGAATTGCTTTTTGATTGCTGCATGTTCATGGAATTGAACCCCGGCAAAAATCAGGAACAAGCCATGGAAATCATCAACCAAGCGATTTCCCTCAGAGATGAGTTGATAAACAGAGTCAATGCCATTCGTGAGCAGCCTGTCAAACCTCAATTCAGAGCGTTGAGAAAAGATATGGTCGATACATTAAATGGCTTATTTGAAAAAGTTAGTGAATTGGCAAAATAGTTCCTTTGGGAAGGTGCTAAAAAAACGTATTCTGATTCTGGATGGGGCCATGGGTACCATGATCCAGAATCAGAATCCCGTATTTCCTCAGGGGAATGACGGGAACAACGATGTATTGGTACTGACCAATCCGGATCTTATACGAAACATCCACAAGGCATACGTAGATGCCGGTGCAGATATTATCTGCACGAATACGTTCAATGCCAACAAAATCTCTCAATTGGATTACGGTGCAACGGACCGTGTATATGAAATCAACAGGCAAGCGGCCCGTCTGGCGCGCGATAGCGGTGCTCTATACGTGGCAGGTGCTATGGGTCCCACAAACAGGTCTGCTTCTATCCCTACAAAGGTCGAGTTCCCCGGAGAGCGGGAAGTGGATTTCCATACCTTGGCAGATGCTTATAAAGATCAAATAAGGGGATTGAAAGAAGGCGGCGTAGATCTGTTTCTTTTGGAAACCGTTTTTGACACCCTCAATGCCAAAGCGGCTTTGTTTGCTTTGGAAGAAGAGGCTCCCGGGATGCCGATTATGCTTTCTGCCACCATAGCCGACCATTCCGGTCGCATTTTATCCGGTCAAACCATAGAAGCGTTTTTGGCTTCTACGGAACATGCACCCTTGTTTAGTGTGGGGCTGAATTGTTCTTTTGGTCCCGACACCTTGTTGATTTATTTACGTACACTAGCCAAGAGCGCAACTGTATTTACGAGTGCGCATCCCAACGCCGGATTGCCGGATGTATATGGAAATTATACGCTGTCCCCGGAGGAAATGACACGGCAGATGCGTCCTTTTGTGGAAGAGCGTCTTGTAAACATTTTGGGCGGTTGCTGCGGTACTACTCCCGAGCACATACGAGCGCTTTCCCTCATGGTGAAGGAAACAGAAAAAACGTACGGAATAAGGACTGTAGCGTCCGATTCAAAGCCGACCAAAGTACTGTTGAGTGGATTGGATGTGCTGGAAGTGCGTGATGATTCGGTTTTCCTTATTGCAGGAGAGCGTACCAACGTGGCAGGTAGTCGGAAGTTTGCCCGTTTGATAAGAGAAAAACAATTTGACCAAGCGTTGGACATAGCTCGAGGCATGGTGCAAGACGGCGCGCATATTATAGATATCAATATGGACGATGCCTTGTTGGACGCACCGGCTGCTATGCGAGAGTACTTGTACAGATTGGGAGCAGATCCGGAAATTGCCAGAGTCCCCATCATGTTGGACTCTTCCAACTGGGAAGTACTGGAGACGGGGTTGCAATGTGTCCAAGGAAAGTCTGTTGTCAATTCCATTAGTTTGAAAGAAGGGGAAACGGAATTTTTACGGAAAGCACGTCTTGTTCGTAAATATGGGGCAGCCGTTCTGGTCATGGCTTTTGACGAGGGAGGACAGGCCACCACGTTTGAGCGACGTGTGGAAATTGCCACAAGGGCTTTTCGTTTGCTAACGGAAGAAGTGGGTTTTCAACCCAGAGATATCATAATGGATCTCAACGTGCTGGCTGTTGCCACGGGAATGGATGAACACCGCAGCTTTGCTGTTGATTATATAAAGGCTGTACGGTATTTGAAAGAGCACCTGGATGGTGTTTTGGTATCTGCCGGGGTAAGCAACTTGTCTTTTTCTTTCCGAGGCAACGAAACGGTGCGTGAGGCTATGCATGCTGTATTTCTGTACCACGCCATTGCAGCCGGATTGGATATGGCTATTCTCAAACCGGGAGCGCAACCCATTTACTCGGAAATTCCGGAAGACCTGCGGCGTGCCGTGGAAGATGTAATCTTAGACACAGACGCACAGGCTACTACGCGGCTTGTAGAAGCCGCCTCGGCTTTAAAAACAGAAGCTCCTTCCGGGGATGTGTCCGGAAGAGAGGAATGGAGGGATTTGAAACCGGAAGAGCGTTTGATTTACGCACTGATGCATGGGCGGGCGCAATTTCTGCAGGAAGACTTGGAGGCGTTGCACCACGTACCGGCCATAGAAATTGTGGAATCTACGCTTATGGAGGGGATGAACCGGGTGGGGAAGCTGTTTGGGGAAGGACAAATGTTTTTGCCTCAGGTGGTAAAGACGGCCAGGACCATGAAGCAAGCCGTTGCGTTGTTGCAACCCAGGATAGAAGAGGAAAAGAACAAAGCGGAAACCAAGGCACAAGCAGCGGAGCCCGTTCACGGTATTTTGGCTACCGTGAAAGGAGATGTGCACGATATTGGAAAAAATTTGGTAGCTCTGGTGATGGAATGCAACAGCTACCGCATTACAGATTTGGGGGTGATGGCGCCTTCTCATCTGATAGTGGAAACGGCCGTAAAAGAGCAGGCTTCTTTTGTGGGGCTGAGCGGGCTCATTACGCCGTCTTTGGAAGAAATGACAGAGGTGGCACGAGCTATGCAGCAAGCCGGGCTTACCATTCCCTTGCTTATTGGCGGAGCTACCACCTCGGCTTTGTTTACGGCTTTGCGAATTGCTCCGTTGTACGAAGGTCCTGTAATCCACTGCCCCGATGCAGCCGGAGTGGTGTCCTTGTTGGCCGATTGTTTTTCTAAAGACGAGGTTGTACGGGAGCGCTTTTTAACGACTCTGCGTGCCAATCAGGAAGAGCTTCGGCAAGCGGGGGAGAAAAGCATTAGGACCAAAGANNTACCTTTTCAAAAGCTGAGGCCGTATATCAAATGGAAGGCCTTCTTAAAGACTTGGGAGATGCGCGATGCTGCTCCGCAGGCAGAGGTGGCCATCAAAGAAGCCGAGTCTTTGTTGGACAAACTGGAAGCAGGGACCTTTGGAGATGTGGCGTATGCTCGTGCAGCGGTGGGTTTTTGGCCCGTATTTGCTACGGAAGATGACCACATCCTCTTTTATGAAGATGCTTCTTGTAAGGATGCATTGTTGGATATGCCTCTGGAGCGGGACTTGCTAATGTATAAAGACAAAACGCCCAATGTGTGCCTGACTGATTTTGTAGTTCAAAAACACCCATCGGGAGCACCCGATTATGCCGGGCTGTTTTTGTTGACGGCTTCTTCTCCGGAATTGGAAGACATAGTAACTGCCATGAAAGAGCGGGGTGATGTGTATACCGCTCTGTTGTTGCAATCCCTGCTGGATGTATTGGCAGAAGCGTGTAGTGAATATTTGCATACTACATATATGACGCTCCCGTGTGGTGCCAAACGTGGTGTCCGACCGGCTTTTGGGTATCCGTCGTGTCCGGATCACACATTGAAAAAACCGGTGACGGCTCTTTTACAAAAAGAGGCAGATTTGGGGATTTCGTTAACTTCGTCTTGTATGCTTTGGCCTACAGCCTCTGTTTGCGGTATGTATATAGGGCATTCACAGGCTTTTTATTTTACTGTTCACAAACCGGGAAAATTATGAAATTGACAGATATATTCAATATTGCGGAAAAGACGTTTTCTTTTGAATTTTTTCCTCCGCGGGACCAGATAGCGGCTGTTGACTTGGGTATAAATATTGGTCAACTCTTAAGGCTAAGTCCGGCTTTTGTTTCTGTAACGTACGGGGCCGGGGGATCTACACAGTCGAGTACGTTTGAACTGGTAGATTATTTAAAAAACAAAATTGGATTGAATACGGTTGCTCACTATACGTGCGTAGGGAACGACAAGGCCAAAACGTTGGCAGATTTGCAGCTTTTGCGCAACTGCGGATTGCAGAACTTTATGTTGTTGCGTGGAGATCCTCAAGCCGGGCAAGAAGGAGGTTTTGTACCGCAAAAAGACGGTTTTGCCAATGCTACGGAACTGGTAGCTTTTGCCAGGGAACATATAGNNGTATAGGCGGAGGGGCATACCCGGAAATTCACCCGGAATCGGCTGATGCAGAAACCGATCTGAAACACCTGAAAATGAAGGTGGATGCCGGTTGTGATTTTCTGGTAACGCAGTTTTTCTTTGATAACAAACGGTATTTTGATTTTGTGGCCCGGGCACGTGAAAAAGGCATTGTATGCCGTATTATTCCCGGTATTATCCCGTTGACAAAGTACGATCAATTGAAACGTTTTGTGCGGCTGTCCAACGCCGCTGTTCCTCCCGTCTTTTTAGACAGGCTGGAAAGCAACAAAGACAACCCCGATGCCATTTACAACATAGGTATGGACTTTGCCATACGGCAGTGCAGGGATTTGCTCATGTTGGGAGCTCCCGGAATTCATTTTTACACCTTGAACAAATCTAGAGCTACGGTTGAGATTTACCAAACTCTCATGGTCAGGTAAACGTGCCAAAGGACGACTCCTATGGCTACGGAAACGTTGAGCGAATGTTTGGTACCGTGTTGAGGGATTTCTATACATCCATCACATAAATTGACTACTTCTTGTTGGACACCACGTACTTCGTGACCAAAGACGAAGGCCGTTTTCTGTGTGACAGGCCAATCTTTTGAAGTAAGAGAAGACAGTTTTTCTGCGCCTTCTGTCTGCTCTACGGCCCAGACTTTGTAGCCTTTTGCTTGCAATGTGCGAACGGCATCCACAGTCTGTTTTGTATATGTCCACTCCATAGTATCTTCTGCACCTAAGGCCGATTTGTGTATTTCCGGAGAAGGAGGACAGGATGTAATTCCGCACAGATACACGTGTTCCAGCGCAAAAGCATCTGAAGTACGAAACGCCGACCCGATGTTGTGGCGGCTGCGAACGTTGTCTAACACAAGCACGACAGGGAGCCTGGGGCTTTTTTTAAACGCTTGGGGCGTCAACCTGTGGAGCTCCCGATTGGGAATTTTTCTGCGCATAAGAACAAAGGTACGGGATTTTAATGTAAATTTGCCTTATGCCCAATTTGTATGTTATAAGCGGATGCAACGGTTCCGGCAAGACGACGGCCTCTTATACCATCTTGTCTGAAATGCTCCAATGTAGAAATTTTGTGAATTCAGACGAGATAGCCAGAGGGCTTTCGCCTTTCAATTTGCCCGGTGCCGCCATTGATGCCGGTAGGGTAATGGTGAAAAAAATAAGGGAATTGACGGCTGCCAAAGGAGACTTTGCGTTTGAAACGACCTTGGCGGTGCGTTCTTATGCCAAGCTTATTGAAAACACAAGAAAAAAAGGATACGACATTACGCTTATATATTTTTGGCTCAACCACCCCGATTTGGCTGTAGAACGTGTGAAAAACAGAGTGGAAGCAGGCGGTCACAACATCCCGGAAAACGTAATCAGACGTAGGTATTGGTCCGGGATACACAATTTGTTTCATTTGTATATGCCCTTGACAGACAGGTGGCTGTTGATTAACAATTCAGATACGCCGGCTACATTGATTGCAGAAGGAAGCGGAACCAAAGAAACTAAAGTGTATCACAAGGAGGATTATCAGCTACTTCAAACATTATCGCAAAGCCCCCTCCCGGACGTAACAAAACAGTCAGCACCTGTTCAGTAGTAACGGTTTTTGTTTCTGTTTTATAATCAGTTGCATGGCGATGAGCGTTTACACCGTCTCGGAAAATATGCGCGTTGTATGTACGACCCGGCTCCAGAAAAGATAAATCAATGGTAAGGGTTCGTTCATTCCAGTCTGTTAGTCCGCCTACAAACCATCGGGAGTCTTTTCTGCGGGCAGACACTATGTATTTTCCCAGTTCGCCTTTCAAGATACAAGTCTGGTCCCATACTACAGGAATTTTAGTAATAAAATCGGTTGTTTCCTGTTCTTTTCTATACGCTACAGGGTTGTCAAACAGCATAACCAGCGGATTGTCAAAAACTATATAAGTGGCTACCTGACGCGCTCTTGTTCCGGCAGCCATGGGATGGTTGTATACGGGATGAAAATCTTCACGTGTTACGTTTCGCATACCTCCCTGCGTATAATCTACCGGACCGGCAAGCATTCTTATGTATGGAAAGGTTACATCGTACGTAACCAAGTCTTCCCGGCTCCATTTAGATTGCTCCATCCCAAAAACTCCTTCAAAATTCAATACGTTAGGAAACGTTCTGTTAAAACCTGTTGGCTTATACATACCATGAAAATTCACAGTTATGCGATAACGGGCTGCAGTTTCTGCAATACGGTACAACATGTCTACCACAGGTTGGTCGTCACGGTCCATAAAATCTACCTTAAATCCTTTAAATCCCATCTCTGAATATACACGGCAAGCTTCTTCCAATTTGTTATCTAACACATAGCCTACACACCACAAAATCAAGTCAACATTCTTTTGCCCGGCATAGTCAACCAATTCTTCCAAGTCTATTTCCGGAATTGTTTTCATGATATCGTGTCCGGAAGGTGGAGACCAACCTTCATCCAGTACTACGTATTCTATGCCGTTTTCGGCAGCAAAATCTATGTAATACTTATACGTTTCAGTATTGATGCCTGCCTGAAAATCCACTCCGGTAATGCCCCAGTTATTCCACCACTCCCAAGCTACCTTACCCGGTTTAATCCAGTCAGTAGGACCTGTTTTATTGGGAGCTCCCAGGCAGTATACCAGATCATTTACAGGAAGCTCTGTGTCTTTCTCAGATATTGCCATAATGCGCCAAGGAAACGTTCGGGTACCGGAAGTAGCAGCCAGAACTTCTGAGTACGCTACCGGAACCACTTGCCCTCGGAAGGGATGAACGTTTGTTTCTGAAGGGATGGGAGCAAATACGCCTTGAAAAACGTAGCCTTTAGGCACTTTCTCACCTTTCAGGTACATGCCTGGATATGATTCTAGGTCAGATTCTGTTAACACTACCTTTACGTTGTTTTCCAAACATACCAGAAGCGGGAGGAAAGCAAGCTTGTCTTTTTCAAACCCACTTAAAGGCGTTACTGCATATGTGTTTTCAAATGAACTCTGAAATGGATTGGGTTCTCCTCTGCTGTATGGAATATAACAAGTGTAATCCTCTGTAAACAGAAACCCGGTATGTTCTTGGGTTATGTACAGCGAGTCTGCCCATTGAGTGTAAAATCTATAAGCAGCCCCTCCATCGTACATCCTGAATGTAATTCCAAATCCATTGTCAAACAGAAAATCCAACTGATTGTAGCGAGTATGAATGGTGTCTTTTCTATACAGCGGAGACGGAATGGTCTCTTGTTGTTCCGTCCTTTCTACAGAAAGTAACCGTGCCTCGGGGCCCAAAACTGTACCCCCCTCTAATTGCAATCCAAGCGGAAGCGAAGAAAGTAAGACATTTTCTTTATGAAGTAGGCAAAAAGAAATCTGAGTGTTTGTAACCACCTGTAATTCAAGTTTCTTGTTAGGAGAAAAAAGAGAATGGATAGTTATTTTGGCCTCTACATTTCCGACCGTCAGCCAAGTTGATAAAATATACAATACAAAGCACCGTATGCCGTTTGCCGGGAAAGCTCTCATCTTAGTATAAGTTAGTGATATCAGACAGGGTAAAGGTAAACGTATAGTGGCCATAGGGCAACATGTGTTCCGGCAGGGGAAGGGCTCCCCATGTATTTACACACCCCAGTCCCGTTTGACGTAAATCTATACAGCATTGTGTAAAGTCTTCTTCTTTCAAATCCCGGGAATGGCGGTTGTTTTTAGCCATGCCGTCGTCTAGTGTTTCTGTTGAAAAATGAAGTGCAGATGCCGAAAAAGGAACGTCTGAATGGATTTGGAAGCCTGCCCCCGTACGGTCAGAAAGCGCCCACCACCTGATGTCTGTTTTTGTTCCATTCTCTTGAGGGCGTATGTAAGGGTAAAATTGGTCCGAAACAAGTTGTGAATACAGGCCTACAAAAGAACCATCTGACCTGTCTGCGTAGTTCTCATGGGGGCCTTTGCCGTAATAGTGTAATTTGTTGTATTCTTTAGGGGTATTGAACCGTACACCAAAACGGAACAGTGCAGGCATGTCTGCCCATTCCTCCTCCCTTGCCAACGCTTCCAACGTTTGTGTTACCTGAAGTCCTCCATCGGGGGTGGGGCGGTATGTCATCCAAAGCCTGGCTTGTAGTTCGGGCAGGTGATACGAGGCACTTATCCGGTCTTCTTCCAGTTCAAAACCTTCAAACTCCATGTGCGGATTACGCCAACGGGCATTTTTGATTTGCAAAGCGGCACCAAAGTCATTATCGGTGAGAGCACGCCAGAAGTGTGGAGTTAAGCAGGTGTTTTCTTTCAAGATTTCTTTTCCATCCAAAGAAAGGCGGGAGAGGAAGCCGTCTTTTTTGCTGAACTCAGCATGCATGGTTCCCGCGCGGGCTACCAACCAATTTTTGTCACCGGTACATATGTCAAAAAGCAATGTGCCTTTCTGTCCTGATTCCTCTATGGCCCGAGGCACATGTACAACAAGCTGTTCCTTGGCAAGAACCACACCGGCCGGAAGGATTCCTAGGGAGTTACGTGTAGAGAAATAAACGTTCAGGAAAATCTCTTTATTGCGGTAGGGTTCCCAGTGAGAACTGCGATACCCCAAATCTATTACTTGTGTTTGACCCGGGGCGGTTTTTAAAGTACTTATGTGGCCTTTTTTAACGGGAACTCCGTTTGCCACCAATTCCCAATCCAGGGAAAGATGAGATAAATCGCGGAAAAAATATTCATTGAATATTCGGATTTTACCATCACTCACTTTTTCATTTTGTACCCAAACGTCTTGATGGTGGTAAGCTACTTCGTACGCATGCGGATTGGGGTTCCTTGACGGATCAAACAATCCGTTGCAATTAAAGTTCTGATCAGAAACGTCGTAGGCATTGTAATCGCCTCCGTATGCATATATGTAATGCCCTTCTTCTCTCTTCAAAAAGAGTGCTTGGTCTACAAAATCCCAAATAAAGCCACCCTGGTATTGAGGGTATGTACGAATCAACTCCCAGTACCGGCCAAAACCACCCATGGAATTTCCCATGGCATGGGCATATTCACATTGAATGAGAGGTCTTTGGGGATTGTTTTCCAGGTAATTAATACAGATTTCGTAGTTTCTGTACATAGGTGCGTAAATGTCCGAAACTTCCGGTCGGGCAGTTCTTTCATACTGGATGGGCCTTTTTTGTATATCTGCCTCTCGCAGCAAGTGGTATCCTTTAGTAAAATTATCTCCGTCTCCTGCCTCGTTCCCCATGGACCAAATGATGATGCTTGCGTGGTTTTTATCTCTTTGGTACATTCTTTCCATCCGCTCCAAATGTGCCTGCAGGTAATCTTCTCGTGCGGCCAACGTATTCTCTCCGTACCCCATGCCGTGTGACTCAATATTGGCTTCATCAACCACATAAAGGCCATACTGATCACACAGCTTGTACCATAAAGGTACGTTTGGATAGTGGCTTGTTCTGACTGCGTTTATGTTGAATCGTTTCATTAGTTCAATGTCTTGCAACATACGTTCTTTGGAAACATCGTAGCCGGTTGCCGGATCCATTTCGTGCCGGTTAACTCCTTTAATGAGAATAGGCTTTCCGTTGACAAGCAATTGAGCATTCTTTATCTCTACATTTCTAAAACCTACCTTCCAGGGTATAAACTCCGTTTCTTTTCCGTCTTCGGTCAATGATAAAACCAACGTGTACAGATGAGGCAGCTCTGCAGACCAAAGGGCTACATCTTTCACCGCAAAAGTTCCGGTAAAAGTAGTCTTGCCCGAGGGGGACAGCGCTTTTTTTACAAGGCTAACGCCTTGTGGATCTATCAGCTCAGCCTGAATAGAGGCCTTATTTGAAGGAACATTCAGTGTTACCAACACCTCCAGTTTGCCGTTTTTATAATTCTTGTCCGGCATGGCGTTTAACGTGAAATCATGGATGTGTGTTTTTTCGCGGGCAAACAAAAAAACATCCCTGCTGATTCCGCTCAAACGCCAAAAATCCTGATCTTCCAGGTACGTTCCATCACACCACCGATTGACTTGTAAAGCCAAGCTGTTTTCTCCTTCCGTAAGGTAAGGCGTAATGTCAAATTGCGCTTCCAGTTTGCTGTCTTCCGAGTACCCCACAAACATGCCATTTATCCATAATGTCAAATTAGAGGTAACCGATCCAAAATGAAGAAAGACCTGCTTGTTCTTCCAACTTTCCGGTACATGAAATGTATGGCGATAGTAACCTGTATGGTTGTTAAGCAGTGGGATTTCCGGTGGGTTTGAGATGAATTGATTGGCCCAGGCATAGCCTTTGTTTACGTATAGTGGGTCGCCGTATCCGTGCAACTCCCACAGGCCCGGAACGGGAATTTCATCCCAGGACCGAAAATCATAATTTGTTGTATAAAAGCCGCTGTAGCCTGCGTTGGCATCTTTTGTAAAAGCAAACTTCCACAGCCCGCTTACGTCTTTATAGTACACCGAAGCCTTTTCTTCTCCGGCCAGCGCCAGAGGGTACGATTCATAAGCAAAGAAAGAAGTCCTCATGGGAGCTCGGTTAATGTGATTTACACCGGGATCTTGCCAAGCTTCTGTATAGAGGTAGGTGGGGCGGTCAGTAGTTATAAAATCTGCTCCCGACAGCACAAAATAATGGAAGTCTTCCGGCCGATTAACCGTCCATACGTTTACGGTAAGGCCCAGTTCTTTGGCACGAGGGATCCACTCCGGGTTCTTTTTAAGTACACTCATATGATAGTCCAGCCCCGCATATCCTTTCTCTTTAAGCATATCGGGCGAAAGTGAACCACTCAGATAAGCTACTTTTGCTTTGGGATCAGCTTCTATAAGAGACTCGCATATAAAAGAAGAAAAGCTGATGTACTCTACTTTGTCTGCCACACCATATTTTTCTACCAGCTCCAATGTTTTTTCCACAGCCGCTTACTCTTTATGAGAATGGTTGTGTGGTTTTATTTCAATAATAAGTTTTGTGTGGTCAGATGCAACAATAAGAGGTAAAATCTCGTCCAATAGAGGAATTGATTCCCCATTTGACAGCAAGTGACCTGAAAGTTCTTTGTATGTGCTTTCATCAAGCCGAACTCCTTCAATGGTAGGATCGTGAAAAAGAACCAGCCGACCGTCGGTAGTCAGATAAATATCTACCTCGGCACCGTAACAACCGGCATGTATGGCATTTTGAACAGAGCTGCGGGAGTTTTGTGCAGATTCTTCTTTAGTCCAATATCCTCTGTGTGCAATAATATGAGGTTGTGATGACAAAGAAAATGATGACGCCAGAGAAAGTACGGCGCAGATTAAAATCTTACGTAACATATGGTTATAATTTTGTAAATTGCGAACCCATTTGACTTCTGATATGCGAATATACGACATTTCCCGAGAGATTTTTAGCAGTACCCCATACGAAGGAGACCCGGCTCCGGAAACACATCTTTTACGAAGCGTAAAAGACGGACACCCTTACAGCCTCTCTTCTGTGTCTATGTGTTTGCACACGGCCACACATATAGACGCTCCTTCCCATTACCTTGAAGATGGGAAAGCGATTGATGAAATTTCCCTGAAAAAATGCATCGGTCCGTGTATGGTTTTGGAAGCGGGCGGCGTGATAGATGAAGGGTACATTGCTCCTCTGTTGGGAAGAGGAGCCAAGCGCTTGTTGTTTAAAGGAAAAGGTGTGCTCACACCGCAAGCGGCCCGTTTGATAGCAGAGAGCGAGGTCATCATGGTAGGTACAGAAAATCCGACGGTTGGGTATGGAGAGCACGTACATGAAATCCACCGCATTCTTTTGGAAAAAGAGATACTTCCTCTGGAGGGTTTGAACCTCAAAGACGTGCCCGAGGGCAATTATTATCTGGTAGCGCTGCCTTTAAAATTGGAAGGCGTGGAAGGCTCTCCGTGTAGAGCTGTTTTGATGGATTATTTGCCGGCAGCTGTCTTATAGTATCTTAATTGTCAATTTCAAAAGCATACCTAATCTTTTCCAGATACAATTCTCCCGGTTTGAGTACGCAGTTTGGATAATCCGGCCGGTTGGGACTGTCCGGGTAGTTCTGGCATTCTAGAGCTATGGCGTGCCTGTCTTCATGAGGTTTCCCATTTTTGCTCGTGCCGCTTCCGCTTAGCCAATTGCCTGTGTATATTTGTATGCCGGGTTGTGTAGTGTGGATGGATACTTTCCGGCCGCTTTCCGGGTGGGTAAGCACGGCTGCTTGTTGCCAGGAACCGTCTGTCAACGGAAGACACCAGCAATGGTCGTATCCGTTGCCAATATGCAACTGTTCTTTGTCTGCAAAGATATCTTGTCCAATGGCTTTTGATTTTGTGAAATCAAAAGGCGTATCTGTTACGGGGACCGGCGTTCCCAACGGAATGCTTGTTTTGTCTGTGGGTAGGTAATGGTTGGCGTGTATCTGCAACAAATGGTCATGGATGGACCCGGAAGCTTCTCCTTGTAAATTGAAGTAGGTATGGTTCGTGAGGTTCAGTATGGTCGTTTGGTCTGTTACGGCCCGGAGCTCTATATCCAATATGTTGTTGTCATTCCATACGTACGTTACGGTTACATTGACATTGCCGGGATAGTGTTCCTCATTATGCGGGCTGGCGTATGCAAACGACACGGCGTTTCCCGAATCTTCCACACGAGAAATCCAGATTTTGCTTGCCATAGCTTGAGGTCCGCCATGTAGGTGGTTGGGGCCGTTGTTTCTGTTCAACCGGTATGTGGTACCTTCTAGTGTAAATTTGCCGTTAGCAATTCTGTTGGCGTAACGGCCCACGGTTTTTCCAAAATGCGCCGGATCGTTCAAATACTGATTGATGTCTTGGTATCCCGCAACCACATCTGCCAACAGGCCTTTGCGGTCCGGTACTACTACTCCTGTAAGAGCTGCGCCTATGTTGCACAATTGTACAGAAGCACCGCTTTTGTTCACCATTTTATACGTGACAAGGGCTTGCCCATCCGGAGAAAAACCTTCTACGTATTGGGTTATTTCCATTCGTCAATGATATTGAGAATTACTTCTGCTGCTTTTTTCATGCTTTCTAAAGGCAGGTATTCCATTTTGCCATGAAAATTGTGACCGCCTGCAAAAATATTGGGGCAAGGAAGTCCCATATAAGAAAGTTGTGCACCATCCGTGCCGCCACGAATGGGATGCACAATGGGAGTAATGCCGGCTTTCTTAATGGCTGCCAATGCTTTTTCCACTATTTCCATATGAGGCTCCACCATTTTTCGCATGTTGTAGTACTGGTCTTTCATTTCCAATGCAAATCGGTTTTGCCCGTATTTTTTGTTCAAAAAAGAGACAACCTCTTCCATCAATTTCTTTTTCTCTTCAAATTTCACTTGATCGTGATCCCTGATGATGTATTGAATACTGGCTTCTTCTACCGTTCCTGTGAAAGAGGTAATATGGAAAAATCCTTCGTAGTCCTCTGTATATTCCGGTCTTTGCTCTACGGGTAACATGTTGTTCAGCTCGGCGGCCATAATGATGGCATTGAACATTTTGTTCTTTGCATATCCGGGGTGGACGTTGCGTCCCTGAATGTGGATTTTTGCCATGGCGGCGTTGAAATTTTCGTATTCAATTTCCCCAATTTGTCCTCCGTCTATGGTATAGGCGTATTTAGCCCCAAATGTTGATACGTCAAACTTGGCCACCCCACGCCCAATTTCTTCGTCCGGTGTAAACGCTATTTTTATGGGACCGTGCTTTATTTCAGGGTGTGCCATTAGGTATTGGGCAGCCCACATAATGGCCGCTACTCCGGCTTTGTCGTCTGCACCCAGAAGCGTAGTGCCGTCTGTGGTAATGATGGTTTGTCCTTTGTACAAGAGCAGTTCCGGGAACTCGGCCGGATCCAGGTATAAATTCGTTTCCTTATTCAACAAAATGGGACTTCCGTCGTAATTGGGAATGATTTGCGGACGGATGTTTTCACCGCTGGCATCCGGTGCCGTATCCACATGGGCTATAAAGCCGATGGGCGGTGCATCTGTATCTGTATTGGCCGGGATGGAAGCCATCACATATCCGTGCTCGTCTAAGTGGGCGTCTTTTACACCCATTTGGTGCAACTCTTCCAACAATACCTTCAGTAAAGCAAATTGCTTAGCTGTACTGGGTTGTGTTTCTGACGTTGGGTCGGATGCCGTATCAAATGAAATGTATCTGAGAAATTTATCTAGTATGTTTTCCATAATATAAACAGGTTTATTTTTCTTTAGAAGCCTTTAGGCTGCTCATAGCCAAGTATACGATGATCAAAGCGTAAGCTACCAAAGACAGCACTTCACCGGCCGTTGAATTTTGCCAGGCCGTATTGACTAAGTTGATGCCGGCAAAACGCATGATGGCGCTAACCACTCCCATTAAAGCTCCACCGGCAATAAATCCGGAAGCCAATAAGGTACCGCGTTCCTTGCGATCCTCGTTCACCTTGGCGTCTTTACTGCGCGTAGACACGTACCAAGCTATAGCTCCTCCTACCAATAAGGGGAAGTTCAATTCCATAGGTATAAACATGCCCAGTGAGAAGGCCAATGCAGGGATTTTAAAGAGTGTCAAAAGAATAGCAATTGCACCCCCAATGCCATATAGCAACCAGGGAGCACCTCCGCCCGACATGAGCGGTTCAATGACGGCAGCCATAGCGTTGGCTTGCGGAGCCACTAATGCATTTTCTCCCGTAAATCCGTACGTTTTATTGAGGACTATGATGACACCACCTACCGTGGCTGCTGCAACGAGCGTACCTGCAAATTTCCACATTTGCTGTTTGTACGGGGTGCTGCCCAGCCAATAGCCGATCTTAAGATCTGTGATGAAAGAACCCGATACGGACAGTGCTGTACACACAACTCCTCCTATGAGCAGCGCAGCTGTCATGCCGGCTGTTCCTTTCAATCCGGCCGCTACCATAATGACAGATGCCAAAATGAGCGTCATCAATGTCATGCCGCTGACAGGGTTGGTACCTACAATGGCAATGGCATTGGCAGCTACCGTTGTAAAGAGGAAAGCAATGAGCGCTACGACTACAAGAGCAATAATGGCGTGCCACAAATTGAAATTCAGTACACCCAGATAGAAGAATGCAAAAATCAACCCCAAGGTTACCAAGGTGCCGATGGCAATGATTTTCATGGAGATGTCGCGTTGTGTGCGGATAACTTCTTGTTGTTCTGCCGTTCGTTTGCCTCTGAGCTCTTTGCCGGCCATGCCCAAAGCAGACTTGATGGTTCCGGAAGCTTTTATGATACCAATGATACCGGCTACGGCAATACCGCCTATACCTATATGTCTTGCATACCCTGTAAAGATTTCTTCCGGACTCATTTGTCCTATGGTTTGTACAATACCGGCACCCATCAGGTCAATTACGTGAGAGCCCCAGATGAGGTTCATCAGGGGAATGATACCAAACCAGACAAGGAACGAACCACAACATATAATAAATGCGTACTTCAGCCCTACAATATAGCCCAAGCCCAACACGGCTGCACTTACGTTCAGCTTCATGACCAATTTGGCTTTGTCTGCAAGGGCCGCCCCCAAAGACGTGACTCGTGTGGAAAAGACCTCGCTCCACCACCCGAAGGTGGATACTACAAAGTCGTACAGACCTCCTATCAATCCGCTGATGAGCAAGAAGCGTGCATCTTTTCCGCCCGATTCTCCGCTTACTAGAATTTGTGTAGAAGCGGTAGCCTCGGGAAAGGGAAATTTTCCGTGCATGTCTTTTACAAAATACTTCCTAAAAGGAATGATGAACAAAATTCCCAGTACGCCACCAAGCAAGGAGCTGAAGAAAATCTTCATAAAGTCTATGGACATACCCGGGTATTTTTCTTGTAAGATGTACATGGCAGGCAACGTGAAAATGGCACCGGCCACGACTCCTCCTGAACATCCGCCAATAGATTGGATAATGATGTTTTCTCCCAAAGCATTCTTTCGTTTCAACGTAGAGGAAAGCCCCACGGCTATAATGGCAATGGGAATGGCTGCTTCAAATACTTGTCCTACTTTCAGCCCAAGGTAGGCTGCCGCAGCAGAAAACAGTACGGTCATAACCAGTCCTATTGTAACAGACCAAAAAGTAACCTCTTTGTATTGCTTGTTTGGTGACATCAGAGGTTCATACGTTTCTCCCGGTTTTAGTTCCCTGTACGCATTATCGGGCAGGGACATGGGCATGTTCTCTTTTTCTTTCATAATATTCTTCCAAAGTAAGTTTGTTTTCAACTATATAGGTTGCGATTTCCGTTCCTACGTACCTGTAATGCCAGGGTTCGTAGGCATAGCCGGTGATGTGTTCTTTTTCTAAGGGGTAGCGTTCTATAAAACCAAATAGATAAGCGTGTTCTTTCAACCAAACGCCTTCCGAAGTTTTTCCAAAAGAAGGATGTGTGCTATTGATGTCTACTGTCAATCCTGTTTGATGTTCTGAGTGTCCCGGTTTGGCTGTGTATTTACCGGCTCCTTCTTCTCCTCGCCGTTTCACAGCGTTTTCATACAATTGACGTTGTACTGTATCTGACCGGTAGGCGGAACGATTCCATAATACAATACCGTCTTCCGATGCTTGAGCACACAAACGTGCAAAAGCAGTTGCGGCCTCGCTACGTAGCAAATTCATGACTCCTTTGTTGTAAGCTTCATCAATAGGTACAAGGTCGTGGGGTCGGTACCCTTCCGGAAGTTTGTGCTCTTTGTTTACAAGAATGAGTATACCTAATGTAGTATCTGCT
>MTKW01001446.1_pt1 | contig 23236 bp, 32 predicted proteins | sample 1042761 | NCBI WGS metagenome assembly MTKW01 (sample SAMN06205366, study PRJNA360243) | anaerobic digester metagenome | biome: Wastewater treatment plant; feature: Anaerobic digester sludge; material: sludge; isolation source: anaerobic digester fed with sludge from wastewater treatment plant ...
GTGCCCAATCAAGGCCCCGCTGCCGATAATACTCCCGCCCGAGTCCATTGAGGGAGATCCACCAAACAGCCGATCCCACAGCGCCCTCCCATACATCTGCAGTCCGCCCTCCACATCCGCGGAGCCGGTGATCTCATCAGCGGGCTTGGTTCTGACTTCGATTCCACCCGGCCCGGTGATTGCGTTCGTGTATGTCGGGTTATAGAACGGGTTGCTTGTCGATCCCTCCGGTGCCACGTCTCCCAGGCCGGCACTTGGATTAGCTAATCGATTGCGGTAGGTGTTGACCAGTCTATCATACTCTTCTTTTCCACCCGCTTGCATGTTGGGCAGCTCTTGCGGCACGCCGGTTCGCGCTTCTTCGAGGGCAAGCTCATAAATGCCGCTCTCGCGCCCGAAATCGAACACCTTGCTGCCGCCAGCCTTGCGCAAGTCCTTGGCCCAATCGACCATTTCCTGCTCTTCGGTGGGTGTGAGCGGTGCCTTCTGCTCTTCGTTCCCCGCTCCGAAAAAGTTTTCAATCCTTTCTTTCAGGCCATCAAACACTTCAAGCAGCCTGCTAAGGAGAGCGCCCGCCCAGGAAATGATTTGCCCTATCTGTTGCCAGATGGTCATGGCTCCGCCCATGATCTTGTTCAGCGTCTCACCGCCCAGCCAGATCTTTTTTAGAAAATCGACCTGGAAGAGCAATATCTTGAGCATCGGGTTGTTGGCTACCATGGCATCCACAGCGATCTTCAGGACACCCATTCCCCCCGCGTCCTTGAAGGCTCCGCCTAGAGATGACATGCCCGCTTTGAGGGCGTTCCAGGCTTTGGTGACTATGCCGAACTTCTTCTCCAGCAGATAGAGCACGCCAATGAGGGCTACAATAGCCACTATAACCACTCCCACGGGGTTCGCGGTCAATGCGACATTGAGCAGCCACTGGGCGGCAGTAAAGGCGATAGTCGCCAGATGAGCGCCTTTGATCAGCCCTATCACCATGCCCAGTGGGCCGATCAAGCCAGCCAGTACAGAGATTACCGTCAGACCAGCAGCAGCTATCCCGGTGAGCACCGCAGCCCACCCGAGCGCTCCCCCAAGACCTGGGATCTTTCCCACGATATCTGAGAGCTTGACAAACATGTTCATGATTGCCAGGAGAGGAGGTAATACAGCATCGCCCATCGCCCTCGTGGTGGCGGTGAACCGCTTGGTCAAGATCTCCTCGGGCCTCATGCCCACTTCTTCGGCCATATCCAGCTTTCCGGCTTCTGTCGAGACCCTGCCCAATCGAGCGCGTGGGGTCAGGTTCCCAAAGCCCAGGCCGAAAATATCTTCGAACTTAGTGGCATCTTCGCCAGACAGAGTCTGTGCTGACATGGCAGAAGCCAGAGCTTCGGCAGTCGCATAGCCCTTCTTTTTCAGCATCTCCTGGTTGGCGAAGAAGAACTTTTCAATATCCTCCGTGACTTTCTGAGCTTCCATCTGCCCCATGTATGGATTCCTGGAGAGGATGGTCTGGAAGGCACCCATCCTGGACTCTCTACCAGCTGACCAGTCCGTACCTTCTGCCGACTGGATCCACTTCTCCGCACCAGCTCGATCAGAGAGCTTCCGCTGCATCAGCCTGCTGTCAAGAGTAGACCGGATGTAGTTCTGAGCGCTCTTGCTGGACAGGGCGGCAGCTGTTGCCATGCCCACCATCACGGCAGCCGAAGCGGCAAGAGCCGTCCGGTACTGTGATAGTGCCACCGAGGTGTTCTGCAGCCACTTTGTGAACCCGCTTCCTGAGGTCGAGACGAATCCCGCGAGGTTCGACTTGAAGTGGTCAATCCCGATGCTCAGATAGCCGGATGTCCCCCAGAACCTCATGAGATCTCGCTGCCGGGTGAACTCGACGTTCGACCGCTGAAGGGCGGTAACCAGTCCAGGTCCGAGCTTCTGAGTGACCAGCAGCACCGCTCCCAACAGGGCAGAGTACTGGGCCATTGGGGCGACGGCTTTCGAGGTGATAGCGTCGCCCAACAGGGACATATCCCGTGTAGCCGCAACTGCATTAGCCCTTGTCTGGGCCATTGCCCCTTGAGCCTGAGATATGCCGTCAGAGTCGATCCCGAGCTTGATATTGGGACGGGCCAGCAGGGCATCCCTCTGCTTCCGGATTTCGAGCAGCCGGTTCCCTATGGCATCCTCGATCCCGAGCTTGATTGTAACGTTTCGTTCTGACATGTTTACCGATATCTCATATCTTCCAACACGAGCTTGCGAACCTTACCGTCCAGGATTTTGCGGAATCCTGCCTGCTTCTCCTTTCTCTTCAGTATCTCGTCTGAATCGGGCCGCGCAGCCCTCTTGGCCTTGAAATAGTCCGCTGTGGACATTGGCCGTGATTGCATCTCAGTTGCCTCCCTCTTGACCAGGCCGTTCCCGGCTTTCACCTGGGCATCTTCCATCCCTGCCAGGCCCATGAACATGATCTGGGCCGATGTCAGCTGATCGACCGGCCCGAGACCAGGACCTAAGCAGACGATCCTGCTCCAGACTGCTCCTTCTGGGCTGAGAAAAAACTCTCTACGTCCTTCCAGGCAGCTGTGGAGGCTCCTATGATGGCCATGCCGATTTGCAAGACTGCGAACCCATGTAGTTCCTCGACCAGCAGGCCTATGTCGCAATCATCGCAGCCTTTCCCTTTGCATTTGCAGTCCGGATCCGGAACGATCCCTGCCTTGCACAACTCACCCAGGAACAGAGTTAGCTGGGGTGATAGGGCGTTGGACCCTTTCTTGATTATATCCGGGCTGGCTTTGTTCTCCTGGATGGCCTTGATATCCGCTTCTGTGAGATTCTGGTTGGACAGAGCTGCTATGGCATCCTCCAGCTTGTAGCCCACCCTGGCTTCGATCCTAGCCAGCTCCATATCAGGGACCGCATGGACCCTGACGACGGCATCATACTGCGATACAGGCACCTCGATCTCGTACTTGGCGCCCATAAGCGTCTTCTTGCGCGTAAGATAATTTGACATGTGATTCCTCTATTATTGATGTTATTATAAAAATAAATGATAACTCCCCTGTTTAGCGGGGGAGCTTGTAGCTGTATTTGAACTCTCTTGAGGATACCACGGTGTTCTTCTCCGGGACATCTCTGTTGACCTTGGTGACCTTACAGTCCACAAGGGCCTCGATGTACCCCACCATGCTCTCGTTCTGTAGTGCTGCCTCTACCTGCTCCTCAAAGGTCGTGCCAGTTCCGGGAGTCCTCTTCCCCTGGACCTCGATGATATAGATATCAAAGTACTTGGAAACTCCTTCGTCTGCCTGATCCTGCAGGAGCTGGGTGAGGGTGAGCACGTCCTTCTGGGTGAGCACATTTTCGCCTGTCACCAGGAAGCTGGCATAGGTGAAAGTGCCCGTATAGGTGTGCTCCTGGTTGGTCAGAGCCACTGGGTCATGAGTGCCCGTGCCGTGCTCGTCCGTCACATTGTGGTTGGCGGCGTAATTGATCGATCTCAGCGGGAAATAGACTCCTGCAATATCGATGATCAGGTCGAGCCCTGAAATGTTGTGGAGGGCATGACCCTCCGAGGTCATATAGGTTGACTTGGGGTGATGCCCGATGCTGTTATACTGGTCTGCCATTGCTTTACACCTCCGCTATTGCAGAAGAGTCATAATATCCGACGCCCATCCAGGTGAACACCCTCTCAATGTGTCCAACCGGCTGGATCTTCAGAGCGATATCTACCGCGTTGTGGTCGGCCTCGTTCGGAGTGACCGCCAGCGTGTAGGTATCCAGAACTCCGGAAGCCTTGTACCTGTTCAGGATCACGTCGATCGATGCCTGCATCCTGGCTAGATTGGTCTGGGTCCGGCGCTCGTTCATGAACTTCTTGACGATCTGGTCCACCACGATGATAGTGGCACAGATGGTCCGGACGTCCACGGTCCTGTAGAATGAGTCATCCAGGTTTGTGGTCACTCCTACATATGGGTGGACACCAGTCTCTTTGACCAGGACCTCCAGGCCGGCAGAGTTCAGAACCTCTCTGTCCGCATCGTCCCACTGGAAAAGCAACCCCTGGACACCTTTGAGAGAATTGTCGTCTACTGCAGGGCTGGTCCCCAGCCTGAGCACTGCCTCCTGGCCTGCTCTGGCTCCGGCGAGATCCTTCCCCTCGTTGTCCTTGCCGTTGGTGATGAGGGTCATGAAGAGGTTGTTGTAGCCGCTCACCAGGTCGATCAGGTCGTCCGCATCGGCCTCAGGATCTAGGGTGATGAACCCCTGGCATGGAGACATCTTGCCCACTGGCTTGTTAGCCATCTTGGTAAGGAAAGCATCCATCAAGGCGACTATCTCATACTGGCCGGTCTCAACTCCGTAGGCGGTAGCGAACACTGCCGAAGGATAGACGTTAGCAGGCAGCTGCTCGACCACCACGTTGAAGGCAGCTTCCCAGTCTTCGGCTGTGATCGCAGCCCCATCCAGACCTCCGGCCATGTTGGTTGCGGCCATAACTGCAGGCAGGTGAGTAGCTCCAGTCTCAGCATCGAAAGTGACCAGCGGGTCGTCCTTCATCTTGGCGACCAGCGCAGTCAGGCTCTTGATGTTGTTGTAGACTGTTGGTATAGTCTGGCTGCTGACATCGGTGATAGTGACCTTCCGGCTGTAATACTTGTACTTGACCTCGACCTGCTGAGCTTTGGTTGGCCATTCGAGGGCAGCAAATGATAGGGTGCCTGCCAACGGATCGATCAGACACTCACCTGGCTCAGGAGTGCCGGTGTAGATGATCGTCTTTGTGACTCCGGCCACCTTCACATAGTTGGTCAGGGCAGCAGAATCAATATCATTGTACATCAGGGCATAGGGAGACGTCCCGCCGTTCCCGGCAAAGGTCTCGACTATAGAGCCGTATGCATCTCCTCGGGCAATCGTGATTGTCGGAATGTTCCCGGCTACTCCTGGGCCGGTTGCATTGAACGTTCCTACATCATCCGTGCCGTCGTCAACAGTCAGGGATGCTGAGGCATATCCAGCTCCAAGAACCCGGACGCCATAGACGATCGAAGCTCCCTGGTCAGCCGCATCTTCCAGACCTTCCTTGAGCGGCCCGGAGTAGTATGTCCGCTTGATCTTGTTAGCAGAGCTACCAGCAATGCCGTAAGGCACCATCGCAGGGCCTCTATCTGCCGTACCGATCCCCACAACCACTCCGCGACCAACCGTGACCGCTACCTGGCCGATGCTCTCCAGGGTGATTACGTGCCTCAGGAAATTGTACTGATTACCAAGCATAATTTCGGCCATTTAGTAAGCCTCCACATCAACTTCAACCTCTATCATCTTGTTCCGGGCCACACTGAGGCCGGACTCCTTGACCCACTTCTTGTATTGCTCTCGGGTCACGGGGGGGTTAGGTAGCAGCAGAGCATCCACTACTCTCATCAGTATCTTCTTTTTCAAGATTGTTCACCTCTAAACTAAAAATTGATTATCAGTCGCCTCTGGGGGCGATGAATGCAACGATACCGACCGCGAGTTCGACCTCTCGAACCTCGGACAACCAGGTGATGTGGGGGTCACCCTCATCGACCTCAATCTCGTTGTGGACCCGCTTGATGTAATCCTCGTCGGGGACAGATACGACCTCGTACTCGAAACGCAGATCCACTTGCGCCCAATACAGATTCTTTCCATTGTCAAGCCTCTGGGGTTCTAATGGCTTGGAATCCAGGATCTCCAGGAACCGCCAGCCATGGTGATAGATTTTGGCATCTCTCCGGTTCTTCAGGCATTGGTTGTAGAACGAAAACCACATGGCCTCCAGTTCGTCTTTGTCATTGGCCCGGAGAACTACATTCATGGTGGCATAGTGATACTGCCCCCAATACTCCTCCATCTCCCCGGTTACTTTGTTCCGGACGGTTCTCAGAGGTTGGGCAGAGAATTGGGAGGGAGTACCAACAGATGAAAAATAGTATGTAATGGCTGGAGCTGTGAGGTCTGGCAGGATATTGTCCGTCTCCTTGAGGGCATAGTCGTACCCATCGAGGATATGAGGCAGCCAGGCCACCATCTTCTTTTTAGTGGCGGGAGGTAATGGTATCATGGATCGCTCGCTTCAGGTTCTCTATCATGCTCCGGCGCGTCTTTCTGCCTGTCATCTCGAACTGGCATTTCAGAAGAGCGCTCATGGCCTTATCGTGCTTCCTTTTTGCTGCCAGGTCTGGCTTATCAGCCAGGACGGACAGCCAGTATTGGATACCAGTCTTGACTGCAGCATCGTACTCCGAGCCGGATCTGACCCGAGAGACCTTAGCTATGAGGCTCCGGGCCACCAGGTCCGCCGTCTCATTGTCCGATTGGCTGTTTCCGCCAGTCCCTGAACTTAGACGGAGAGTTCGGAGTGCTCCGGAGATCCAGTTCCTGAGGCCAGTTGTTTTCCATTTCGAGCATAATCTGATCAGCACGACTCTTCACCACGAAAGCTACTATTCCTACAGTCTTCTCGGTCTCTCCCTTGATCGCTGCCCTGGTTCCGTACCACTTGTACGGATTGCCTTGTACGGTCGCGGTTGCGCCACAGTCTAACGAAAAATCCTTTCCCACGGCGGCTATGATAGCTGGCTCCAGGTAGAGCTCTGCTCGGATGGCCGCTCTGATGGGGTGCACAAGCTCGGGATTGCCTGCGATCGCCGCCTGGGTTATAATGGGCAGCTCCGGAGTAGCCTGGATAGTGGCCGTGATTCCTGCCTCCAGTTCGTCGTTCTTGGCGACTGTGGCTTTTATCTTCCCCGGCAGTTCTCGGACGGCCCGGACCGCGGCCTGGATGCTATAAGTCTGGCTTCTGGTGATCTCCGCTTCTTCAAACATACTCGATCGCCAGTTGCCGCAGGGCGGACCGATATCGATAAATTGGCTGACATTCCCCCAGTTTGGTGTGTCTCCTGGATATGTGATTATGTAAATGACATCCTTCTTGACCAGCCTTTGACCCCACCCCACGCTTCTGCGATCTTCTGGTGACCGGAAAGCCAATTGCTCTCGGTGACCATTTTCTGCGGGTATTCTATAGAACCAATAATATCCATTCGCCCATTCAGTTGCGTTTGTATCGTATCGTCGTTCCCATACCCAAGTGCGGTATGGATGGCGGCGAATATAAGGATCTACGGGCCACCAGAGGTAAAGGAAGAACAGAATGGCCATGAGGAGCTTGGTGAGTCGCATTGTTTAGGCCTCGATGATCTTATAATCCTGCTTGGTGCTGTCTGCCGTCCTCTTGCCCAGGACCGTGAACATGGTCTGAACCTCGTTCGTTCCAGTGGGCACGACCGATTGGACGGAGCTGATCGATCCGGCTCTGTTGGCGTCTTCTGCCAAAGAATCACCCAGGTCATAAGAGAGATAGATCTTGTCTATATCGCTGCCCGGCGTAGGTTCGACGGTGATGGCAAAAACTGGTGTAGTGGACTGGTTCGAAACCACGATACTCTTGATCACCGACCCCAGGTCTCTCAGGATTGTCCATGTTTCGCCCGCATCCAAAGACCGCAATAGCTTGCTGCCTGCTCCGGCCAGGATGCCTATAGGACCCCCAGCGATCGCTGGATACCACTTATCGTTCCATATGGTGGTGGTATCATAGACCTCTTCCCATTCACCCCCCGGATATATCGCTCGATATATTCTATGATTTTCGGCATAGGCAACCAGTGCCCACAACCCGGTGCTCAACCCGATTACAGCAAGCGATTTAGCAGCCGGGCTATATGCTGCAGCTCCTAAAGCTCCTAGCCACATCCAGTTATCGTACTCCGGAACGATTTCATCCGGATCCGGTATAGGCCACCAGGAATCAATCACCGTCCAGTCGTCGTACTCAGGTACTAGAACGTCCTCGTCCGGTATCGGTCCTAGAACGTCCTCGTCCGCTTCGGTCCATGCTGTGCCGGTGTTCACAGTGAAATACCAGCCATCGTCTGCACAGAAGAGGCAATGTCCGTCATCCACATAGAACAGGTTGTATATCTTCGATGGGTGGGAATGAACCAGCGTGAACCTACCGCCCACCGATAGGAAGATATTATATATTCCGCCATCGGTGACCGCGAGAACCAGCCACATCTTGTGATAGATCTGCCAGGAGTTGATTATCCGGACCCCAGGCAAAGGTTGAGATACCTCCCACTGGTCTTGCTCGTATCTAGGGGATTCGGGATCCTGCTCGATAGGCCGGGTCATGATCCGATCGGATGCAGATATTGTGAGGGTGGGGAGCTCATCGGTCATGCTCCACCCCTAGCTATCCTTGCCCGGATGCCTACGGACAGCTCTCTCCTGCCGCTCACGGCGGCCTTGATCGCCGTCTCAAGCTCGTACATGAAGACCACCCTGGCCAGGATGCTGCAGGGCAGATCAAAATCTCTGGCTACAGCAGCCCGAGTCTCGATATCCAATTGCGGCTCTCCTTGGACAGCTGCATAATAGCTACATGATAACCATGGTTCGCCCTGGACTGCGGCCCGAGTCTCGATGGGCAGCTCCGGGTTGCCTCGTATGGCTGATATGATAGACGGCTCAAGAAGCCTCTCTGCTCTTATAGCTGCTCTCATTGGCAGCCAGAGGTCTCTAGTCGTCTGGACAGATGCTGATATGACGGCTGCCAGCTCTCTGCTGTAGGCCACCAGCGCATCAACTCCGCATGCCAGCTCGTTTTCTGTGGCTATGGCCGCCCGGCTGATGTACGGCAACGTGGCATCTCCCTTGATCGCAGCCTTCACGTAGCAATCCAGATAGAAGAGCTGAAGATGGTAATCCACACCAGCTGCAAACATGCCCGGCAGCACTGAGTTCAGGAGGTCCAGCTTCCGAGTAGCCAGCCTCATGGCATCGACTGAATTGAACTCGATGTTAGCCTGCGCCGGCCAGACGGATTGAACGGTGGTAGCACCCGGCAGTCCGATCAGAAAATCCAATACTTCTTGGGATGTCTGAGCCGTTCCGCAACCGGTCAGGACTTTGGTATAAGTCTGAAGTCTCACCCGGTAGTCGTGGTCGCTCTCCCCCGTCCTCCGTGGCAGGCTGTAGATCTTTCCCCAGACGTCATCTAAAGATGGCAGGAACCCGTCGCTCTCTCCTTTAGCAAACTCGATCTTGTTAAACAAGGCGAACGCCTGGATCCCCTGCTGGAGGTAGTCGAACCTCTGAGCCAGGCCGTAGGCGATGCTGTCTATCACCGGTGGAGCGGATCGGGGTGGCTTGACGATCCTTGCTACAATTCCTACCCTCAGCTCGGTGTTGGCTCGGTACGGAGAGCCTGTGTACCAATCAGATCCATAGAAAGAATCGCCGTAGCCTGTCATGATTTACCTTAATGCTCTGTGATCAGTCTTGAAGTGTTGAAGCGGTTGCAGAACTTCCCTTTCACCCCAAGGAAGTACTCAGTCTCATCCCACCTGGCGGGGCGGGATTCCAGGGGATTGATGGGATTGCCTTGCACCTTACAGTCCGGGCAGATCTCGGAGTCCTGCAGCTGGCCGCATTTGGGGCACCGCCATGAGGTCTTTGCACCGCATACCGGACAAGAGGTAGCCGGACCCGTCGACCGGAATACAGCGTCACATGCCTTGCAGTGGACTTGCGACCCTTCCCAGACGGTGGTCTCCTTGTAGATGACTGGTTCCTCGCCTTCTGCCAGAGGTATGATTATGGCAAGAGACTGAGTAGGGATGCCGTACTCTCCACAGCTCTTCATCTTCTGAGCCAGACCAGGGGTCACGGGCAGCCACCCGACTTTGGCCAGGCCTTCGGGTGTCTTGCTACCCCAGGGCGATATCTGGCCTGTCAGGAGGTCAAACTCCTGTTCCTGCCGGCCATCCCGGTACTCTCGCCACCAGAAAAAGGAGAGGGCAGCCTTCCAGCAATTGGGAGCTATCTCGGGCACTCAAATCTCCTGCCACCGGATGAAGTTCGCCAGCTCCGCCTTCTCACCAAAGCTGGAATCGTCTTCCAGCACAAGCTGATGGACTACCAGTTTGGTCACTTTCAGGGGGCTCGCGGGAGTGTAGACGGTGGTATCGAACACAAGCGGGCTGGTGGTTGTGTAGTTGTCTGCATCGGCGCATGGTGTGGTCTCGCTCTTGTAATATGTGTGGCCGTTCACGGGATCTTTGATGTCATACCCGTAGCTACCGGACACCCCTGTTGGTGCTTCATAGCTTGCGACCGGGCATCCGTGGTCTCCGGTATCCTTCAGAGCGACCTGAACCTTGCCGCTTCCCAGGTCCCACACAGCGGGATCTTTAATGTTTCCGGGTGTCCCCCATCGCCAGTTGGTGAGCTGGCTGTAAGTTCCGCCGGTGATCTCTGCTCCTGTGTACATCCAACATGACCGATACGTCTCGCCTGATGGGGGGATGTTGTTGGGAAAGCTCAGGCCAGGGTCTCTCTGGCTTGGTATCGCTGTATTGTACCTCTGAACAGTCAGCGGCGTCTTAACGCCGGGTGCGGGTCCATAGTAACCTACAATCTGCACAATTGCTGCCATAATTACCTCTCAAATTCTTCTATAATCTTGTCTGCTATCGCTTCTTCAAGTTCGTCTAAAAACTGCTCACCGGGACCGTCAGCCACCGGCCCGAATACGGGTCTTGGTGGGATTGTCTTGGTGCCGTGTTCATTCCAATAAACGTACTCAGCAATTTTAGGATCGAAAACCCCGATCTCAACACTTTCGGGGTCAGTATGGACCTCGATACTTTCCCGATAGGCCCATGTCTCCCTGAGGGTTAGGTCGTGGCCCTTTTTCAGGATGGTATAGGGCGCGTTGTGTGGGGGAACTCCTGAATCTATCCGGTCCTCGATAGCTTTCTTGAACTTCTTGCCCACGCCCTCGAGCTCTGCTGTGAAGTCCATGAGTTCACCACAACCCTATAACCTGCGGGCCTGCTGTCTTCCTGCTGCGGTAGACGGTGCTAAGGAGCCTGGCCGGCACGATCAGCCTGCTTGAGGGTACGTGACTTACTGAAGCGAGCGTACCTGTGATAGGGTGATAATGAGAATCGTATACAGTCCTGTTTGGTGAATACTCATTATCAAAGGCGTCCGGGCCATCGTATGTGTTAGTGACTCCTGAAAGTGTCTGCTCATGCGTATCAGATCCTGCTAAATACGGGTCTGAGTCGCCTATTTTCAGATTTCCGCCTGCCCATCCAGTCAGGATCTCCCACATGGAGGAGACGTTTCCATCCACAAACACAACACTTCCGGCGACTGCACTTGAAGTGTCCTGCAATGCACGGTATAGACGAGTTATAAGAGCCCGGGGCTCTACGTACTTGGCCTCTGAGGCGAAAGAGAACGTATGACCGTGCTGTAGCGATCTGTCGCCTACCTTAGTCACTCTCGTACTGCAGGTTAAGTAGCTGAGGCCGTACACCTGCCCAAGCGTGCCGCTCACCGAGTGGGATTGCGGTGCCGAGCTACCTATATATGTCTCTGGTTCAGCATGTACTATGAATCTGCCATCTGCGGCGCTATATCTTTCCAATTGAGCGTCCACAAGAACGCCATTGGACATTATGATAGACCCCAATGGGAACGACCTGATGCTGCGTTCCCAAACACCCATATCCACGTAGATGATATCGAGACCAAATCCAAGCGGGTTATTGCTGTTGGCTGTATCTATGCTCGATCCTATGATTGGGTGGTCGTTGTGAGGGCCCATGATGTCGTCCAGTGACGTTCCAGTGTTTGCGTTAGCTGCTCCACTATGTACTGACGTTCCAACAGTCAGTCCAGAAATTGACGGGTGAATATGAGTAGTCGCTCCCGTCTGGCCCCAATGGTTCGCCGGAGTCGCGTTGAACCTTAGATACTGGTTGGTCCTTGTCAGCCTGGTCCAGGGTGCCGGGGGATCCGTCGCCAGCCGCCAGAAGACATACAGATTGGTCATGCTCAGGTGGCCTCGCAGAACAGTCTGCATACGATCTGTTTGGCGGCGGTTATGCCGCTGACCTCGATTCTTAGAACGTCGTGTTGACTAACTGAGATGTTCAGGCCGGTTTCGGTCATGTCGGTATCACTGGATATGGCGAAAGTATCAACCGCAGAGCCTTTGGCCGCCCCGATTGCGTGCTTGTAGAGGGTGCAGGTGATAGAGCCGGAGACCAGGCCCACCTCCCAGATGTCTGCTCTTGTGATCTTGCAGGCTATCGGTACGCCAACCTCTGCCGCACCTGCCTCGATGACATTCTCCCCGTCGCCGAATGGGAAATCGATCTCGAAGTTCCTGGTAATCCACGAACCGTCTCCCTTGAGAGCCTGTGCGGTGCCGGGATATTTCTGCATCAGGCCGTGCTTTGTGGTGGAGGCGTTGAGGTCGGTGTTGTCATCGCCTGCCGCAAGATCATCGATCTTGATGGCGTCCGCTCCACCGGATGCATGCCTCGCAGCATGAGCTAGCTGAGCATACCGGGCATCTCCTCGGGCCTGGTTGTAATAGATCGGGTGGTCGTCATCCGTTCGCCCTCCCAGGCTGCCATGATCTATCTGGGCACCATCTCCGCCGCTGTGGTCGTGAGAATCACCGTTAGTAACTCCGCTGGCCGCCGGAGCACATTCAGCCAGCACATCCCTCACCGCCTTCTCAGATGCGGGCATGGCATCAGATCCCGGCGTCCTTATGGAGGTGGCCATGTCGCCCACTCCGCCTGCGAACATCCAGATATATTCAGATGTGATGGCTGTACACTCTGCCGGTATCCAGACGGCTCCTATAATGGCTCCGGGTGGAATGGATGAGGGGGGCAGAGGGGATGTATAGCTCTTCCAGTCGCTCAGCCCTTTGGGGTCCTCGATCGTCGCTGGTGTGCCTTTGGCTATCTGGGCAGCCCCAGCTACATCTCTGTAAATTATATCAATCCTGGGTAACGTAGCATGTGCGGCATCGTGGGTTACTGTGTCCTCAGCCACGTCGGATGGTGTTCCGGCTATCTTAATCCTGCCTGCACCGATCGTCACCACCATATCTGCCGGGGTCGATGCTGTCAGCCTGTTGCCGTTGACGATCCCGGTTTCCCGGCTGGCTCTCGACACGGCCTCGATGTGACTGGTCAGGATAATTTGGTTTACTACTGGTGATAAAAAATCAGTGTCGGTCAAGATTGATCACCTTGTTCGAGTTCGTTGATTATTTCTATACATCTATTGCGATGCAACGCCGCCCACAGTTTTATGGTGGCTATATACAGTATTATTATTGAACAAAAATTAAATATACATAGCCACCACATGAAATAGTTGGCTATGTTGGCATCATTTGGCATTTCGGGCTATACACGGTCGGTTTTCGAGTGTTGTGAGGGTTCTCCGCTGGACCTCTAGGATGGTCTTGGCTTGGAGGTCATGTTTTTCCAATGCATCCAGGTTGTCGTTTTTGTATTCTTTCATACCGGAAACGATCTCCTCCAACTTCTTGATGATCTGGGCATTGAACGATGCATTCTGATCCAACACCTTCTTCATCATCCAGATGAAAGCACCCGTGATCACAACAACAAGAAAAGCTATGAGCGTAGCCCAAAAAACACCGCCTGCTGATTCAAACAGCATCATCTCAGGCGATGCCATTGCATCAACCCAGGATAGTGCCGAACTTTCCCTGGATCGCCACCAAATGAGCTTCTATTGCTCTTGCCTGCTCTTTTATCTTGGTCCATTCCTCTGGAGAGAGGTTGCCGTCCTCACCCGCTTTGGATATGGTTATGAGCAGATTGCCGACGTCTACCAGGATGTCGGCCACCAGGGCGACGCCCTCAAGTGCTTTGCCTATATAAGTCCTTCCGGCGATGCCGCCCACTGCCACTGCTATCGTGAGTATGGCAGTAATGGCGCTTGGTATGTCAATAGTTGATACGTCCATTTCACATTCCCCCACATCTTAATGGTGTTCTCTTGGTCACGTTACCAGGCTTGCCTTCTCCGTTGTCAGCCAGGAAGGCATTGATACTGGGCGTCCACCCGGCCCCACCCGAATCTGAGACGATCCAGCCTGTTCCATCGTTGGAGAAGATGGCCCGGATCTCAGACAGATTGAGGTTGCTGAGATCTTTTGCGACCGGGCTGGTGTATTGTACGTAGTCTGCTGATACGGTTCCTATGAGTGCTATGAGTGCTATGAGTAAAATTGCTTTCATCTTGAGTCTCCTTGTGTCGGGAACTTCCCCAGGCTTCCGACTGCCTGATCTTTCTCGCTGTTCCATCCAAGAATAGCGATCTTCTGCTTTTTCATGCGGTTCCAGATCTTCTTGGGATCATACCCAAACCTCTTCTTCCACTGTTCCCGAGTCCATTTCTGGTTCGCTCCATCGACATATAGGGTGAGACCATCAGGATATGTCAGGACTCCATTAGGAATCCTCTTCAGCTCCTCCGGTGTCTTGCAGAAGCTTGCAAACTCCTCGTCGGTGAGCCCTTCCCCAGGAACGCAGCAGCTCTCCTCTTTCTTGGGCCCTTTCTTGAATTGAAATACCACTTCACCACCTCAAATGAAAATCACGGTTGTGTCGTCCCAGTCACTGCCATCGATCCACGTGGTGTCATTGATGGAGTCGATGGTCTCCGTCTCGTTTGTGGTCTGGTTAATCACCGGAGTCTGGTTCACTGGTGCAGGACCGGTTATGGTAACCGACAACGGTCGGGACCAGTCGGAGTCCAGACCCTTCTCGTCTGTGGCCCGAGAGCGCACGCTGAAGGTCCTGGTCGAGCCAGAGGGAACTGTCCAGATATGAGATGTGCTGGCTGTGGAACCTGAGCTGACCAGAGAGGTGACTGATGTGCTCCCATCGCCCCAATCGAAGGTGTACTTAACCCGGTCTCCATCGGGATCTGTTGTCCGGGTGGAGTAGGTGTAAGATGACCCCGAGTCGCCCGATGTCGAGCCGGAGGGGGTTGAAGGCGCAGCCGGTGGATTGTTCACTGGTGTATTCGCCCACTCTGTGCCGTTCCACATATCGATTGGGATATTCTCGAACTCTGTGGTCACGTGGAGGAAGAGCTTTCCATCACCCTTCAATCCACCTATCGGAAATGGCCGGACACTGGAAGCGTATGGCCGGGTTGGATAGGATATGGCAGACATCTTTCCACTACCAGAGAGATCGATAATGGTGCCATTAGAATCAGCTTCGGCAACGATCTCCCCGGAGAACTTCTTCAATCTGATCGAATAGTCGCCAGACTGGAAGGAGTAGGATGCGGTGCCATTGGAAATGTTCAGACCAGACGAAACGCCGCCGGGATAGACTTCGGCAGCGTAATCATACCGGCCCTGTGCGATCGTCCGGTCGGTGACCTTATCGCTATCGTGCCAGGCTTCCATGTAGCCTTCGCCTTGGAACGATTCTGAGAGGATGCAAGCCCCGACAGAAACGAGCGGCAGNNTTAGATTTTTTGGCCGTCTTCTTCGTGGACTTGACGGGCTCGGCTTTCTTTTCCTTCTTGGCTTTCTCCGACTCGACCAGATCCTCCAGAGCCTGAAAGTCCTTGTCGAGAGGAACTTTGGCAGCCTCCGATAAGGCACCTATCTGCTTCCTCAGAGCCGCGATCTGGTCATCGAGGATATCGTCGTGTGCAGCTTTCAAGTCGCTCACGTCACCAGTACCACTAAACAATCCATCTTGATAGTATTTAGCCATCTTTAGGCCCCTATGTACTCGATATAATATGAACCGACCAACGATGCAGCATTTTGGACAAGTATCTTGCCTACTACCCACCCGTCAGTTGCCGATACGCTGTCCTGGCAAAATACTGGCGTTATATCCTGATCGGAAATTCCAGCCGTGTTTAAGTCCAAATCATTGAAGAACTCCGTCCCGAGGTTGGTTCCAGTGGCATCGTCAGCGATCCCAACATCCAGCAAGCTCCCAGCGGTTCCGCCAGGTGTGGTTATTCGGATGGTCACTTTCTTGATGAGGATGTCTTGCAACTCTGGATTGTGCCAGGCGAATGCTATGGCATTGGCGTTGCCAGCGGTAAGACGACCAGAAGCGGACCGAGATTCACCAGGAGCGATGAACCCACGATTTTGTTGTATGTTATTTCGGGAAGTTGGGCTCACACACTGATATCTCCAATTCTCAAAATAATTATTTTTTATGTCGCAATCAAAAGCACCTTCTGTTAAATAGATGCAATAGTTCTGTGTGTGTATCGTCTGATCATCTAAAAATTTGTTATTCAGTATTCGCCACTTGCTGCCAGATATGCCGAGAGATAAAAACCACGATGGATTGCCACCAAGCTGTCCGCTGTTGTAAAAAACTGAATCCTGTATGGTCCCGTATGCGTTGCCTACTGACATGGCTGTGTAGGGCGAATTGAATACTCGGATTTTATAAAAATTGTTTTCAATGCCCGCTGTATTTGAAACGGAGATGGATTTAATATCGCCGCTCAAATCACCACAATCGTCTATGACAACACCGTGAAATAAATTATCATGTGCGTCGGTTGATATCCCTATAGCATTGCGTGTAGTGCCGAAAATTCTGCTGTTGTTGACAACGTTTTGAAAACATCCATTGGAAAACCAGAACCCGTCGCTCGTATCTTCAATATTTATATTAGTGAATACGTTTCCAAAGCACGGCGTGTCGGTTTCGGCGCTATCAAGCAAGACAGCTACACCATGATCATATATATTTATACCATCAAACAAATTTTTATCAGACGAGTTAAGCAATATCGATATGTGCCCAGTATTTACTAATGTAATATCGCGAAATATATTGTTATCTGACCAATTTAAAAATATGTATTCATCCGGCCATCCAAGCACATGATTTTGTGTGGATTCGCATATAACCCGCTCGACGAGCGAATCAGTAACGTGGTTGAACCATATCGCACCGTACCCATACGTGTCAAATCCGAAGCTCAAATCGTGTATATATATATTGCTTATACCATTGGTAGGATGATAATGCGCGAACGTATATTCATCTCCCGCGTTTGAATTATAAATCTTGGTGGAACCGAAACTGCCAAATACTTCAGTATTGGATCTTAACGCGAGACATCCCCGTTCAGGCGACGCGTGGGTGCATGAATCAACATAATAATTACCTGGGCCGATATATAAAATAGAGGCGACATCATACGCTGCTTGAATGACACGACCATCATCCGTCCCGGCCACACCTCTGCCACCAGCAATGACCCGACCAAACCGATCCTTTGCCAGCACCTCCCCACCATCGCCAGATACTCCGGCAATCCCTACAATCGCATCATAAGGATACCAAGGCTCATCCTGTGTGACCTCGGCATTCTCGATTGTGATCTTGGACAGTTCACCACAAACCTCTCCAATCTGAACACCGCTAACCCAAACGGTGACGATATAGCTATCGCTACTGGTTTTTATGACATCGATAGGATAATTCACATTTGGCAGATTCACTCGGACGTTGCCACCGGCGGTGTCCACCTTCACGCAATTGAACCCGACAGAAAGCGTATAAGGAGTATCGGCGAGAGTGATCTCCTTCTCGTAAGTTCGAGGGATGCCACGGATATGTTCTCCTGACATTACTCCTCAACTCCTAAGATAGTAACGGTACCATTTTGCCCAGCAGTTGCATTTTTGAAATACAGCGTCGAAATGTCAATATTTCCAAGCGACTTTGTATCTCCAGGATCTATTTGATACAGAATCCCGTCGACCTGGCCAAAGAGCTGAGAATTAGTTGTAACTTGGATTGACGCATTCATTATTTTCTTTTCAGCAGTTTCGAATCTACGAGCGGCATCGGATGCAGCAGTATCAGTTTTACAGTATGCTGTTCCGGCGTTGCTAACCGACGCTTTAACAAGCGCAATATCTGCTTTAACTGTGGCAATATCAGCTCGAATCGTTCCCAAATCATCCCTCATGCTGGCAAGGTCACCTGCGACAGTATCGGGAGTGGCAACTGCCAGGGCTTCAACGGCGGTCTTGATATCTCCGGCGGTGGCTTCGGTCGCCAGGCCGGTGGGGTCGATTGTGGCTGTGAGTTCCGTATCAACCTTCAGCATTCCGTCGTCGGTACATTCCAAAGCCTTTGGCAGGCCATCGGATGTTTTCTTTCCGTATAATTGGGCCATGTAAATTCTCCTAAATCTTAATCGTCGTTAATGACGTTCCTTAAGAGTAATACTTGGGCTGCAAAAGCAATACTTAGCGGCCCAAATGAGTGTTTATAATAATGAGCGAATTATGCGCAATTATAGACCCTGAAAGGCTGGGTATTGTCCAGCTCCAGGTCTACCGCACTGTCTACATTTTTTACGTAAATGTCGATTGTCTGACCCTGGTGAGGATCGGGATATCTGATCTGGTCGCCTATTGCCAGGGGTTCCTCGGTCCAGATGTCGTAATTCGTCTGCATCCAGCCTGAGCCGCTCGGATCCCTCAGGATGTGGGTCTTTGGGAAGCATATGATCTCTATAGGGGTGAGTGTCTCTCTCTGTAAATACTCCCCATCAACAGAGATCAGCTCGATGGTGATCTTGCAGTCCAGGCCGGTTAGCGTGATAGTGGGCCAGGAGGTGAGCTCTTCAGAGGAGGTCAGCCTGGTTGCCCTAGTGAAGCGGATTTCTTCATTGTTGACCTTGACGGTTCCTGCCACATCCGCATGGCCTGTTATGGCCTCGGTTATGATAGCCACCCGGAAGGGCACCGTTGGAACGGACCCTGCCAGTACCACGGGAGGCACGCCGGAGAAAGCTATCCAATTGCCAAGTTCAACCTTCCAGGCGTTGTTCACACCCGTCTTGAACTCCGCAAAGTACTCTCCGCTCATAGGTATCCGGTTATGCTGTAGCTGCCGCCCATGTTGTCATGCTGACCCAGGCCGAATTTCCTCGCGCCCGATGCAGAGCTGCTCGCTCTCGGGGTGAGCGTGGGGCTCATGGCCTGTGTCCTCAGGGCTATAGCCTTCTTTCGCCAGGCTTCCGCCTTCTGTGATAGGGACACCGAGGAGTTCCCCATCGACTTGTCGACCAGGCCGGCATACATCCCTGCAATGGTCTCAGCCGAAAAGGCAGCAGCAAGAAGAGGATTGTTATTGGCTCTGGTAAGGTTATACTGTATTTCGTCGTCCGTCAGCAAGCTCAGACTGCCGGTCCCCCCCAGCTCGATCCTGACCGCATCTATAGGTCTGGTCGATGGCGATCCTGTATAGGTGGCCGCGCCGTGCCCTGGTTCTTGGACGATCAGTATTATAATGTCTGAAGTATAATTAGATGTGGCCCATTCGACATAAGCAACGATGAGATAGGGTCCGGACTGGTCGAGGTCGCCTGCTATGGTTGTATAGAGCAGCGTACCGGGAACCGTGCCGCTTTCGGTTGCTGTCCATGTTGCGGCGGTCCCATCCGGTTTAATTACATGGAACTCCTTCTTTGTGGCCGTGGTCAGAGTCTTGCCGGTGGCCATCGATACCACGTACCCGATCTCATCTTTGTATGTCGTCATTTTCTTCCCCTCAGTACAGAACCCAAACTTTGGTTACATGCCCGCCCGGCACGGTGGCCGTGTCGATGGTGTTCTGCGCAAGGACTGTTGAGGACACCGTTACTGCAGGAGCCGTGGCCTCTCTTGCACCGTTGACTGAACAATAGACCACCGGGTTGACTGCGAACTTCTTGTTGAGGGCTAGCTTGTCAGCCGTGCCGATATCTACGGTCCGAGGGGTGGCTGATGTGGTGGTGGCATCGATCCGTGTCACGTTCTTGAATGCCTTGGCAGTGGTCTGGGCGACAGCGGACGCGGTGAAGGTCAGGTTTTCGGTTATCACCGCTCCCGAGATGTCCAAGCCGGTGAACTTGATCTCGGTGGTTACTGCGCCTGATGGAGTCACTATGAGGCATCGGGGGACATCCGGATCATCTATGAAGTTCGAAGATCCGACACCAGTAGACCTTATCAGTAGGTTGGTGGTCGAGTTCAGGCTGGCGTCGTTCACGATCTGGTCGGTGTCGCTGGTTTCTGCGGCAGGTATGGTGATAACNNTCTCATTTCAGTGGCCTCCAGAGTAGCCAGATAGTACCGGCACCTGCCGTGGTTGATGCGCCAACTGCCAGCTTGATTGCAGTTGCGGCTGCGAACGGGATGTTCAGGGCGATAGGATCATGCATGCCTGCCGTCTTGGGGAAGTCTGCATCAGCAATGTAGGCATCTGCATCAGAAGCATTCCCGAGGGTTAGCGTGTCGTTAAAGCCTGTGGCGATGTTGACCACGGCGTACTCCAGGACGCTGTTGCCGGGCACGGTTCCTATCTTGAAACTGCCGGGCGTATCGTCAAAGACCAGTTTGGCCTGGTTGGCGTAGAGCTTGTCTGCCATCAGGTTATCGGCCTTGACTGGCCCCCAGATGCGGTCTACTCTATGAGTCAATTGGTGTCACCTCTTCGGGTATGGCGAGTATGGCTCCGGAACTGAGCAACACCTCGATGGTACTCTGTCGCTTCTTCTCGGGCCTGACAGCCATCTTGGCGGCATCCTTCTGGCTGATGATAGAGCCCCGCGTGAACTTGCGCAGGGCTTTGCCATCATGCCTTTCGAATGCTCGCACCACTTTGTAGCGAGTCATCGTTACCGCCTTCAGGCTACCACGTTCTTCATGAACATGCCTGCGGTTTTGGCCATTACCACCGGGCACCAGCACTGGAAGCCCTGGTAATAGGTGGTGTGGGTGTGCAGATCGGGCACCTGGGTCAGAGCAGTATCGAAGCCGCCCAGAGGTTCGTTGAAGGACAGGTTCATGCCCGCTAGGGTAGTCAGAGGTCCGGGGGAGGTCACGTATCCCAGCCAGATGTGCTTGCCGAAGATCCAATCCAGAGCGACGGTATCACCGGGGGCGCTCTTGTTGTACATGGCCCTTGCTACCAGGATGTTGTCTATATCCAACGCGGTGGCGATCATCTGCTCGTTGAGCTTGGTGGGAACCTTCTCAGCACCCTGGGGGTTCCGGTAGAGGCTGACCAGCTGGTTGTTGATCCGCAGCTCTTCGTAAGCCTGTTCGCCTATGACCATCGTGTTGGGCATCAGGCCGCATGCTTCTTTGACCGCCAACCGAGAATCCTTGAACACGCCCAACGGGTCGCTGTCTGCATCATTGAACTGGCGGATGGTCTCGCCTGTGGTAATATCGCCGGGAGACCAGGTCTCGCCGCTGGATACGCCAGTGACATCGATTCCCCAAACAGACTCCTTGAAGTAGTTGTTGGCGATGACCAGCTCCTTATTCAACTGGAGCACGTCAGTAACCATGTTGGTTGTCGCCTGCTCGATGGGGTAGCCCTGATCGGCCACGTAGGGGATATCAGCCATCAGAGGCATCTCGAAGGCATACCGTCGGCACACATACGAGCCGGGGGTATCTACCTTGAGTTCTCCCTGGGGCGGGATGCTGCCGGGTCTCCACTCACCTGCCTTGTTGGTAAAGTGATTCTCCATAGCCCACTTGGGATAGAGACCGGCTATCTGGTTCACCGATATCATGGGGAACCATTTATCAGCCACGAAGTTTGAGGGCTCCTGCCTGTAGGCGAGAGACCACTCCGACTCCAGCCGGGCCACGTGGATCTGTGAATAGTCCAGGCCCTTGTTAACTACCTGCTGGGCCAGGGATGCTATAGTTTCTCTGTAATCCATGAATCATCACCTCAAATGTTCGCCTGGTACGTGAACAGTCTCACGGTAGCCGGGAGCCCCGCAGCAGCAGCGACTTCGCACTGTCCCACGATGATATCCTTGNNNNAATGCCTGTACTGTCCGGGCTCTTGTGGTGTCCAGCTGGACGAAACAGTACTCCAGAGCAGACATGTCACCGTCCGGATTGTAGGAGCTAATGTCTCCTGGTAGAGCTTCCCTGAAGGGGGCTGTCATGTCAGTCACTTCAGATCACCCCCATCTGGGCGCGCACAGCACCTGCCCTCTCCTCAGCCAGCACGGACTTAGCCAGAGCGCCATTCTCGCGAGTGGCTGCGGCTACCGCCAGAGCATGGCGAACCTTGGGATCTGTGGGGCCGCTGCCGGACTTCTGGATTAGGCTCTCGTGCTTGGTTACCAGGGCTTCGAACTCGGCCATAGAGGTCCCAGGTGCGGGCCTGTCGCTACCCATCGGATGATAGAGCAGCTTTCCGGCCTCGGCCTTCATTACGCTGGCCTGCTTGAGGGTCTTCAAGATAGTCTTGCGGGCCTCGGTCGGCAGAGCCTCCAGGCTCTTCAGGATCTCAGCACCCTCTTCAGGAGTCCCCAGGCCGGAGAAATCGGACTTGGCTATCTGCTCATACTCCTTCTTGCGGAGGATAGAGCGCAGCTTCTCGTTCTCCTTGCGGATCGGTTCGACTGCTTTCTGGACGATATCCAGCAGCTCAGCCTTGCTGACCAGAGCCCTTGCTCCGGCCTTGTCAGCCCTAGCGGGCTTGGTCTTTCTCATCGGTACACTTCCATTAGCTGATTTATATAATAAGAAACGCTTCCCATTAGCCGCTTTACCGACTAGGGAAACCTCATCCAGTTCTAAATCCGTAAGTTCGTTTGGCAATTAGAATCACCTCGGGTCATCAAGAAAAGATTTTAGAAGGGGGTGCGTGTGCCGGTTCCCGCAATCGAGAAACCTGTTATGTCGCCCTTCTTCACTGCCTGCCAGAGAGCAGGATCGTGGATCTTGACAGCCATAACCCAGCTCCCGGATTTCACGACCTGGCCGTTGCACTTGAAGTCGGTTGGAGCGATATAGCTCTCGATGATGCTTGCATTTGCCACACCAGAGTGCTCTTTGCCGATCCGCTGGCTGTTCTGCATGAACTTGTGACAGGCCGCGCGGATCTCCGACTTGCTCAGGCGGTCACCCTGCAGGTCTATGACATTGGGCTCGCTGACGACTCCATAAACGATCTGCTGATCGCTGCCCTTGGATACGATGATAGGCACCCGGTAGGACTTCATGACCTTGCTTACTTCGTCCTCGTCTTCCTCTTCATCGTCGTCTTCCTTCAGGAACTCGGGGAGGTCTTCATCCTCGTCTTCGTCCTCTTCAGGCTCTTCGTCCTCGGCCTTCTCTGCCTCATGCTCTGCCAGGACTTCCCGGATGTCGTCTATGAGGTCGCTGGTAGCCTCTTCTTCGGGCTCGGTTTCATCACCGAAAAGATCCTCTTCAGATATGCCGTCGTCTGGGTCAGCATCGGCCTCG
>MTKW01002515.1_pt1 | contig 23194 bp, 20 predicted proteins | sample 1042761 | NCBI WGS metagenome assembly MTKW01 (sample SAMN06205366, study PRJNA360243) | anaerobic digester metagenome | biome: Wastewater treatment plant; feature: Anaerobic digester sludge; material: sludge; isolation source: anaerobic digester fed with sludge from wastewater treatment plant ...
AACAACAACTACGACTTACATACAGGAGTCCAAAGTTGCGAACATTACTTGACAGTACTTGCGTTTCGCTTATTGTTATGAACTGTTACGGTTATTTCATCTTAATTAGTTGGTCATTGGGGAGGTTTCAAGCGATTACGCATGCATGAAACCTGCAAGAGTTACAGATAAACAGTAATAGCGTTTATGATGCTATGCGTAAAACTTTTGCAAAACGAAAGTTTTGCGCATATAATGTGTTAGGGAGGTCGCCATGTATATTCAAAGGAAAAACCTGCTTAACACACTTATCCGTTATAGACACAAGGATTTGGTCAAAATCATAACCGGTGTCAGACGCTGCGGTAAATCAGTCTTATTAAACGAACTTTTTTATCGTTATTTAGTCGACGACGGAGTCCAGACCGACCATATCGTAAAAATAGCCTTTGATATGAAAAAATGGGAGAGCTTGCGCAAGTCTGATGCGTTATATTCTTGTTTGCTCGGTCTTTTTGTGGACGATGAGAAGTATTATCTTCTGCTCGATGAAATTCAGATGGTTGAAGGCTTTGAGGAAGTTCTCAATGAAATACGCAGCGAATACAACACTGATATCTATGTAACTGGCTCAAATTCAAAGCTGCTCTCGAGTGATATCAACACCATATTTCGAGGCAGGGGTATTGAGATAAAGTGTTTCCCTCTATCTTTTCAAGAGTTTTATTCTTTTCGCAAAGGCGATAAAAGAGACGCCTTAGATGAATATATTTTATTCGGTTCTTTGCCGTATACGGTTACAGAGCCGGACGCTCCCGCTAAAAGAGATTATTTGGAGATGGTGGCAAACACCGTTATAACGAGGGATATGATCGATCGTTATGATATACGAAATGAAGAAGTCTTCCGCGGAGTGATTCATGTTCTTTGCTCATCGATCGGTTCGCCTGTATCGCCGAATAAAATAGCGAATACATTGCAAAGCAGCGGATACAAATCTGTTGATAATGAGACAGTGAGCCGTTACCTGAAACACATCGTGGATGCTTTTCTTTTTTACAAAGTAGATCGCTATGATCTCAGGGGAAGAGCCTATCTCAAAACACAAAATAAGTATTATGCCTGTGATATGGGGCTTCGCAATGCGCTTATTCAGTACCGTCAGCTTGAAGTTTCTCGTGCGATAGAAAACATTGTCTATGTGGAACTCATAAGGCGTGGTTACATTGTCGATATAGGGAAGAATAGGAATGAAGAAATTGATTTCGTTGCAAGAGATGCAAAAGGACGGAAAAATTATATTCAAGTCACTTACAGTATAGAGAATCCAAGTGTAAAGGAGAGAGAGCTATCCTCTTTCCGCGGTCTGGATGACGGCTATAAAAAGATACTCATAACAATGGATAGGACGCCATTTTCAAATCTTGAAAAAGGGTATCGTCTGTTAACAATTTTAGATTTTCTGGAAAATGATGACTCTGTCGAGAATGTATAAGACAGTTATGCGTAAAACTTAAAGACATGGCAAGTTTTACGCATATTATGGATGCGTTAGAAGAATATCTGAATAGTTGTTAATGAAAGAACCGTATTCTGATGATTGTTTTGTTTATGACTTCTTCTCAGGTACAGACATTCTTTTCGATCAATCAGGCATAAAAATGCCGCAACCACCTTACGTGATCGCAGCATTTTATTTTTATGAACTGTAACGGTTATTTCATCTTATTGTTGCGTTTAAATGACTTTAGGCACATGTCGAACAAGGGCAGCGACGACTTAATGCGCTCGAGAGATACGCAGTAGGATATCCGAAGATAACCGGGACATTCAAAGCTTTCCGACGGCACGATGAGGAGGTTGTAGTTCAATCTCGCGTAGTCGGAGAAGGCTTTTGCGTCGCCTCCCGGAGCTTCGACAAACATATAAAAGGCGCCCTCCGGCTTGACACAGTTGTAGCCGACTTCCGTCAGGCCTTCGTACATCGTCTTTCGATTGAGGTCGTACGAAGAGAGATTCGGCTTGACGTCGACGCAAAGCTTGATGACCTGCTGTATCAGCGAGGGGGCACAGACGTATCCGAGCGATCTCGCCGAGCCGGCGATGGCGTCGCAGATTTCGCGTGCGGCATCGGCTTCGGGGTGGACCAGAGCGTAACCGATGCGCTCTCCGGGCATGGAGAACGCCTTGCTGTAGGAATAGCAGACGATCGTGTTTTTATAGATATTCGGTATGAACGGTGTGACCAAGCCGTCGTAGACGAGTTCGCGGTACGGCTCGTCGGAGACGATGTAGATAGGACGACCGATGTCACTCGCTTTTCTATGTAGGAGATCGGCGAGCGCTCCCAACTCCTCCATGGTGTATACACGCCCTGTCGGGTTGTTGGGCGAATTCAAGATGATCCCTCGCGTCGCCGGAGTAATAGCCGCCTCAATTCCTTCAATCGAAATGCCGAAATCGGGAAACTTCGGGGGAACGACGACGAGCTTCGCGCCGTTTCCTTCCACATAGCACAAGTACTCGGGGAAATACGGCGCTAACGTGATAAACTCATTTCTCTCCCCCGTGATCGACAGCGCGCGGAACGTGATCGTCAAGGCGGCTGAGGCGCCGCACGTAACATAAATCGAGTTTTCATTGTATGAGCATCCGTATTCGCGATTTATCTGATCTACGATCGTTTTTCTGACCTCGAGATCGCCCGGGGCGCTCGTATAACCGTGCAACGTGAGGGGGTCGCTCTCTTTCAGCAACGAGAAAAAAGCCTCCTCAATCCGGCGCGGAGGGGGGACGCTCGGGTTTCCGATGCTAAAATCGAATATCGAGGCGTTGCCTACCTCTCGTGCTTTCATTTTGCCGTATTCAAACAGTTCGCGTATCGCAGAGCGTTGCCGGCCATACGCGAGAGAAAAATCTGAGACCAGTTGTTTCACGTTTTGATCAGTCATCTCGAATCCTTTCATTTATGCGTTTTCTTTGCGTGCCATGGAACGACCGAGCTCGAACGCCTTGCGGTTGATGTCTATAAACTTCGGAGGAACTTGTTTTTCGAGGGCGCCGTCCCAGTCGAGGTGACCCATATCGAAGGCCTCGACCATCGCACCCAACAGGATGATGTTCATGACGCGCGCATTGCCGAGTTCAATCGCCGCTTGTCCGGCGTTAAAAGCGATCACACGAAATACTTTTGAGAGTTCTTCAATGTAATTGGCGGGATATTCTGCCGCTCCCGATGCGACGGGCAGGGGCATAATCTTGTAGTCATTAACGATGATGATACCGTCTTTTTTGAGAATAGGGGTGTTGCGAACGGCTTCCATCTGTTCAAAGGCGACGAGTATATCGGCGGCGCCTTTTCCGACGAGGGGAGATTCGACTTTCTTGCCGTAGCGAACGGTCGTCGAGACGCTTCCGCCTCTCTGAGCCATGCCGTGAATTTCACTCATTTTGACATCATAGCCCGCATCGATCAGTGCCGTCGTCAAAACGCGGCTGACGAGAATAGTGCCCTGTCCGCCAACGCCGGCGAGGACAATCGTTCTGACGTCGTTGTTCATCACTTTTCCTCCTTGTAAATCGCGTCGAATGGACAGACCTGCATACAGACGGTGCAGCCTACGCAGAGATTCGGATCAATTGTCGCTTTGCCCTCATTGAAGAAAACGGCGGGGCAGCCGACTGTGAGACAGCGACGACAACTCTTGCATTTGACGCGGTCGACGACGCAGAGAGCCCGTTCATGCTTGATGCGTTTGATCAGGACACAGGGACGCCTGACGATGATCGCGCAAGGTTCTTCGCAGGCGATCGCCTCATCAATCGTCCTGTTCATGGCGTCAAGATCTTGCGGATCGACATTGAAAATCTTTTTATATCCGACGGCGCGGAAGATCGCCTCCATTGACACGATATCGGCGATTTCTCCCATAAGCGTGTAACCTGTGCCGGGGTTGTCCTGCTGTCCCGTCATGCTTGTAATGCTGTTGTCGAGGACGACGGGGATGACATTTCCCTTGTTATAAAGAATCTCGATGGCACCCGTGATGCCGCTGTGGAAGAAGGTCGAGTCGCCCAACACGCCGAAGATAGTCCTCTTCTCGCCGAGCTGTTCAAACGCCTTCGACATGCCCATGGCAAGCGTGAATCCGGCACCCATGCAGATGCAAGAATCAAGCGCCGACAGCGGCGGAGAGCCGCCGAGCGTGTAGCAGCCGATGTCTCCGGCGACGATCACGTTTTTACGTTTCGAGAGTGTGTAAAAGAAGCCGCGATGCGGACATCCTGGACAAAGAACCGGAGGGCGGGGGATGGGTTTCGCATCGACCTCCTGTGTGGCGACTTTTTCGCCTGTGAGCGCCTCGCGCAACAGCGTCGGATTCAGTTCGTACATGGGCGGCACGACCTCTTTGCCGATACAGTCGATCCCGGCCGCTTTGATCTCTGTTTCCATGTACGGATCGAGTTCCTCTATGACGTAGAGCGTTTCGACGCTTTCTGCGAATTTGCGGATCATGTTGATCGGAAGGGGATGCGTGAAGCCTAGTTTCAAGAACGACGTGTCTTCCGGAAAAACTTCCTTGGCGATGAGCATCGCTCCTCCGGCGCTGATGACGCCGATCTTTTCGCTGCGTTTTTCGATGACGTTGAACGGCGAGGTCTCGGAATACTCAGCGAGACCTTTCAGTTTTTCCTCCAACTCAACGCGATGCACCATCGCATTTGCAGGTGCCGCTATGTATTTCCTCGCGTTGCGGCTATAGGGGAACGGTTCGAGATCCAAGGGTTCGCTAAATTCAACGAGGCTTCTCGAATGGCTGACGCGAGTCGTCATGCGGAAAAGAACGGGGATGTCGAAGCGCTCGGAGACATCAAATGCTTCGCGCAGCATGTCGATGCACTCTTGGCTGTCGGACGGCTCGAACATCGGGATTTTTGCCGCTTGCGCGTAATGGCGGTTGTCTTGCTCGTTTTGTGACGAGTGCAAACTCGGATCGTCGGCGGAGATGATGACAAATCCGCGCCCGACACCGTTGTAGGCCGCCGTAAAGAGGGGATCGGCAGCGACATTGAGTCCGACGTGCTTCATCGCCGCGACGGCGCGAACACCGGCGATCGAGGCGCCGTAGGCGACTTCCGTCGCCACTTTCTCATTCGGTGCCCACTCGTGGTAGATTCGCTCATACGGGTGAAGGTTCTCAAAGATTTCCGTGCTCGGCGTTCCGGGATAAGCGCTGCCGACACGCACATCGGCTTCATATAGGCCGCGCGCCACGGCTTCGTTACCCGATAAAAAATGTTTCATGACATGTCCTCGTTTCTGCTTCGACGTGACTGCAAGCGCCATCGACTACTTACTCATTTTAAAAGACACGTGATTCGAATGCAATTGTATGAGATTCACTCAGGTTCGGACATGACAGCGGAATTAATTGACTCATAATGAACAGAACGAGTGTATTCGTGATCGAGCGTAATCCACAGAATGATGTTCTCGTTATACTCATACATTCTTTTATGAATAAGGTCAAAGATTTCCGTATCGCTCAATTCACAGGGACCTTTCTCATGTATATCGAAGGAAGCGACCAGTTTTCCTTCTTCCGTATGAAACAAATGAAAGCTGTGTATGTCAAAACCATGATCGATCGATGCCGTCACTTCCTTAAGCTGTGTCAGGACCTCTATGTACGTCTCATCTTGGATGTTTGCCGGGTCGGCGCGGACGAGCAACTCAATATCGAGGTCACGTTTAATTCTGCGCTCGATGCGGTCGACAATGAGATGTGCCTCAAGAAAGCTCTCGCGGCTGTCGAGATCGACATGAGCTGTCGCGTGTATGCGACCGGGGCCGTAGTTGTGCACGATCAGGTCGTGGACGCCGAGAACGCGGCGATCTGTTTCCATGATGCGCTCAATGATCGTCTCGGTCACATCGACGGGCGGTTTGGAACCGATGAGGAGTGTTACCATCTCGCGGATGATGCCGATCGCCGACCATGCGATGAGAAGGCTTACGAGCAATCCCGCCGGTCCGTCGATATTGAATCCCCACAGAGCGTACGCTACTGTAGAGCCCAAGACGCCGCTTGTCGCCCACACGTCGGCGAGACTGTCCTGTGCCGCGGAAAGCAAAACGGTCGAGACGATTTTCTTGCCGCGATAGCGGTAAAAGAAGTATTGGAAGAGTTTCACTGCGATGGAGGCGAAGAGCGCGACCAGCGTCCACATGTCCGTTTCCATCGGTTGCGGCGTGATCGTGCGGAGCAGAGACTGATAGCCGAGCTGTACGGCGACGATAAGCATCCCGATCGCGATCACGGATGACGCGATATACTCAAAGCGAGCGTGCCCGAAAGGGTGCTCCTTGTCGGCAGGCTTTGATGCCATGGAAAGGGAGACGATCGACACAACGGAGCTGAAGGAGTCGGATAAATTGTTCCAGCCGTCCGCCAAGATGGCGATACTGCCGGAAATGGCGCCAATGAACATTTTAAGCGCGGCAAGGAGGATGTTCATGGACATGCCAATAATCGCCGCCTTTATGTTTTCCTTTTGGCGGCTCTGAGAAGGGGAGAGGACGAAATCGTGTCCGCTCTCTTCCGTTTTTTGTTTAGCCGTACTCTTATCTTCGTGCATCGCTTGCTTTCAGTACGTTTTCGTGTGTTTTCTGCGATTCAGTGTGACGCGTGTTGCTTGACATGTTGGTCTTCATTATACATATAGAGCCATTCGCGGGGAATTGCTGTTTTTTCAGCGAATTGTCCCAGTGATTCGGAGTGTCTTTCCTTGAGCCCCCTAGGGCTATCTTCACTATTCTTCCAACACTCTTGCAACCGGCGCGAGCCAGTCGCCGTCGAGGAACTCGATCTTACCTTCATCGCATGCCGTTGAAATGTTCGGATCGACGGGTAGTTTTGCAAGAACTTTCAGGTTGTGTTGATCGGCGATTTCTTCGATGTGGCTTTCGCCGAATATCTTGTAGTCCTTGCCGTTGTCGGGACACCTGAAGTATGACATGTTTTCCACGAGGCCGATGATCGGTATATCCATCATTTCGGCCATTTTAACGGCCTTTGTTACAATCATGGAGACTAATTCCTGCGGCGATGTCACGACGATGATCCCGTCTACAGCGACGGACTGAAAGACAGTAAGGGGAACATCGCCCGTACCGGGAGGCAAATCGATAAACATAAACTCTATGTTGTCCCAGATAACGTCAGTCCAAAACTGCTTTACGACACTTGCGACAATCGGCCCTCTCCAGATAACGGGATCGGTGTCGTTTTCTAAGAGTAAGTTGACGGACATGATGTCGATACCGGTCTTCGTTCTGACGGGGAAGATCCCGTATTCATCGCCGATGGCCTTTTGTTTGATACCGAAAGCTTTCGGTATGGACGGCCCGGTAATGTCTGCGTCGAGAATTGCCGTGCGGTAACCCCTTCTGTTCATGGTCACTGCGAGCATCGAAGTTACGAGAGACTTTCCGACACCGCCTTTCCCGCTGATAATGCCGATGACTTTGTTGACGCTGCTCAGCACATGCAGTTGTTCAGAAAAGTCTTCTTGTTGTTCTTTTCGATCTGCGCAGTCTTCCGAACAGCTACTGCAGTTTTGGTTGCAATAATCGCTCATATGTCGCTCCTTTTTTCAGAATGTAAGTTCACCGCCTGTCGCTAGGTAATCAATTCGATCGCCCATCACGGCTTTCAGGATATTATAAGGCTCTATACCCGTACAGTGACAAGTATAATACTTCGCCTCGGTGTTAATCAGGTATCGGCCAATCCGGTCGAGCATTTCAGGATCTTCGTGGTCGCCGGAACTCCTTGATAGATGGAAGCCGCCGATCACATAATCGGGCATTTTACCCTTGATCGAATGAAAATGCTCGAGAATGTTGATGATCCCGTTATGGGCGCAGCCCGTTATCAGCAGTACCTTCCCGTCTTCTTCAATGATGAGGTTCTGCTCATGTGCAAAGGTATCATCAACAATTTGTCCCTCTTGCTCCTTGAGCAGACCTCTATTTGATGTAGGGAGCGGCTCTTTTTGAACGACATTCGAAAATAATTGGATCCCGCTGCAGATAAAGAAGCGGTCTGATGTGAGTACAATTCGCTCATCACGTTTCAGTTCCTCGTCAAGACCGATGTACTCCAATGTGCCGTCCGATCGGGAAGCATAGTACTTCTCAAAAGCGAGTCGGTGTAAAAAAACTTCAGCCTTTGTGTTTGCTTTCAAAAATACTTTCAGTCCTCCGCCGTGGTCGTAATGCCCGTGAGAGATTACAAGAAAATCGACTTCGGCAACATCAACGCCGAGCTTTCCGGCGTTTTGCAGGAAAAAATCGCTTTCACCTACATCAAATAACAATTTATGTTTCTTCGTTTCGATGTAAAGGCTAAGACCGTGCTCGCAGCAAAGGTCTTTAGACATCGTTGTATTTTCTACCAGCGTTTTGATCAGCATGATTTCAGTCTCCACCTTTTGAACGTGATACGGTGCCACGGTCTATCAACGGTTTCCCGTTCGCAAGCCATCCGATGTAACCATTATAATTCATCACGTCATCTCCATATGAAATAACCGGAGCGTCCTCCGGCTATTCTTGAAACCGACTTAAAGGTCTTCTTATGTGCTTAGCGATCGCTTCGAGTCGATTTTGTAAAAAGCTCTTACGCTCTTTGAGCAGCTCTTTTCGTGGTCATGATGAGTCACGGTTCATTACGTTACCTCGACCGAAACCTCTGCCGGGACCGCGACCGAAACGGCGGCCGCGACCGCGTCCTCGACCCGGTCCGAGACCTGCTCCGCGCTCTGCTGCATCATTACCGGCACAAGGTCCTAAACCTCTTCCGGTCATTGATCCTGCGCCCATCGGGCCTGTTTTATCTCTTCTTGGCATCATTATATCCTCCTTCTCATAGTTTCTGGCATATGCCATCTATTGTTATTATACACAGTATTCGGCATATGTCAATAACTTTGTGTCACCATTCGTATTATGTGGTCGTTGCAGTTTGCTTCAGAAAATCCGCCGTAACACATGGCGGTGCTTTACAATAGTGTCAATGGATACTATGTTTCGAGTTTCAATACGCGATGTAAACGAGCGAGGACAAGGCGTCGGCATCGCGCTCAACGATGGTCAAGGCGGATCCGGTAACGTGGGCGGTCTCAACGCGGGAAAGATATGCTTTGTTAACGGCGCGCTTCCAGAAGAAGTGGTTACCGCACGTCTTCTTGAGGACAAGCGAAATTATCGGGTGCTCGATTTGGTCGATGTTGAAGTGCCAAGTCCTGATCGCAAGCTTCCTGATTGTGAGTATTTTCCTGAGTGCGGGAGTTGCCAATTGCGACATCTCAATTACGATGCGGAGCTTCGGCTCAAGGAGAACCGAGTCCGTCACTTTCTCTCAAAGCTCGAAGGCGCCCATTCCTCTAAGTTCCTGCCAATCATCGGCATGGAGGATACGCAGTATTATAGGGGAAAGAGCATCTTTCCGTTCTCCCAAGAAGATGGGGTCGTCACCATCGGTCAGTATCGCCGAGGGACGAATGATTTAATCGACATTCGATATTGTCTCGTTCAAAGCGAGGTATCGCTCACACTTGTCAATTCTGTTCGGGAACTTGCCAACAGTGACGGGGTGACGGCATACGATCGAACGACACAGCGTGGTAGCCTGCGCCATCTCGTCGTTCGGACAGGCTTTTCATCTCGCCATGTCATGCTGATATTTGTTGTCAACGACCCGTCGGTCAAAGAGACGATTATGTCGTGGGTGCCGGCTCTTGAAGAAGCAGCGCTGGATGCGGGGTATACGCTTAAAAGCGTTTGGATGAATCTCCAAAAATCGCGTGAAAACAGGATCTTATCCGACGATTATCGGCTCCTGTTCGGTGAAGAGACAATCGAAGAAGAGATCAACGGGGTCCGTTATAGAATATCGCCGGACAGTTTCTTTCAAGTCAACCCTAAACAAGCGGCGAAGCTCTTTTCTGAAGTCGTAAAGGCGGCGAATATCCAGCCGGGTGATCGCGTCCTTGATCTTTATTGCGGCGTGGGTGCCATCGCTCTCCAACTCGCAAGCGACGTCACAATCCATGCGCAATGCTCAGGGGAGGTGATCGGTGTTGAGATCGTGGAAGCTGCCGTCGATGACGCGCGCGACAATGCCAAGTTGAATGGCATTGAAAACGTTCACTTTGTCAACGCTGACGCGTCAACGTGGCTTCGCGAACAAAAAGATATCTTGGTACTCGATGTCATTGTCGTTGACCCTCCGCGAAAAGGGCTCGACCCCGCCGCGCTTGAGGTCATTCGAGACGCCGATTGTGAACGGGTCGTATACGTCAGTTGCAATCCCGCAACACTTGCCCGCGATCTCGCCCTCCTGAGCGACCGCTACCAAATTGTCATCGTCCAGCCTGTTGATATGTTCCCACGCAGTATGCATGTTGAGACGGTTGTTCTTTTGTCCAAACTTCATGCAGAGCATCATATAGTCACGCAATATGAATCCTATGAAAATTAGGTGAAGGAAAGAGGCTATCTCGATCCCGCTACTATTTAGCGGTTTTTGAGACAGCCTCTTTTTTGCGCTTATTCATACGTTGCGTTAGCATTGACATAGGAACCAAATCCAACGTTATCGACTCTGCGTCTTTGCGTTCGGACGTTCCCTGATAACGACAAAGCTAACCGGCAAATGACATGGATATTCAGTTACTGAATATCACCGGTAATAGCAAAATAAATTTCCTCTTCGCCTTTGATTTTGAATGTAATGATAGCTGTTCTGGTTCCGTCGGTCCAGTTATAGTAACTACATCCTTCGTATTCAAAATCCTTATTTACTGTACCTTCAACTCCACCAAACAATGCGACTACGTCATTATAGGTGCGCTTGGGAGCACCAGTTGTTACAGTCAACGCATCTATGGCTGCGTCATAATTCTCCGGTGTGCATACAGTCGGTTTTGCCTGACTGTCAGACGTGTCGCTTCCCTCCGGTTCGGTGGGTTTACTAACGGGTTTGTCGCTTCCCGCCGGTTCAGTGGGATTACTGACTGGTGTATCACTTCCTGTTGGTGCGGTCTTATCGCCGCAGGCGGCGAGGGACAAGACCATCAAAAGTGCAAGTATTAGTGCTGCGATTTTTTTCATTGTAGTTTCCTCCAACTACTTTACGATAGTGGGTATTTAAGGTACAGACAAGACGGTCGCAAATGACTTAACGATCCAGGCCTGAGAAAGTGTCAGTATTGTGTATCATCTTGTCAGCCCTCCATGCCCCAACGAAAAATTTTAGAACTTTTTTCCTTGTTCCACAACCCCCCAATAAAAAAAAGTAGATCAAATGTTGCGCTTTTTCCTTGCGCTTTTTTCCTTGTTCCACATCTGCCAATCGGCGGGATGTTTCAGGGCTCTTTTGCGAAATCCGGAGAAAGTTTGAAAGTATCTCCTGCCTTCTGTTGAGGCGACAAGGTCACTGGTGCTAACATTACTAAAATTCTGATTCTGCTTTAACATACTGTATGCTGTTATGAAGCAGACGGAAAAGCGGCAGTTCGTTGAAACATTCATTGACGAGATCCGGAGATATGAGGAACGCCACCTCAATAGGCAGTGGCTGAAATCCATCAATTGTTAGATAGAAAATGAAAACATCGAAATTATTTGAGAGGAGATCATTTGGACAAACTTATCGTAAATGGAACTGAATATGAAATAGAGAAGCTATTGGGTAAAGGGAAAAGTGGTTACTCTTATTTAGTGAATAAAGACGGGAGAAAATACGTCTTGAAGCAGATTCATCATGAGCCATGTTCATACTACCGGTTTGGAAATAAGATCCAGGCTGAAATAGATGCATATAAAAAACTATCCGCCATAGGGATAAAAATGCCAATTATGCTGGATGTTGATATTGAGAATGAGCGAATTATCAAGGAATTCATTGAAGGGGATACTATATTTGAACTTGTACTTGCTGATAAAATGCAATCAGAGTATATAGAGCAAGTCAAAAAAATGTGTGATCTATTATATCCTGCAAAGACCAATATCGATTATTTTCCGACTAATTTTGTAGTAAATAATGGTGAGATCTTCTATATAGATTATGAATGTAATGATTATATGGAGGAGTGGAATTTTGAAAATTGGGGAATTAAGTATTGGTCGAGAACCCCTGATTTTTTACTGTATTTAGAAGAACAAAAAGAGACATGATCGGTTATAGACGATGAAAAGCGAATAACTCCGGTCTGAACCAGTCATCGCAAGTCAAAATTGTGCAAAGATTGTCAGTGAGATAAATAATAATTTTATGACTAGGACAAATTCTAATAAAGGTAATATCAAATGATAGGACTTGGAACAATTATCAACAGCGCCGCAATTGTAGCAGGCGGGCTGATTGGACATTTTACAGGAAAGCTGTTCCGTCAGGAACAGCAGGATGCATTAAAGAAGGTATGTGGAATCAGTGTCCTTTTTATTTCAATTGCAGGAGCAATGCAGGGAATGCTGAACATAGACGGAGGCAAAATTCTCAGTGGAAAATCTATGCTGGTTGTGCTATGTCTTGCATTGGGTACGATAACGGGCGAATTGATCGGGATTGAGAGCGGATTCGAAAAATTCGGTGAGTGGTTGAAAATAAAATCCGGCAACAGTGGCGATAAGCAGTTTGTGAATGCTTTTGTCACCGCTTCCCTAACGGTTTGTATCGGTGCAATGGCTATTGTCGGTGCAATGCAAGATGGGGTTTCAGGTGATTATTCCATACTTGCTGTCAAGTCGGTTTTGGACTTTATCATCATTGTTGTCATGACATCTTCTTTTGGAAAAGGATGCGCATTCTCAGCGATTCCTGTTTTTCTTTTTGAGGGATTGATCACTTTGCTTGCACGACTGATTTCTCCAATGATCACAGAGACAGCCATCGCATATCTCTCACTGATTGGATCTGTTTTAATTTTCTGCGTGGGTCTGAATCTTGTGTGGGGAAAGAAGGTACGTGTTGCAAATATGCTCCCGGCTTTAATATTCGCAGTGGTTGCGGCTTATCTTCCGTGGAACTTTTGACAAATTTTCAGTAACGCATGCCATCAATAGTGATGTCTCGGGGCATGTAGAGTCGAGCATACTTCGAATCGAATATCATAATTTGAAAAAGAGAAAAACAACCCATGAACGTAGAAGAAATTAAAGTTCGTCAGTTGACAAACCAACATTTGCTTAACCCGACAGATAAAATGACGGTACTCCGTGATCTTTGCGGTGTTCAAGCGCAATTCATGGCAAATGCTATGCACTCGCTGAAGATAAGGAGCTCGGATTATCAAGAGAGTACGATCAAGGATGGGCTCGTAAAGAACTGGACGGTCAGAGGAACAGTTCATGTGTTTGCTGAAGATGATCTTCCCTTGTTCATTCATTGTAATAATGGAAAAGATTATTTGAGTAATGATTGGAGTGGTCCTTCATTTTGGAATCAGCGAAAACAATGGGCGCTCACGCCTGACCGACAGGCGTATTATGTCAATGTGATTCTAGACGCGCTTCAATGCGCCGAGCTGACGCGAGAAGAATTAAAAGAGATTTGTCGCGAAAACGGCATGACCGAATCGGAAGAAAGCAGCATGTTTGATCCGTGGGGCGGCGGAATTCGAGAAATGTGCGAACGCGGTTTTATCAACTATGTTGTTCAGGAGAAGAAAGCCTTTTGCCTCGCTCCTGCGTTCACGCCAATTCCGGAACATGAGGCAAAACTTGAGATGGCTCGTCGATATTTTACCCATATGGGTCCTTCAACCATTCGCGATGCCATGTACTATTTTCAAACGACGACCACACAAGTTAAGAAATGGCTCTCTCAACTGCCGGTATCAACAACGGAATGTAGAGGAAAGACCTATTGCTATATCGACAGTGATCAGACTTGCGATCAAGGGATTCCTAAATGCTTGTTCCTTGCAGGATTTGACCAACTTCTTTTAGCGCACGAAAAAAAAGAAAGCTTGTTCTTACGCAATGAAAATTTGAGAGCCATATTTAATCTCGCCGGCATTGTCATGCCGGCAGTGATGATGGATGGCGAAGTGGTTGGCAAATGGAAAAAGAAGAACAGAAAATTGTCGATTACAATGTTTAGAGCAGTCACGCAGCAAGAGAAAAATATCGTTACTGATTCCGCGGATTCGTTATGGGACGATATTACCTCAATCGGTTTAGAATAAACAGGATGCCAAAAACGGATTTCAGTTTAACATGCAACTTGATAGCGAAGGTAAGCTTGCATAGATAGAAAAGGAGAGATGTTGTTTGTCCACGAGAATCGATTATTTGGGACACAGTGGTTTTTTTGTTGAAACGGACAGCGTGATGCTGCTATTTGATTATTATTGTGGAGATTTATCGTTTATAGGACAGAAGCCGGACGAAAAGCCGCTTTTTGTATTTGTGAGCCATGTTCATGAGGATCATTTTAACCCTGCGATCTTCTCTCTGGCGGACATCCACCATCGAACGACATATCTCCTGTCATTTGATATCAAGGGGGATCAGGCTGTACCTGAAGACTGTGACGTTCAGTATTTGGATGCCGGCAGGACGTACGCGATTGAAGGGCTTGGTACGGTGATGACGCTTTTTTCTACCGACGAAGGTGTCGCGTTTCTCGTCAAAACCTCTTGTGCGACACTCTTTCACGCGGGAGATCTGCATTGGTGGGACTGGCCGGATGAAGATCCGGAATGGCTTAATAGACAAGAGACCTTATTCAAACGCGAGATACAGAAGCTTGCGGATACACCCATCGACATCGTCTTTGCGGTTCTGGATGGTCGGCTGAGGGAAAATTATTGGAAAGGCATGGCGCTGATTCTGTCTGTCCTGCATCCGAGGTATGTGTTGCCGATGCACTTTTGGGAGTACAGAAGCATTGTGGATCGGTTTAGAGAGCTGCCCGCCTCACGGGAATCGGAAACGATCCTGCTGGATACGACTAAAGAAACCCATTGGGAAATATAACAGAGGAGGAATATGTTATGAAATTCAAAATGGTGCATGAAAACTATAATGTAACCGATTTGGACCGCTCGTTGGCATTCTACGAGCAGGCGCTGGGATTGAAGGAAAAACGCCGCAAGGTCGCGGAGGACGGATCTTTCATCATCGTGTATCTGGGGAATGAAGAGAGCGAGTTTGAACTGGAATTGACCTGGCTTAAGGATCACCCCGAACCATACGATCTCGGGGAAGAGGAATTTCATCTGGCGTTCCGGACAGACGATTTTGAATCTGCACACGCACTGCATGAAAAGATGGGCTGCATTTGCTTTGAAAATCCCTCCATGGGGATCTATTTTATTAAGGACCCGGATGGATACTGGCTGGAGATAATACCGACCCGGTAAAAGCCGGTTTCAGCAAATATTAGTTGACAAACTCCTGCTTGACGGCGGATATATTCCCGTAAACCGTTAAGTATTTTGAAATGTTGCCGTGTACGAATGACATTGCGATGAGTGTATAGCTCGTTCGTGCGTCCGCTGATATTATTCATTTTTTACAATAATGGCGCCGGCGTTCTTTAGAATAGAATACCGGCGCTTTTTCCATTGCGATCGTATCAGTGCTGAATATACGTTTCCAGAGAGCTACCAAGATGGTTTTCTCTAGATAATTGCTGATAATTGCAGGATTCATAAAATATATAAATAGCTCTTGACAGGCAAGTTTTATAGGTGTATTACAAAGATAAATGATTTCCTTATTACTCATATCGTGCAAATATGCACAAAAAAGGAGGTGTTGTATGAATATTCTTATTGTAGTAGGTATTGGTTCGCTAATTCTTCTTTTAGCGTACTTTATCTACGGAAAGTTCCTCTCCAAAAAGGTGTTCGAACTTGATGATTCGAGAGTAGTCCCATCCGTCGAAATGGAAGATGGTGTGGACTTTGTACCGACTGATGCAAAATACTTAGCCGGTCAACACTTCTCAGCAATAGCTGCAGCTGGCCCGGTAACCGGCCCGGTCATAGCGGGTATGACTTTTGGGTGGTTCCCGACTTTACTCTGGATTCTGCTCGGTTCAGTTTTTATTGGCGGTGTCCATGACATGGGTGCCTTGGTCGCGTCGATTCGACATAAAGCGGCAGGGATAGCAGACACAATGAGGAATTATGTTTCCAAACGCGTATGGATTCTTTTCAACCTCTTTATTTTCTTTACTTTAGTCATGATTATTGTTGCTTTTACGGATATTACGACTGCCTCGTTTGTCAACTCTGTTGAATTGGCTGACGGTGTTTTTGTCGGTGGAGGTGCAACTGCAACATCTTCAATCCTATATCTTATTTTGCCTATCATTATGGGATTTGTACTAAAATTCACAAAAATGAAGCTCGGTATAGCAACAGCCATTTTCCTACCATTGGTTGCAGTTTCGATCTGGATTGGTCAATATATTCCATTCAGTTTACAAGATCTTCTTGGCTTAGCCTCTGCCAGTGATGCTCAAAAAATATGGAACTTTATCATTATTGCGTATTGTTTCATTGCAGGAATTGTTCCTGTCTGGGCGCTTCTCCAACCGCGTGGCCATTTGGGCGGCTACTTCTTGTACGCAACGCTCATCGTATCGTTTATCGGTATTATTTTCGGCGGTTTTGGAACTCAATATCCGGCGTGGACAAACGCTTTCGGAGATGCAAACTTCTGGACTCCGATGTTTCCTATGCTCTTTATTACTGTCGCATGTGGTGCCGTATCAGGGTTCCATAGTTTGGTCAGTTCCGGGACCACCTCTAAACAATTAGCAAAGGAAAGTGATTCTAAGCCTATCGGTTACGGTATGATGTTAGCTGAAGGCGTTGTTGCTATAATTGCTTTATCAACGGTTATGATCCTTCCTAAAGGTGATCCTCTACTCACTAAATCTCCAAACTTCATCTATGCGAACGGGCTGGGTTCCTTCATGGAATTAATCGGACTCCCCAAAGCCTTTGGTATTTCTTTCGGCTTGATGGCTTTTACAACTTTTGTTTATGACACCCTGGATGTCTGTACTCGACTCGGCCGTTTTATTGTTCAAGAGCTTACCGGTTGGAAAGGTCGGGGTGGACGTCTTCTTTCGACCGTATTGATTGGCGGAATTCCACTCGTGCTGATGTCGATTAATCTGACTGATCCGGAAGGAAAACCTGTCGCAATCTGGAGTCTATTCTGGAAGACCTTTGGTTCATCCAATCAGTTGCTGGCGGCCTTAGCGCTCGTCGGAATCACAGTCTGGTTGCAAAGAACTGCTAAAAACAAGAAAGCTTGGCTCGTAACGTTGATTCCTGCGATCTTTATGTTTATCATGAGCAATTGGGCTTTGATAAGCACGTTCGCTTCCTACACTTTCAAAGACGGTGCTTTCGTCATGCCAGTTGGAACGAATATTGTTGTTCCGTTGCTGTGTTTCATTTATATTGCCCTAGCTGTTTGGGTTGCCATTGAGTGTATTCCGGCAATCGTTCGAAATGCTAAAAACAAAGATAGAAATGCTAATAAGGAAGATAATTTAGTGTCAGCCTAATTCGAGGTACAGGGTAATTACAATCTCTAAAATTATTTCTTGAATTATCCCACATAGGATTAACATGGGGAGGGTGTCTCAAAAGAGGCACCCTCTTTGTGTGCAAAGGGGATGCATTATACAGGAAAAGCGGGCAACGAAGATATAAATTACTGACTTTATTGTATGTATAATAAATATGAATATCGCCTGTATGTATTGAAAGCATTGAACGAGCAATAATGTAGAAAGCAGGGAAATATGAAGGTACTTATCTTAAATGGGAGTCCTAAAGGTAAATATAGCATCACCTTGCAGACTTCGTTGTTTTTAGAGAAAAGGTATCCGGAACATAACTTTCAGTTTCTTCATGTTAGTCAGCATATAAAAGCCATTGAAAAGGACTTTTCTGCCGTTGCCGCTGCCATTATTAACGCGGATTTGATCATTTTTTCTTATCCCGTCTATAGCTTTATTGCTCCTAGTCAATTACATCGGTTCATTGAACTATTAAAGAAATCCGGTGTGGATGTGTCAGGGAAATTTGCTACTCCGATTACCACTTCGAAACATTTTTACGACGTAACTGCACATCGATACATAATGGATAATTGTCAGGATATTGGTCTGAAGTATATAAAGGGGCTGTCTGCCGATATGGAAGATCTCTTGACTGAAGACGGGCAAAAGAACGCTAAAGATTTTTTTGAGTATGTTTGCTGGTGTGTGAAGCATGATGTTTACGAAACGATTCGAAATCATGTAACACCTGCGAAGAATCGTCCGATCAGCCCTATCGCGTTAAGTGAGGAAGAAAGTAGCAAAGAAGGCGATGTTGTCATCGTTACGGATTGCGCTAAAGATGATCGGCAATTGAGTGATATGATCAACAGATTTCGCGCGGTCCTTAAGCATAAAAGTCGCGTTATCAATATTGCCGAGTATCCTTTTGCCGGCAGATGTATAGGCTGTTTTCACTGTGCGACAACCGGAAAGTGTATTTATAAAGACGGATTTGATGAATTCCTGAGCAACAATATTCAGACTGCTGATGCTATTATTTACGCATTTACTATTAAGGATCATTCTATGGGCCCTACATTTAAGTTGTATGCTGATAGGCAGTTCAGCAATGGTCACAGAACTGTTACGATGGGTAAGCCGACGGGTTATCTCATTAGCGGAAATTATGCTTCAGAGGCCAACCTACAGATGATTATTGAAGCCAGAAGTGAAGTCGGAGGAAAATTTCTCGCCGGAGTTGCGAGTGATGAAACAGATCCGGATACGGAAATAGACAGACTTGCTCAAAGACTGGATTATGCGATCAAGCATAAATACAGGCAGCCACATAATTTCTACGGTGTTGGCGGAATGAAAATCTTCCGAGATCTGATTTGGCTGATGCGCGGTATGATGAAAGCCGATCATCGATTTTATAAAAAACATAGATTTTATGATTTTCCGCAAAAGAAAATTGGGACCGTATTGAAGATGTATCTCGTAGGCGCCCTTCTTTCATCTCCAAAGATAAGGGCAAAATTAGGAAATAAGATGGAAGAATTGATCATTGCTCCGTATAAGAAAGTAATCTAGATCGAATCCGATTAGACATCCGGTTTCTTTACATTTTGATGGAGTTCTATAAATTTGAGATATTCAAGTTTAGAAGAAAAACAACCACCGGCCTCCTTGAGGAAGCCGGCGGTATGATTGAATGCCGTTTTATCTTGTATTATTTGTTTTCTTCTAACCAGCGCATGGCAATTTGCGCGTATGCCGCCGCACTTGCCGGCAGGGCTCTTTCATCAAAGAGGGCTTTAGGATGGTGGAGCGGGAAGGTACAACCTTCGTCGGGACCGCCGGCTGCTGCAGATAGGAAGAGAGATGGGACTTCATTTGCGATGTAGGCAAAGTCTTCAGATCCCATGAGGCTTCCGTCAACGCCAATGTCATCGTTGTCGATGACATTGAGGCCTTCAACTTCAAGGAGGTAACCTTTTGCCGCATTATAAAGGTCTGTGTCGTGGAACAGAACCGGCGCTCCCGCTCCCCAAACGACCTTAGCTTCGGCTTTGAATGATTTTGCGGTGAAATCTACGATTTCTTCGACTCTTTCCTTGACCATCGCCCGTGTTTCATTTTTCACTGTGCGGATGGTTCCGGACATCATCGCTGTATCGGGAATGACGTTGGACGTGTTTCCGCCGTGCATTTGTCCGACGGTCAGTACGATGTCGTCAGAGGGGTCAACTTCGCGCGCGTTGATATTCTTCAGTGCCATGTGGATATGGGTCATAACAGTAAGCGGGTCAACACCGTTGTGGGGTTGGGCGCCATGGCAGCCTTTGCCTTGGATTTCGATCGTGAACCAGTCAACCGCCGCGAACGTGCTCTTTCTGCCCATGAAAGTGACCGTTCCGACAGGAGCGTCTACGTTAACAAAAACGTGGATTCCCAAGGCGGCATCCACTTTAGGATTCTCAAGAACTCCGTTCTCGATCATCATTTTTGCCCCTTCCATGGTTTCTTCAGCCGGCTGGAACATGAGTTTGACTTGTCCTTCAAGTTTGTCTTCGTGCATTTTTAACAGTTTGGCCGCGCCGAGGAGGTTGGCTGCGTGGAAGTCGTGTCCGCATCCGTGCATGTTTCCATTGGTAGATTTGAACTCAACATCAGCTTCTTCTTCAACCGGGAGAGCGTCCATATCTCCTCTGATTAAGAAGGTTTTTCCACCCTCTTTACCAATAAGTGCGGTGACTCCGGCTTCTCCGACTCTTTGCGGTTCATAGCCCATTTCTTTTAGTCTTGCTTCGACATAGTCCGCTGTTTTATACAGCTTTAGGCCAAGCTCCGGATTTAGATGGAAAAATCTGCGATCTTTCACGAGGTCATCTTTGATTGACAAGGCATCTTGAAATAAATTTGTCATGACAGAACTCCTTTTACTGCTATTTATTTAGTTATAGTATAACTTTCATAAATAATCAATCAAAAGATAAATATTTTTCGGGTTTTCAGTACACAAAGAGATAAAAAGAGAAGAGAATATACAAGGCGGTTATTGTTACTAGCAAAGAAAATCTTGGAAAGCAAATCAGGGGGTATGGGTGCAAACTCTGTTAAGCATTGAAAATTGGGCATTTTGTCTTGAGTAAAACAAATTGGAATTTGTCGTTCTAAATTAACGCGAAACTATCTACATTCAGCGATACCGATATAAACATATCTAACCAGTCTATTACAATTGGTTTTTCAGTATGATAATTTGTTTGTTCTTCCCGTTAACAGATTCAAAGACAATTTCTTTGCCTTCGACAATTTTATGAATCATCATAGCATCATAAGGATGGAAAATCATACCGGCTCTGTCGGTATCGCCTGTATATAAGATACTCCCGTCTTCTAATATCGTGTGCTCTATTTCATAATCATCATCTTCCGGAGTATCAAAAGAAAGAAGAATCAAGCCATCAGGGCGAACAATTCGACACAGCTCCTGTAATGCGATTCTTGCATCTGAATAAGTCATATGGTCAAGAACCGAATGTGCAAAGACCCCATCAAATTCTCCGGTGTTATATCCGGTATTGCGAATATCAGCGACTTTAAAATCTATATCATAACCATATTTCATTAACCCCAATTTGGAAATTGCCACAGCCTCCTGAGAAATGTCAAAGCTTTTTACTGTAAACCCATTTGAAGCCAATGCAAGAGTGTATGCACCAAAACCGCAGGCAGCATCACATACATAGTGCGCGCCGGATTCAATGAAGAAATCAATTTCTTCGCAATGATAATTATTATACTTGTCCAAGTACTGACTTAGCTCAGCCCGATTTTCAGATTTCCAGCATTTCTCCCAAAAGCTATTCTCCATTCTACTTTCTCCTGCTAATTTTTATCCTATGAAACAGTGTCGTTCGATTCATTTTGTGTCATAAACAATTTAGTCTGTCTAAGCGCTAGCCCACACTTTGCTCAATTAAAGGACACTTATCGGACAGTACCACGATTCTCTGTTGTAGGGAACGAGGTCGTCACTCATGCATAAGACGATGCCCGGCTGCACGTCCAGATTAAATTGCTTGAGAACATTAAAATGTTTGTCAGGCCTTGAAGGTTCTTTGCTTTTTTTGATTTCGATAGGATACATCTTGTCCCCTTGCACAATAAGCAAGTCAATCTCTTTCTTATCAATGTCCCGATAGTAGAACAAATCGACTGGCTTGCCCGCATTATGGTAACTTTTCACGATTTCGGAAACGGCGTACGTTTCAAAGAAGGCTCCATCCATTGCGCCTCTCTCTAAAGTCGCAGCACTGGGCCAGCGACACAAATAAGCCGCCAATCCAGTATCCATAAAATACACCTTGGGTGTTTTAATCAAGCGTTTAGTGATATTAGAATAATAAGGACGCAGAATAAAAATGACGCCAGAGCTCTCGAGAATCGACACCCAAGATTTAGCTGTTGGAGCTGAAATACCGATAGCGCCGGCGATGTCGCCATATTTCAACTCCTGTGCAGTTCTCGCAGCCATGTAGACGAGAAAGTCATAGAATTCGTTGAGTTTACCGACGTGAGCCAAATCTCTGATATCTCGCTCAATATATGTATTGACATAGTCCATATAGAAACGATCGCGATCAAGCTCTACTGACCGAAGCCTAGGCATGCCGCCAAGAAAAATTTCATTGTACACCTCATGGACGTTTTTTCTTTTACTGTGCTTGAGCCGTTCTCGTAGGGAGTTCAAATCGGGATGAAAGATTGCGGCGGGACGCTCCTCAATCTCCGCGGCAGAAAGGCTTGACATCTCGAATATGGCGATACGACCTGCCAATGACTCGGAAACATCCTGCATCATCCTAAATTTTTGCGAACCTGTGAGCCAAAACATGCCTCTGTTTTCCTCACCGGCAAGAGCTTTTCGATCAACGATATTCTTCATTTCAAGAAGAATCGACGGAACGCGTTGAAACTCATCAATAAGAAGAGGGTATCCGTACGTTTCAAAGAATAGCGCCGGGTCGGTAGACGCTAATCGCCGCGCATTGCCATCATCCAGTGTGACGTAACGACGCTCCGGCTCTCTGATGTGATTCAACATGGTCGATTTCCCAACCTGACGCTGCCCGCAAACCATTACGACAGGATAATACCGCGAGGCAGCCAAAACCTGTTCCTCTAAATGTCGCTGAATATACATGGAATGATCTCCTGTTTCCGATAAATCTAAAGTATGACTTTATTTTACTCGAAAACTGCGCTGAAAATCAAGATCTTCTTTTCCGAAATCTATTGGCTCTAATGAATTTTGCTCAATTTCAATCAAGTTAGAACGTTTTTTCTTGTTCGTTGATCACTTGATTAAACTTATCCCTGCTGAGTTTCAGAGTGTATCCATCAACTTTCTCTACCTTGACAGCCCTATTTGCTCGCCCGTTTCAAGAACTTCAATCTCCAAGCGACCATAGAAAGAAGGATAATTTTTAGGTCTAAAAAAGTCCTAAAACGCCTGGTATGACGACGTTTTAGGACAAATTGTGGTGGAGACGAAGGGGATCGAACCCTCTACCTCTTGAATGCCATTCAAGCGCTCTCCCAAGTGAGCTACGTCCCCG
>MTKW01002402.1_pt1 | contig 23162 bp, 12 predicted proteins | sample 1042761 | NCBI WGS metagenome assembly MTKW01 (sample SAMN06205366, study PRJNA360243) | anaerobic digester metagenome | biome: Wastewater treatment plant; feature: Anaerobic digester sludge; material: sludge; isolation source: anaerobic digester fed with sludge from wastewater treatment plant ...
GGTGACACCGGGGAAGACCTATGTGTATACCGCGTGGTGCAAGCTGGAGCGCAACGGCGGCAACGGCGCGGCAGAGGTCTCCATCAGTTTCCTTGATGAAACCGGCAATTTCATCGCCATCCCCGGCCATGCCATCTGGGGACGGGCCTCGGACCAGCTCAAGGAAGACAGTGACTGGACACCGATAAGCGTGGAGCTGCAGGCACCGGAAAACGCGCGAACAATGGCATTTGGTGTAAAAATCATCGGCACCGGCACGGCCTGGTTTGACAGCCCGGTTGTCGAGGAGAAATAAACCCGGCCGCAGGCAATATCCTTCCCGCAGGGCCTATTGCCGCGGCCCTGCGGGAGGACGCTATGACGATAATGAACGGCAGCCGGTCAACTTTTGTTTTGTCGTGCGCACTGGCGGTGCTTTTGACCATCCTTACAGCGCCGTCAGAGGCGCAGCAGGTACGGGGTCTGTTCCAATACGAGCGTGGCGAGCACACGGTCGTTTTGGCCCAAAGCGGCACGGCACAGGCGGTTATCGTTGCCGCAGATGATGCCCCGCCGCCCGTGCGGTTTGCCGCCGATGAGCTCAAGGAACACCTCGACCGGATGACCGGCGGCGATTTCGCAATCGTTAGCGACATCCCGGCCGACGGTGCAGCGATTGTGCTGGGCGACACCCCGGCGGCCCGCGAGGCGGGTATTGATGCGTCCGGCATCGCCCGTGACGGGTATGTTGTGCTCACCGTGGGACAGCGGGTGTTTATCGCCGGGCGGGATGAGGATTCGGAAAAAAGCGAAGTGTTGCTGACCTTCAAAAGCGAACCCTTTTCCCCAACGGCCAACCGCTACCAGATGGAGCAGTACCTGGGAGCCGCTGCATGGGACTTTGAGCGCGGCACCCTCTACGGGGCATATCGCTTCCTCGAGGAACTGGGCGTGCGTTGGTTCTTTCCCGGCCCGCACGGCACAGTCGTCCCCTCCCGGCCGGACCTTGATTACGCAGCCGTTTCGCTCTACGAAGAGCCTGCCTATATTCTGCGCACGGTCGGCACCACCACCTGGCAGTGGTACATGATCGAAAGCTCTGCCGCCGCACCGATGATCAACCGCGCGGAGTACGAGGAACTCGGCTGGGGCGGTGACGTGCTGCGCTTGTGGCTGCTTCGTATCCGTCATTCGTCGGAATGGTTCGCCTTCAACCATCGGCCCCCACGGATGGATCTGGAAGAACGCTTCGGCGCACAGCATCCCGAGTACTTCGCCCTGCGGGAAAACGGCCAGCGCGACCTGGCCCCCCAACCCGGGCGCACCGGTCACCTGTGTTACACGGAACCCGGCGTTTTGGAGCTGACAAAGCGCGATATTGACGCCTACTACGCAGGTAAAACCGGCGAAGAGGTGGGTCTATCAAGTCACCGGACACGCCTGGGAGCGCAAAACCGGGGCTGGCCCTCGGAAGCGATTTACGGCCGCACGATCTCCTTGTTGCCCCACGATTCCTTCATCGCCTGCACTTGCGACAACTGCCGCCCCTTCGTGCACAAGGACCGCGATCCGGCATACTCCTCCAGCGAACTGGTCTGGCAGTTTGTCGAGAAGGTTGCCCGGTGGCTGGAGGAGGCCCACCCGGGCAAACTCGTCACCTGCCTGGCGTACAGCTCCTATACCATCAAGCCCGACAACCTGCATTCCTTGCCGGATAATGTCATCGTCGGGTTTTGCCCGGCGGTGCTCAACAAGACCTTCAACAACGTTGACCCCGAGAACTATGCACGCTTCATGCACCTGGTGGAGGAATGGAGCGCCGTCAATAATGAGCCGATGCTGGTGTGGCTGCACCAGTTGTACCGCCACCGGGCCCAGCGCCGGCAGGGTGTGCCGATGATGCTGACGGGACTGTTTGGCCGCATGTTCCGCGACCTTTCACCCCATGCCGACAAGATGTACATTGAGCTTGATTCCGACAGTATCATGCTCGAACACCTCAACCGCTATGTGATGATGAAGCTGCTTTACAACCCCAATCTCGACCCCCAGGCCCTGGTCGAGGACTATGCGCACAGCTTCTACGGCCCGGGTGCGGAGATTGCCCTGGAGCTGCTTGGTGATGTCGAGGCCCGCAGCATGGATGTGGCCCTCAACCAGCCTTCCAACGTGGATGTGTGGGAGGAGTATTTCACCGAAGAGGTTGTTGACCAATACCGCCGACAGACCGATGAACTGCTGCAACTTACCGCAAACACTCCCTACGAGGCCAATGCCGCACTCTTCTCCCGCTGGTTTGTCGGGGCCATCGAGACGGGACGCGATATGTATGTGCGCCATGTGAAAGTGGTGGGCGAAAGCCAGGAGGCCAATATCACCATCCGCGCGCTGGTTGATGAAATCACCGTTGACGGGGTGCTTGATGAGGCGAGCTGGCAGGGTTCCGCCGTGGTGCGCTTTGGCAGCAACATTGACGGTAAAAAGACCCAGTGGCCCACCGAACTGCGCCTGCTGCGCTCCCCGGAAAACCTCTACTTCGCCTTCACGTGCCATGATCCGCACACGATGCAGCGGCCGCTGGGGCAGGGAGAAACCGATTCGGTGGAGATTTTCCTCGATCCCGAGCACAATCATGACAGCTACTACTGGCTGTGGATTGACATGGCCGGCCGCCTGGAGGACTGGTTCTTCCAAGGCGGCGGCGAACCGGCCGACACGACATGGCAAAGCGGAGCCGAGGTTGCCGTGCAGCGGCATGATGATCATTGGATCGTGGAAGTGCGCCTGCCCCGCGCGAGCATACATAACGGTCTCGAGGAGCCGGTTGGGCGGCCGTGGGGCGCGAACTTCGCCCGCAGTTGCAACCAGCCGCCGCGTCCGGAAGACAAATACAGTTGCTGGAGCCCGCTGCTGCGCGGCGCGTTCCATCAACCCGACCTGTTCGGCCATATTTTCTTTATGAAATAGCCGCCGGTATTCGCGCAAAACCGAAGGCGCAATGTGGGACTTTAGTGCTGGCCAAACCTGGGTCCCGTCACATTGATGGACGCAGGAAAGGCGATTGCTCAGGCCGATACGCCGTTTTTGAGACAGGGAAGTGCGGCACCGAAATACACCGCCCGGTGGCGGTTGTCGTCGAAGGCGAAGTGCAAAAACCGGCGGTCGGCACTCACAAAGCCGTCCGGATAGTTCAGGCGTCCCTCCGGGCCGTCACAGGACTCGGGCACCAGTACGCGCCGGTGCGGCCATGTGCGCAGCCCGTCGAAACTGATCCACAACGCCAGCGGGCTGCGGTGATGTGGATTCGGGTTGTGCAACAGGGCCACGGTGTCGGCGCCGAGGCCGTAGATGGTGGCCTTGGAGCCGGGGTTGGGAATAGCGGTTTTTTGAGCGAATGTCGGCCATGTGCGCCCGCCGTCGGTTGATTCGGCGTAGTAGAGCACCCCGCCGAGCCCGTCGGCGCGGATGATCATGGCAATGCGGCCGTCAGCCAGTTCAACGATGTTGTTTTCCGCCCAGGCATGGTGGTCGTCATCTTCGGTCAGACGAATATCCCCGTGTTCGGTCCATGTCCGGCCGCCGTCTTCACTCATCAAGACACCGTTGCGCGAGGCGATGGGACGGCAGCCGTTGCTGCCAACCGGGCGCTTTGCGCAGTAGTGCTGAAAGGGCAGCAGGATACGGCCGTCGCGGGTGACGATGTGGTTGCGGATGAAGGTGCGCTCGTGCAGCCGTCCCGGTGCGGGCTCGAGGGCCGACCAGCTCCGGCAGCCGTCGTCACTGTGTGTCAGCCACTCTCGCCAGTCGCCAAAACCCCCATTGTGTGTGGCGACAAAGAGTGTGCAGCGGTTTTCTTGTACCATCAACTCCGTGGGCACCAGCGCTGTGGCGGCATCCATCCGCGAGATACCCGGATCAACCGTTTCAAGTTCCGCCCAGGTGCGTCCTTCATCCCGGCTGCGGGTGATAAAGACCCGGTTTTGCGGCAGCGGTTCGGTATGCCCGCCGCCGAGCATGACCATAACCCAGGACCCGTCCGGCAGTGCGCGCAAGGTGGTGTCACAGGCCAGGGAGTCGGGCGGCTGCCCGTCGAAGATAACGGTCATCCTGTCGTTCATGGAAATCCTCCCCAATAATACGGCGCAGGGAGATCATCCCTGCGCCGTGTGTGGCGCTTTGGCGATACATCGCGCGGTTATTGCACCACCAGCGTGCCGGTGCCGCGCACCCCGGAGGCCACGTCGCGCCATTCGAGACGCCATTCGCCCTTTGCGTCATTGAGCGCCAGGGGAATGTCGGCAGTGCCGCGGCCGCTTGGACAGGCGATATTTTGCGAATACTGCCGGTGCGGTTCTTGTGCCCCGGGAGCGTAGACATCCAGGCGCACCACATGGTGTCCCGGCTGCCCCGTGGAAACCGCCACCGCCGGGCTGACGGTGACGCTCTCGCCGGCTGCGGCCTGTCCGGGGGTCTCCATGGTCACAGCGGTCACCTCGTAGGGCAAAAGGGCGTAGATGACAGGGTAGCCGCGCCCGAGGGTCACGTCCAACTCGCTGATCTGTCCCTCCCCCACGCGGACACCGGTGCGCACCTCGTAGACATGGGCCGCCTCCGGCAACGTCACGTGCAGGTCCTGCGCCGGGATGCCGCGGATGCGGAAATCCTGCATGAGCGCCAGGTAGTGCAGGTCGCCCTCGGCAAACCAGCTTTGGTGAATACACAGCGCCTTGCTGCCGTCCTTTTGGCGCACCTGTGACCACGGGGCAATGCCCGTCGCTTGCAAAACAGCGCGCACAACCGCCTGCATGGGATGCAGGCCGGAAGTAACCCGCGCATTGCCGATGGCGCCAAAGGGCATATTCAGCGTAATGGCCGCGCCCTCGCCCAGGCGGTTGACAATAAGAACGGGTGTGTCGTCTTCCGCAGAACCCAGTGCCGTCCCTCCGGCAGCCGCCAGTGACGGCTCGAGAACCGCAATATCGAAGGCTTCGAGCGACAGCGGCACCTGCGCCGCCACTCCTTCGATAACACCATCCACGGTTACCCGCACGTTGGCACTCACGGCCTTGAAGGCCTCGATGCCGGCGGGGCTGTGTACTCCGAGAACCTCGTCGAGGGCCCGTTGATCCCGTATTTTCCCCTCCCCGGTCAGCAGGCCTGCGCGGCCGTTGGCCACGATTGTGCCGCCGCTTGCGACGTATTCCCGCAGGGTTTGCACCTGTGTGTCGGAAAGAGCGGAAGCGAAGGGCAGCCAGACAATGCGGAATTCATCAAGGTCCAACTCTCCTCGCTCAAGCTGGCCGGGAGTGATGTGCTGGTACTGCACACCGTAGTCAAGCAGGGCATGGAGCAAGGCGGTCTGCTCGCTCAGGTAGTTGCGATCTGCAGCGAAGGGTGTGTTCAATCCCATCTCTCCGGCGATTGCGGCAGCAAAAAGATCGGACTGCGAATGCAGCACCGCCACCTGTGAATGCCTGCGGTCGGCGTGCAAAAGCAGCTTGCCGGGGCCGCTTGCCGCCTGGCGCAGGGAGTCATGGTACCATTTGCCGAAGTTGTTCACCGAAGTGTCGGGGTTGAAGGGGATATAGTCACAGCCCCACGATGTCCACCACCAAACCGAGTTGTCGCCATCAAGCAGTCCGTGCCACGGGAAGGCGTGCCAGCCCTCCTCGACGTCGGCATCCGCATTCCCCCATTTGCCGACCAGTGAGCCGGGCTGTTTGAAGGAACGCATGAGCTGTCCCTGTATCCAGCGCAGGGTATAGGTCTGGTTGAGGTCCAGGTTCTGCGCCAGTCGCTCAAAGTCATACCCCGCCTTCCAGGTGTACTCCAAAAAGCCGTCATAGCCGACCTTGGCGCCCGGGTCAACGGCGCGGATTACTTCCGCGAAATCGTCATGGGTTGCCGCGAAGACCTCATCCATAAACAGCTTGTGGTCCATCCAGGGTGCGAAGCTGGTTTCCTGGGCGGCAGCCTCACCGATGACCATCGGGGTGGTGATGGCTTCGAAACTTGCGTAATTGCTGTTCCAGGCGGCGTTCAGTGCGCCGATATTTTGATACTTCTCCTGCAGCCACTTGTGGTATTCGACCATCGTCTCGGCACGGTGGCAGCATTCGTTTTCTCCCCGGAAGAGGTAGTTTTCGTCGCCGAGGGTATAGGCTGCGGGGCTGAAGGCCTGGGCCTGACGGCAGGTGACGGTGAGTTGGTTGCGGGTTCGCTGCAGGTACTCTTCGTCATGCAGGCAGGGGATCCGCTCGTTATTTTCGTCCGCCCGGCCGGCGATGCGGGTGATGTAGGGCAGTATGCGCAGGCCGGTACGCGCCGATATGGCGTATTCCCGTTGGGCTCCCTCATCATCGTAGCCGCCCATGTGGCACAAATCCATCATGTCCGAGCCGAGGTCGTAACAGATGCGATCCGTGCGCTGCAAGACGGGTGCACCGCTGGCATAGGTCCACATCAGGCCGGTGAAATCGTCGTAGGGATAGGGCAGTTGCATGGCAAGGTAGGCGCGCTGTACACCAAGCACGGCATCGCCGGTCGAGAGGGTCAGATCAAGCGTGTGGTAGACGGTCACCGGACGGTTGATGGTCAGCTCGACACTGATCTCGCCGCCCCCGGCGGGAACGGTGGTGACCTCCCGGGCGATGAGACGGTCGAAGGCGTCATGGATTTCCCATGTCAGGTTGGCGTCCTGGGGCAGGTCGGTGACCCGCGCACGGCACTGCATGGTGCCGCCTTCGGGCAGCAATACCTTGGGAGTGAGCACCTCCGCCGGCTGGTGCGCCGGGGAGAAGCTGATATCCGTGATGGACGGGCCGCTGATGTGCGGCACGTGGATGAAGGCATATCCCACGGTTTCATCGGCAGCATTGCGCACGGTTGCATCAATATAGTAACTGCGCCCGGCGGGCAGGTGCGGCAAGGCGGCATTGGCGGCGGGGAGGGCCACATCCTTTTGCTCCACCACCCGGCCCAGGTCGTCTTGCACGCGCACCGTTGCCGCAGCGGCCTGGTTTTGCGGCTGAACGGCGATCTGCAAGGTGTTGTCATCATTGCGCGCCAGGCTCACCGCGACGTCCGGCAGGCGGCCAGCAGCGGCCATGACCGCCCGGGCGGCGAGGGCCAAGCTGCGCTCCATCGCCCCGTCCAGGCCGTCAATGAGCATGCTGCGCGGCACGAACACCGAGTAGGAGGGGGTGGCCACATGCAGCACCACGACACGCCCCTCGCCGTAGCGCGCCACCTGCACCAGCGGGTCGGGCTGTTTTTCATCTTCAAAGCCGGGCACATTGCGCCAGTCCAGCCCCGCCGTAATCGCCTCGGCCGCCGCCGGGTCCTGGTCATTGAGCATTTCCTGCTGCCACGGCGCCAGTTCGCCGACAGGGGCGGCAATCAAAAGTCCCTTGCCCGCCGCCACCTGCTCGGCAATCACCGTCCGGGTTATCGGGGGGATCGCCTCGCCCTCCAGCCCGGCGCAGATAATCACCTCGCCGTCGGGGTCCTGGGCAATTTGCACGGAGCGTTGCAGCGCCATGCCGTAGGGTATCGCCCCAATACCGGTGGTCGAGGCATAGTGCCACACGCTCGGTGCGGAAAGGACGTTGTTGCGGTCAAAGTACAGGTGCTCCACGTCCATCGGCAGGTGCCGGGCGAGTTCCATGGTCTCAAAGGCGCGCCAGCGGGGGCAATACAGGGACGTTTTAATCGCCCCACCGGGCAGTTTTGCCACCCAGGCAAAGTCAAGGGGTTCGGGGTTTGACCGCCATATCTCCGTTGGGCGCTGAAACAGGTCTTTGCTGTGCTCTGCCAATATCGCCTGCCGCTGGGGCGCCAGCGGCATCGGGGCAAGGGGCCGGTCGAGGCCGGCGGCGGCCATGGCCCCGACGGCTTGTGCTTCACTGTCGGCTGCTGCCCGGAAGTATTCGCGGGTCACTTCGTAGTCGGGAATCGAAGGATAGTCATACAGCGCCAGGGCGAAACTGCGCGCATCCGGCTGCAGCCGCATGGAAGTCACAATGCCGTAGTCGCCGACCGGGATGGAGACATTGCTGAAGGATTCCGGTGTGCCGATAATCAGTCCTGCCGAACCGCTGCCCGGCCGGTCGGGGGTAACATCCTCGTACAGGACCCAATGCTCACGGGCAAGGTCGAGCTCCGCCCTCTCCCCCATTGCGTGGGTGCCGCCCGCGGTGGTCACCGCCCGGTTGCACGGGCGCTGGAAGGTGGCCGGGTAACAAGTGAGCCGCAAGGTGGCGTTTTGCACGGGCACCTTTGGTTCGTATTGGCCGAACATCAGCAGTTTGTCGCTGCCCCGGGTCATGGCAAAGAAAACGCTGGCTGTGACTGTTGGCGTGTCCCAGCGCCATTCGACGACACCGTCATCGCCGCCGTCGCGCACCACGTGCACCGTCGCCGGCCGCCGGGAGATGTTTTCATCATCAAAGATCAAGGTGAAAAAGGCCTGCCAGTACCAGTTGGGGCGCGAGGGGGAGTCCATGCCGATGGGAATATACCCGCCGTCAGTGACGATACTGTAGCGGGACCCGGCCTCGTCGGGCCTGTCAGGATGCACGTTGAAATCATAGATCAGGGTGTAGGAGTTTATTTCGTTGGCCAAAATCACCGTCTGCTCGGTGTGGATCAGGCCGCCCTCCTCAACCACCTTCGCCTCGGGGAAGGTCACGTCCACCGCTGCATGGGCCGCTGTGGTGAGCAGTATGGCAATGATGAGTAAAACCGTTGAATGAAAGAATCGCATGGGGTGCCTCCTTGACGACATGTGCGCACAATGTGTGCCCGCAGTCGGGCACCTGGGGACAAATGTCTTTTGGAACATTTCGCTTCCTTTGGCCCATGACCTTCTGTAAATGCCTCTGCAGCGGGCAGGGTTTTACCCAAAGTGGGCGAACTGTGGGGGCAGCGCACAGCACCGCACGATACCCGGGCAGGGGAAGTCGGAGGAAACAAAGATATGGCACGTCATGAGTGGTTCAAAAGGTACATCCGGCAGGTGCACATGGATTTTCACATGCCGGAATTTCCCGTGGAAGCGATTCGCAACTTCAATGCCGAAGAGTTTGTCGCCCACCTTGTTCGCGGCCGCATCAACATGGTGGCGCTGTTTGCCAAGTGCCATTTCGGCAATTCCTTTTACAATACCCAGGCCGGACACAAGCACAGCGGCTTGCCAGGGGATTTTCTGCGGGAGGCAGCCGAAGAATGTCGCAAAAACGACATCCGCACCCTCGCCTACTACTCTTTGTGCTGCGATATAAGGGTGTGCCGCACACACAACCACTGGCGGGCCTGTGACGAGCAGGGCGACCCCATCCCCACCACCGGATGCTGGGGCCCGGTGTGTATCAACACTCCGTACCGCGAGGAACTGGTACTGCCGCAGTTGGAGGAAGTCGCCCGCGACTACCCCGTGGACGGTTTTTTCATTGATATTCCGCTTGTGGCCAAATGTTTCTGCCGGTACTGTCGCAGCAAGTTTCAGCAGATGTACGGGTATGAACTGACACCGGAACTGCCCGAAAGTGAGCGGCAGGCCTTTTTGTACAACTCCACCGGTCGGCTTTTACGCGAACTGCGAGCATTGTGCGAACGCCATAATCCCGAACTGGTGATCCTCACCAACCGCTCCGGCCGGATAGACGCTCCGCTGACCTTCCGCGAACTCAATGACTGCGGCGTATGGGAGAGCCAGCCCCATTCAAATTACCTCTCCCACAGTTTCGCCTGCCGCACCGTGCGTACCTACGATTATCCCACCCAGGTCATGTCGGTGCGCTTTTACCAGGGCTGGGGCGATTTGACGCTCAAACCCGCAGCCCAAATGACCACCGAGTTCGCCGCGATGATCGGCAACGGTGCTGTGGCCAGCTCCGGGGACCAGGTCAATGTTGACGGGACGCTCCAGCCGGCGGTGTACGATATGTTCGCCCGGTCGTTTGGTTTTGTCAAAGAGCGGGAGGAGCTTTTATATGGGGCCGAAACCATCTCCCATGCCGCACTTTTGGCCCCGGTGCCGCGAGCGGATTACCCGGCGCCCAATACAACCGGCCCGGAGATGATGGGTGCCCACAAGGCCCTTTTGGAAAGCCACGTGCAGTTTGACATCCTCAGTTCTTTGGACCTCGACCGCCTCAAGCATTACCGCTACGTGGTGCTCAGCGGCCCGTGCGACTTTGCCCCCGAAGTATTTCCGGCGCTGCGCGAATGGGTGGCCGGGGGCGGCACGCTCGTAGCCTGCGGCACAAGCCTGATGAGCGGGGAGAACCGCTTTGAACTTGAGGACGTACTGGGCATCGAGTACATCGAACCCTCGGTCTTTTCCGTCAGCCACTTCCGGCCGCGACCCGAGGTGCGGGGAGAAACCGACGACCTGCCGCTGCAATGCCGCGGGAGCAGCCTCAAGGTCGTGCCGCGCGGTGCCAAGGTGCTTGCCGACTACATCTACCCGCAGATCGAAAGCACCACCGAGTACGCCTTCCGCCACCCCTGCGCTCCGCCCGCCCTGCACCCCTCCCCCTACCCCTTCACCACGCTGAACCGGTTCGGGGAAGGCCGGGCGGTATATATCGCCGGCTCAATCTTCAAAATCTACTGGGAAACCAATCATCATTGGCTGCGGCAGTTCACGGGCGGGCTGTGGAATCACCTGGACCCCTCCCCGCCGTACCGCGCCGAGATTCCGGGGATTGTCGAGGGCAACCTGATGCGTCTGGCCGACGGCGACCTGCTTTTGAACCTCATCCATTACCAGGTCGGACACCAGGGAGCCACGCAGGCCATCCCCTCCATCGAGCGGGTCCACCCGCTGCGGGACGTTACGTGCAGCGTCAAAGCGCCGCAGGCGGTGAAGGTGGTCATGGAGCCCGAGGGGGTTGAAATCCCCTTCAGCCAAGAGGGCGAATACGCGGTCTTTACCGTGCCGGAAATTCACTACCTGGGGATGGCGCGGGTGGTTGAGAAGTAATAGCGGACACGCGCACTGCCGAACCGACGGCCGCCGTTGACGCCACTCGCCCCTTATACGGGCTGCAAGGTGTCGGTGGCGGTCGTTTCGTGCTCCCTGATGGATGCAAGGCAGCAGCAAGGGGCGTTTTACGCTTCCGGGAGACGAATGTAGTGCACCTCCGGCACGTCTTGAAAATCCGCATCTGAGGTCACAAGCAGGGCATTATAACAACAGGCGGTGGCATACACCACCGCATCGGCCATCGCCAGCTTGTGCTGCAGGCTCATCTCCACCGCGTCCATGGCGATCTTTTCATCCAGCGGCACAACCTGCCCCTCATTGAGACGGGCTGCCACAATGACTGAAGCATCGGCCGAAACCGTTCGCCGTGTAAACTTGCAGACCTCGTAGAGCACGATTGTCGGCACCAAAATACCGTCTGCCGAAAGATATGCGGCATACGCATCCGCCAGGGGACCATCGGTCAGGTATTGAATCCACCCGGATGAATCCACCAGTGTCACAAACGCTCTTCCTTTTCCCGTACGCCGCCAGTGTCCGCCCCACGGGCTATTCCCCGCAGTTCCTCCAAAGAGGGCACCGGAACCAGGTGTACGCCGCGGCCAGTGGCTATGACGCTGAGCCTTTGCCCGGGCTTTAGTCCCACGCGCTCGCGGATTTCCTTCGGGATGACAACCTGGTATTTGCTCGATATGGTTGTGTGCGCCATGTTTTCACCATGTAAGACGATATAACGATTGATGGCCATATTGTAAAACAATCACAGGGCAAATACAAGGCAATTCACCGCATCGGCCGTCTTTTCACTCTGCGCCGTGTTGAAGAAGGGGTGTGCTGTTTGACGGGGAAATTGCCTGCAGCATACCAGGAGCACCGTGTCTGCGTCGCAAGCTGTTTACAGGCACACATACCAAGGGGTGTTTGTCATGTTTTCACCGCGTTTTGCTCTCATTCTTTGTATCGGCTGCATGCTGTTTGCCTGGCTCACCTGTTTTTCAGTTGCCGCCGCTCCCGCCGTGCTTCACGTTGCCGTTGGCGGTGACGATGCAGCGGCCGGGACCGAGGAAGCACCTTTTCGCACCCTACAAAGGGCTCGTGACGCCATTCGCGAGATGAAGGGTGCACGAGGCCTGCCCACCGGCGGGGTGCGGGTCGTCATCCACGGTGGTGTGCACCGGCTTAATGAGCCCATGGCGCTTGGTCCGGAGGATTCCGGGACAGCCGAGGCGCCCATCGTCTACGCCGGGGCCCCCGGCGAGCGGCCGGTGCTGTCGGGCGGGCGCGTCATCAGCGGCCTGCGCCAAAACGCCGACGGCTCATGGTCAACCGTTATCCCCGAGGCGGCCGACCGCAAGTGGGTATTTCGCCAGTTGTTTATCAACGGCCGGCGCTATATCCCGGCGCGGTCGCCCAACGAGGGGCAGTACTTTATCGTCCGCGGCGTTCCCGCCGAGGAAGGGACCGGGAGGTCAAAGGACAGTTTTGTCTTCAAGGGCAAAGATATCGAGCCCTGGGACAATATTGAAGACGTGGAGTTGAAGGTATATTTCAGTTGGAACTCGGGCACCTTCCCGGTCAGATCGGTGGATCCACAGACCAATATCGTGACTCTCGGCGGCCCGGCGGTCTGGGAACTGCCCAAGCCCGGCATGGCCACCTGCCCCTATGTTGTCATCAACCATCCCGGTGCCTGTGACGCACCCGGTGAATGGCAGCTCAATCGCGAGACCGGCGAACTGCACATCATCCCCTTCGGCGACGGGGACGAGGACATGAGCGCGGCGGAGGTGGTCGCCCCAGCCTTTGAGCACCTGGTCATCGCCCAGGGGGATCACGAAGAGGGGCGTTTTGTCGAGCATATCCGCTTCGAGGGGCTGTCATTTCAGCATGCGGGCTGGAATCTGCCGCCCGAGGGCTTCTCCACGCCGCAGGCTGCCAGCACCCTGGGCGCGGCAGTGGAGTTTCACGCCGCCCGCCGCTGCGCGGTCATCGGCTGTGAGGTCACCCGCGTGGGGCGCTACGGCATCATGTTCGGCATGGACTGTGCGCACAACATCATCCAGCGCAACCACCTCCACGACCTTGGCGGGGGCGGTATCCGCATCGGCACCGTTGACCGGCCCCAGCCGTATGAGCGCATCGCCAACCACCACCTGGTGGACAACAACTTCATCCATAACGGCGGACATATCCATCCCGGCGCGGTCGGCATCTTCATGGCCTACGGGCGCAACAACACCTTCTCCCACAACGAGGTCAGCGACTTGCGTTACACCGGCATTTCGCTGGGCTGGACGTGGGACATCGTGCGCTCGGGGACCCGGGACAACATCGTCGAGAAAAACCACGTGCACAACGTCATGCGCGTACTCGAAGACGGCGGGGGGATCTACAGCCTGGGCTTCACGCCCGGTTCGGTCATCCGCAACAATGTTTCGCACACCCTTGGCTCCCGGGCGGACCTTATCGGCCACGGTATCTACATAGACGGCGGCAGTTCATCGCTTTTGTGTGAAAACAACATCACGTACGACTGCGGCGCGGGCGGCATCCGCATCCAGCACGGCACCTCCGCCATCACCGTGATAAACAATATCTCGGCCTTCAACGGCTTTGGATTGGGTATCGATTCTGAGCGCACCAATATCTTCATGTACAATATCGTCTGCCTCGACGGCAGCGGCACGCCCTTCCGCGATGTTGCCGAGTGGCAAAGCTATAACAAGATCATCAACTACAACCTCTACTGGCGCTACGACGACCGGCCGATCCGCTTTTTGGGCTTTTCGTGGGAAGAATGGCGGGAAAAGGAAGGCATCAAGGATATCTGGTACACCCCGCGCATGGACTCCCACTCACGTGTCGCCGACCCGTTGTTTGCCGACATTGAGAACCGCGACTTTCGCCTGTTGCCGGATTCTCCGGCCCTGGCGATGGGCTTTCGGCCCATTGACGTCAGTGACGTGGGGCTCTACGGTGACGCGGAGTGGACATCGTTGCCCTCCCGGTACGAACTGACGCCCATCGCGGCCAATGAGCGCGGCTCACACATGCTGTTGCCGCGCGACGATTTTGATGATGCGCGGCCGGGGCAAAAGCCCGCCTTCGCGGCGGTGGTGGAGGATGCAGAAAACGGTGCCTATCTTGAAATCAGCGACCAGCGCTTTCTCTCCCCGCCCCACAGCCTGCGCTTTGTCAACGCTCCGGACCTGACGTACTACCTGCCCCACATGTACTACAGCCCGCGCCTGTCGGGCGATATGCGTCTGCAGATGACCTTTGCCCTGTACCGCGAGCCCGGGGCCATGCTCTGGACGGAGTGGCGGACCACCGCCGCCCACGAGAAGGTGGGGCCGTGTATTTATGTCGAAGAGGACGGCCGCCTGATGCTCAACGAACGGCGTCCCACGGAGACATGGCTGCCTGACGGCCAGTGGCTGAATTTCGAGATTACGGCCGGGCTGGGTGCGTATTCCAACAATCTTTGGTCGCTGAAGATCACCACCCAGGACGGGCAGGTGCTGTTTGAAGAGGCCGACTTGCCCCACGGCCCGGAATTTGAGCGCCTGCACTGGCTGGGATTTGTCAGCAACAGCCTGGAGACAGCCGAGATGTATATAGACAATATCGAGATGCGCCGTCTCGATCCCTGAAGACGCAAAGAGCTTGGATACAATATCCGGCCCTGTAGCCGCAATGAGAATGCGCAAGGAGACAATACAGTGCTCAAGGCCACCGTCATTTTGGATCGTGATTATGAAATCGGCCCGGTGGACCCGCGCCTGTTCGGCGGATTTGCCGAACACCTCGGGCGGCATATCTACGAGGGCATCTACGAGCCCGGTCATCCCACTGCCGACGAACAGGGCATGAGGCAGGACGTTATCGGCCTGGTGCGTGAGTTGAACATGCCGGTCATGCGCTATCCGGGCGGTAATTTCGTCTCCGGGTATGACTGGAAGGACGGGGTGGGGCCGCACGACCAGCGCCCGGTGCGGCTGGATTTGGCCTGGAAAAGTACGGAACCGAACACCTTCGGCACCAACGAGTTCGTAAACTGGTGCCGCAAGGTCGGCGCCGAGCCGCTGCTGGCGGTCAACCTGGGCACGGGCGGGCCGCAGGAGGCGCGGGAACTCGTGGAGTACTGCAATCATCCCGGGGGCTCTGCCTGGAGTGATTTGCGCCGCGCCCACGGGTATGAAAAGCCCCACGACGTCAAGCTATGGTGTTTGGGCAACGAGATGGACGGCCCCTGGCAGATGGGGTACAAGACCGCCGCCGAGTACGGCCGTATCGCCTGCGAGACGGCCAAGCTCATGAAGTGGACGGATCCCGGTATCGAACTGGTGGCCTGCGGCTCATCGGGGCGCACCATGCCCACCTTCGGCGCATGGGAACTCGAGGTTTTGCAGCACGTTTTCGACCACGTGGAGTATCTCTCCATCCACACCTACTTCGGCAACGCCGACGGCGACACCCCCGGTTTTTTGGCCAAGCCCGATGCCATGGACGATTTCATCGAAGAGACGGTGGCGCTGTGTGATGCGGCGGCCGCAAGGCGCAAATCACCCCGGCGCATCATGCTCTCCTTTGACGAGTGGAACGTGTGGTACCATTCGCACGGCCCCCGGCCCGAGCCGTGGCTGACGGCACCACACATGCTGGAGGATGTCTACACCTTCGAGGACGCGCTGTGTGTCGGCGGGATGCTCATTTCACTCATCAACCACGCTGACCGGGTAAAGATTGCCTGCCTGGCGCAGGTGGTCAACGTTATCGGGGCGATTATGACCGAAGCAGGCGGCCCGGCCTGGCGCCAGACCATCTTTCACCCATTCGCCCAGGCCTCGGCCAACGGGCGCGGCATTGTGCTGAGGGCCATCGTCCGCTCGCCCGTATATGACGCCAAAGAGCGCCAGGAGGTGCCGTATTTGAAGACGGCGGCGGTGGTTCATCCCGACACCGGAGAGCTGGTGTTGTTTTGCCTCAACCGCAGTCTGGATGAGCCCCTGGCTGTTGAGGTGGACCTGCGAGCCTTTGCGCCGCTGCAGGTGGCTGAATGGTCGGCTCTGCGCCATGACAATCTCAAGGCCGCCAATACCGCTGAAAATCCCGCTGCCGTGGCCCCGGCAGAGCATCGCGGGGCAACGGTGGACCAGGGGCGGCTTTCAGCGGTGCTGCCTGAGGCCTCGTGGAATGTGCTGCGGCTCAGGGAAATCTGATTCGGACAGCGCCCGGTCCCTTTTACCGGCTGCCGGGCACCGCACAGCGATTTTTACACGATGGAGTCATATTCATGAGTATGGATAACAGCAGCGAAACGGGGAAAATATCGTCCATAGCCCGCCCCCGGGCCCTTGTGGTGCGCGAGGTGCAGCCCGCTCGCGTTGCACAGTCCGGCGACGGCCACATGTTCATTGACTTCGGCAAGGCCGCCTTTGCCACGCTCCAACTGGACGTTGAATGTACGGCGCCGCAGGGCGCGGAGCTGATTGTAGAACTCGGCGAACGGCTGACGGCTCCCGGCACGCTGGACCGCAACCCGCCCGGCTGCATCCGCTACCGCCGCCTGCAGGTGCCCGTGGCCCCCGGTCGCCGCTTATTGCGCCTTGAAATCCCGCCCGACAAGCAAAACACCGCTCCCAGGGCCATTCCCATGCCCGCGGAGCTTTTCGAGGTGCTGCCCTTTCGCTATGCTGAGCTTCATCTTCCCGAGGGTACCGTCACCGTACACAACGTGACGCAACTGGCGGTGAACTACCCCTTCAACGAGAATGCCGCAGCCTTTTCCTGCTCTGACGACCGGCTCAACCGTGTCTGGGAGCTGTGCCGCTACAGCATCATGGCCACCTCCTTTTGCGGAGTGTACGTGGATGGTGACCGTGAACGCATTCCCTACGAGGGAGATGCCTACATCAACCAGCTTGGGCATTATTGCGTGGACAACGACTACGAACTGGCCCGGTATTCGCTCGAGTACCTGCTGCACAATCCAACCTGGCCGACCGAATGGGCGCTGCATTGTGTGCCGATGGCCTGGGCCGATTACGAGTATACCGGCGATACGGCCCTGCTGGAGCGCTATTACGATGAACTGCGGCGGAAAACGCTGATTGACCTGGCCCGTGAGGACGGTCTTATCAGCACTCTCACCGGGCTGGTGACCCCGGAGTTTTTGCACACCATGCACCTGGACTTCATGGAGGACCTGGTGGACTGGCCCCCGGCGTTTCCCGAACAGGGGGTGCCGGGCGAGCGCGACGGGTATGACATGGTACCGTTCAAAACCGTGGTCAATGCCTTCCACTGCTGGAACCTGGAGCTTTTCGGCAAAATTGCCGCCTGCCTTGGCCGGGAGGAGGATCGCCGTCTGTTCGGCGAACGCCATCGCCTGGCCTGCGAGAGCCTGCAACAAGTCTGCTTTGACGCCGCACGCGGCACCTACATTGACGGCGAGGGCTCTTTGCACGCTTCACTGCACGCCAACATGCTGCCGGCGGCGGTGGGGCTGGTGCCGCCGGAGTATCGAGAAACCGTGGCGGCGTTTATCCGCTCGCGGGGGATGGCCTGCAGCGTATACGGGGCCCAGTACCTGCTCGAGGCCGCCTACCGGCTCGATGATGCCCGGTATGCGCTGTCTTTGATGACGGCCGAACACGACCGCAGCTGGCTGCACATGCTGGATATTGGTTCGACCATCACACTCGAGGCCTGGGATGTGCATTACAAGGCCAACCTGGACTGGAATCACGCCTGGGGCGCGGTGCCGGCCAATATCATCCCACGCTTTCTCGTGGGTGTGCGACCTGCCGCTCCCGGATTTCGCGCGATCACCGTCGCTCCCCGGCCGGCCGATCTGCAGTGGGTCGAATCGCGGGTCCCCACTTTGGGCGGGCCGGTGGAAGTAACCATCGAACAGCACTCCGGCGGCGGTGCGGTGCAGGTGGCGGTGACAGTGCCCGAAGGCGCAACGGCGCAGGTGGACCTCTCGGGACTTGTCCCGAAGGATGCGTCGGTGCGCCTGGACGGGGTGAATGAGACGGTCGGGAGCCTGCGCAGCCGCAGCCTTGAAGGCGGCGTGCACCGGCTGGAGGCGTCTTTTACTACATGATGTGGGTTGTCCGTGTACCGGGGACGCCTGTGGTCAGGCGTTTTCGTGCACCACGGCGACGGCCCGGCGGCGCAACAGCAGGGCAAAGGGAATGCCCAGCCCCGTGACCGCCGTGGCCAGGCGGGTTGCCTGCTGGTAATCGCCCAGGGTATCGGCCAGCCAGCCACCGAGGGCCGGACCGGCAATCCCCGCCAGCCCGTAGCTGAGAAACACCCACGGGTAGACCGTACCGAGACCGGAAGGGCCGTGTTCACGGACGACCTGTGCGGCGTATACCACGAAGGCGGCACCGAAACACAGGCCCAAAACCGCCGCGGCAACCATCTGCATGGCGGGTGAGGTGACGGCCGCGAGCAGCGCCAGGGCTCCAACGAGGCAAAGCAACGAGGCCATGATGGATGCCTCACCGATGCGGTCCGCCAACCGTCCCCACAAGATGCGTCCGGCGGCGTTGCCCAACGCAAAGGCGCCCACGGCCCAGGTGGCAGTTTGCATGGAGGCGCCCTGGGCCAAGAGCATCGGATTGAGGTTGCTGATGACCAAAAGACCGCCGAAGGTACCGGCGAACATCCCCACCATCAGCGACCATGTGCCCGCATTGCCGGGCATCTGAAGCGGGCGGCGCACTTTTTCGGCAGCAGGTTGGTTCGTCGGCTGAGTATCGTGCTTTGGCACCGACATAAACAGGCCGCTGATAAAAACCACGACGGCATAAAACAGCCCCACATGCCCCAGGAGAAACAAAACATCCGCACCGGCGGTCAGTTGTGCTGTTACCGCCTGCGACACCGCCAGTCCTGAAAGACCAAAACCCGCCACCACGATACCGGTAATCAGCCCGCAGTTGCCGGGAAACCAGCGGGCGCAGGTGCCGATGGCGCTGACATATCCCAGGCCGATGGCCGTTCCTCCCAACACACCGAGGCCCAAAAGCAGGGCGGGAAAGCTGCCTTGCGAATGTGCGGCGACCTGGTAGCCGACAGCGAACAGCACGGCACTGAGCAGAACCGGACCCCGGGGCCCGTGACGCTGCTGCAGCGGCCCGGCAATGACCATCGTGACGGTGAAACACGCCATCGTGGTGCTGAAGATGACTGCTGCGAGGGTTAGCGAAAGATCGTAATCAGCGCGTAACGCGGGAACAAAGGCGCTCCAGGCATACAGGCCGCCGTTGCAGCACTGGATGGCAAAGGCGCCCAGAACGTTAAGAATTGGTCGGCTGGGCATCAACAGTCTCCGTGCGCCTGCGCTGCCTGCTCGGCGATCAGCCGTGCGGCCTGCCCAATGTCGGAGGCCAGGGGTGCATTCAAAGGCAGTTCGTGGCGGTGCTTCTCACCATGCCCGGTCAGGACAAAAATGCCCATGTGGGCTCCGGCACGGTCGGCCAGTTCCACGTCGTGGGGGTGGTCGCCGACGGTAAATGAGCGCGACAGGTCCACATTGTGCTGCCGCGCGGCTTCGAGCAAAAAAAACGGCTGCGGCTTGATGCACGCACATCCCTCGCTGCGCGCATGGGGACCGACGTAGGTCGCTGTCAGCCGTATACCGGCGGCGGCCAGTTCAGCACTGACATGGGCATTGACCGCCTCAACCTGCGATGGGGTGATAATGCCTTCTGAAACACCGCCCTGGTTGGTAACGATAAAGAGCAGGAATTGCTCTTGCAAGGTACGCAAGGCGTCAAAGGTTTCCGGGAAAAACACCACCTGGTCTGCTTTGCTTAGATAACCCCGGTCCTCGATGATTGTCCCGTCGCGATCCAGAAAAACGGCGGGGTGGTGCGATATCGTCATAACGTCACCTTATTCTTCAAAAAGCGTGGGTGCAGGGGTAAGCGCGCACAGTTCTTCCGTTGTGGCACCCGCCAGGCAGGCTTCGATAATCCGGCGTCCCTCAGGCAAAAGGTCGTCCACCAGAAACTGGCTCAATTCCTGCTCAAAGAATTCGACCAGCAGCTCGCTGCCCTTGTCGTATGCCTCGGGGCCGATTTCGGTCTGTTGATCCACGTGCAGCAGGTTCGGGGGAATCGTTTGACCCTCAAGAACAATCGTATTGGGTACAAAACCCAGCAGGGGACAGCGAGCGGGCCGCACCTCACTGGGGCTGAACCATGCTGCGCCGCGATGGGCGAGAAATTCACGGGTAAGCCACTGGGGCATAAACCCTACTTTCCAGCAGCCGATATGCTGATTAGGCACCAATATATAACGCTGCTGGTTGGTTTCAAATATCTGCTCAAGAAACAGGTTGGCATGATCCACCCGGCGTCCCGTGGCAAAGGGCCAGTATGATCCTACGCCCTCGGAGCTCATTCCCTCGCTCTGTACAATACTTGGATTTTCGTGCCCGCGTGGGGCGACCAGCCGCCAGAGCCAGGCCAGGGCAGGAGACAAGATGTGGAACATGCCCAGGATGCCGTAGGTTGGTGCGTCTTTCGTGCACGGCGGGGTGCGCACACCAAAACTGCGTATGTCGACAGTCTGCGGACCGTACAATACATTCGGCACCACAGCTCGAGGCAGGATAACCCGCGGATTGGGGCAGGGCACACCGGGCTCATCCTCGATATGCTCCCAAATAAGCGCCGTGCTGTCGGGCGCTGCATCGATATTCAAAAACAGCAGCGGTGCGGAAGGATGGACGGTTGTTTTTTCCAAATGCGGATCAGTGCCGTATGACTTGATATGATCCACTCTCACAAACCAGGCCTGCTCGGCATCCTCGACGGTCAGTTTGCCGTTTTGCTTTTGAAAACGCGGGTGGCAAATTGCCATGTCGTCAATGAAGGGCCGCAACTGGCAGGTGCGCGGAATGGTGATGAAGCGTTGTTCTTCGGTCACCAGGTTGGTACCCAAAAGCACCCGGCCGTCAGCCTCGCGGGACAAGTGTTCGAGCATCTCACTTTTTCCGCCGCCGCTGGCCCCCTCGTGCATGAAGCCGACCTTGTTGCCGTAGGGGGTCACCAGTTGCACCGCCGAGCAATGGGCCGTCAGCCAGTGCTGGGCTTCACCCAATGACAGCAACATACCGTAGATACCCTTTTTGGCGCTGGGCCCCGGGTAGAGGTTGTAAGAAAACATTTCGTGGAGGTTGCCGCTTCGATCGTGTACGACCACCTGACGCCCGTTGAAGTGGGTGTGGCGAAATGGCGGGGCGACGTAAACGACCGCGCCGATCTGAAAGTCCGGCGGCAAGTCAGCGGGCGCGGTTATCCCCTGCAAAAGCGACAGGCCGAAGGCGAAAAAGCCCGCATTGGCAGGTGCCACCGCCACGGCACCAAGTCCCTGTGACGGCCCGCCGGCCATGAAAAAGAACGCGGCCAAATCCTGGCGGCCAAGCCACTCGGTCGTCTCTGTGCGCAAGGCATCAAAATCAACGCCAAAACGGTCTCGGAAACGCGGTTTGTCGGTCGGCAGTTCATCACCGATGATCATGCAGTCGGGATCGCGCCGCCGCATATAGGCATCAGTATAATTCGCCGCGAGGCCGTTGCGCACCCGGCACACATGGGCCTCGACATAGCGCTCGCCGTCAGGAAGTTCATACGCCACCTCGTGCCAGCCGTTCACCGCATCGCGACAGGCCAGTTCGATCAGATCCTGTGTGTTGTGTGCGATGGTAATTGAAGGGCACGAATCAAACAAGCAGCGCAGTTGTTCCGGAAGCGCCACTGGATTTATGTTGTATTCTGCCACAAAAACAGCCTCCTTTGTTTCCACACGATGCATACTTTAATGATTGCTGCATCATAAGGCAACAGCATGCCAAAAAATTAGCCGCAACGGGCCGGGATGCGAACCGGATTGCATGCGATGCGGTTCCCCCGGGTCTCGACTTGTTGCCTTCTATATTACAAAATGTTTGAGATGCTCCAGAAAAGACACGGAGGCCAATACCATATACTCGACTGAAGACCAAACGTATCCACACGCCGACAGCGAATGTTCGAGGAGTTGTCTTGTGCAAACTGCCCGCATCCGACCTGTATTCCCAGGGGCCCTTGTGTCGCCGTCCCCGGTCTGTCGGCACCGGTCTCAAAGGCTTGCAGCAACATCAACACAGGTGGCATTGCCTGCGGCAGAGATGACATTGCACGAATCAGCGTTTTTAAACAAGACCGGAAATTGTCATATTCTATGATATTTCCTTGCTTAGGGCAATTATATTTTTGTGAAAAGGTAACTGCGACACCATCCGGCAGGCGCATTTATATTCCCGGGCATCGGCTGCCGGAAGATGTTCATGGGGCACTATTGCCGACATTCACTTTCTGCCGGGCAAAGATGAGGTCAAAATTCGGTCACATTTTCCGCTCATTCCACGGTGAAGTCTGTCTCCTGGGTGTAACCCGAGACGATTTCCGTGACGCGGACACGATATGTCCCCGGAGGCTGGTTGAGGGCCAGCGGCACCGGGTGGTTGAAGCTCCCGGCAAAGGTCAGGTTCGTGGTGTATTCGTCCTGGAGCTGTCCATCATTGAACACCTCGATGCGAACCACCAGCCGGCAGTCTCCAAGGCTTTCGGGAAGCAGCGCTCCCTGCAGTTCAACGACCTCGCCGGGCCGGGCTGCCGGTTGTGACAGCGACACGTTCAACCCTCCGATGCGTTCAGGCAAAAAAGCCAGCAGCTTCGCCTCGGCGGGCAAAATCCCCGTGCGTACGGTGTCCGTCTCGCCCAGGTACTGCCGTCGGCGCACGTCATATACATGGTATGGACGCTGCAGCTTGACGGTCAGTTCCTCGCCGGGAGGGGTGGTGAGGGCACGCGGCGGCAATAATCCCAAGAAGATGGCGCGCCCGCTGTCGAAGACGTATGACCGGATGTCTGTCCGCAGGTTGCCCAGCGGATCGAGGACCTCGACATCACCGCGCACGTTGGCATGTTCGACAAGCACCTTGCGGATGGCCCCCCACTCTTCGCGGCGCGTCGGCGATCCCTGCAGGTACAGGCCATAGCCCTTGCCGACCTGCTTTGCCCCCGGTTTGCTGAAATCAAAGACATCTTCGAGCAGGCTGTGGGAGGGAACACCACCGCCTTGCATGATCTGCCCGGTGCCGCCGCAGGCGGGGCAGGCCTGCCAC
>MTKW01001854.1_pt1 | contig 23151 bp, 15 predicted proteins | sample 1042761 | NCBI WGS metagenome assembly MTKW01 (sample SAMN06205366, study PRJNA360243) | anaerobic digester metagenome | biome: Wastewater treatment plant; feature: Anaerobic digester sludge; material: sludge; isolation source: anaerobic digester fed with sludge from wastewater treatment plant ...
GCGTTTTCCGCAAAGCGGGCCGCGTCGATGATCATGGGTATGCCGTAGGATTCCGCCACTTTCGAGGTCTCCCGGATGTTTTCCATGGAGACAGGCTGTCCTCCAGCAGTATTGTTAGTGATGGTCATTATGATCACACCGACGTTGTCCCGCCCAACCTCATCGATGAAAGCTTTCATGGCGGGAATATCCATGTTCCCCTTGAATGCCGCGTAGTCCCTAGTGTTGTGGGCCTCAGGCACAACTATGTCCTTGGGGATGGCCTTGCAAAGCCCCACGTGCCCCCGGGTAGTGTCGAAGTGCATGTTGGAGACGGAATACTGCCCTTCTTTGAGGAGGCAAGGCAGCAGCACTTTTTCAGCTGCACGACCCTGATGCACAGGCTGGGCGTAACGGTAGCCGAAAATGTCCGTTACCGCGTCCATAAGCCTGTAGTACCCTCTGGAACCGGCGTAGCTCTCGTCCCCTTTGATTATGCCAGCCCACTGGGTATCGCTCATGGCACCGGTACCGCTGTCCGTAAGCATGTCGATATACACGTGATCGCTTTTCAACGAGAACATGTTGTAGTGGGCGTCTGCGATGTGACGCTCACGTTCCTCGCGGGTAGTCAAGACCAAAGGTTCCACCATTTTGATCTTGAAAGGCTCAGCAATATACTCTGCCAAATCATTCCCTCCCATTGGTTTCCAATCTCGTGCCTAAATCCCACCCATCTTCAATACACTGTCTCTCGTACTACCTTAGCAGACAACACCGTGTCCGTATATTGACCTTAAGTGATCCGAAATAGTTTAGCTGTATAATAGGGGGGCAGAGAATCACACAAACATCCCGTACGAATGGGGGGCCAACATGGGTTTTAGGTTGGGTGTGGTAGGACATAGGGATACCCTACAAATAGTCTCAAATATCGTCAAGAAGTATTTTGATGACACAAAAGTATACCCCGAAGAGTTCGGTAATGACGAAAACCTGAAAGACGCGGTGAGAAGGATAGCCGGGCTACAAAAGGTGTGCGACGGCATTTTGTACTCCCGCTTCGATCCCTACCTGCTTGTTTCGGGACTGCTGCACCACACTGTCCCCGTCAGATACGTCAAGATCGACAGCTCCCACCTGCTTATCAGCCTGCTCAAGGCGAACCTACATTACAAAATAATACCTACGAACATCAGCATCGACACCATGGACAAAGAGACTGCCCTAGAAGCATTCCGCACTGTGGACATCCCCGAAAACCACCTGACTTTGCACATGGTCACAGCCCGCCCGGGCCAAGACAAGTTCGTCAACAAAACCTTGGAACAACACATCGTCCACCATGCAAACGGGGCACTATTGTGCGTCACGAACATCACGGATGTGTACCACTCACTGCACGAATTGGGCATCCCTGCAGCCATCATCAACCCTACCACCGAATCCTTCGTCCACGAGATTCGCAATCTCATGCTTCGCCACCGCTTAGAAAACCAGAAGCTCAACCCCATGGCGGTCATCCACATGAAACTGAGATACAAAGAAAAGTATCAGTTTTACGGTGAGATACCCATAAGAGAGATCGATGAGCTGAGCAACGCGGCCAAGCTTATTGCCGTGTTTGCGGACAAAGTGGGGGGAGCCATGTGCTGTCTTAACCGGTGGGACTACACAATCACGTGTAGCTGGTTGCTCCTACAGGAGGTGACGAAACAATTTGAAGGCATAGATCTCATGGAAGATGTCAACAGGGACACGGTTTTCGACATTGCTCTAGGGATCGGCTGCGGCCAGACAGCCGGTGAAGCCCAAACCAACGCTCTGCTTGCTGCCAACAGGGCCGCCGCCCAAAGAGGTACGACCATGATGGTCGCCTTTGGCCCCGGTAACCTTTTGGGTCCCGTGAGCCCCAAGAGCAAGCACCTTCCCGAAAACAGCTTGACGGAAGGCAGGTTGGAGGAAATCTGCGATGCCACCGGGTTGGGCATGACCACAATCAATGAGATTTACCAAGCAACGCTCAAACAAAACACCAACCTGTTTACGGCATCCCAGCTTGCCCGACTGCTTGGCGTGACCACCCGAACCGTCAATCGCTACCTGGAAAAGTTTCTTGACGGCCGTTGCGCTACAATAGCAGGTAAGGATTTGGGGAATCCTCAGGGTCGACCTGCCAGAGTGTTCCGCCTGTTATTCTGAAACCAAAAGTGCCCTTTTCACCCTCCACAAAGGTACGTTACATAACGCTTCACATATGCTGTACAAAGGAGGGATCACATGTCGGAACAGGCCGTGTGCCCACAGAACGTCGTCGTAAGTCAGTTAATTAAGGCTGAAACAAAAGTCGCCGTCGAGCCAACAATTTGCTCGGGCGTGCCAAAAGTGTACTGCCTTGAGTCTCGTATCAAGCCAAGTAGGGATTGTGATGGAAAACAGGGCCCCTTCCCTTTCACCGTGGGAGACAGCGCAAGACACAGTGGCAAATGCTCATTCATCCTGACCCAACTGCTGTGTTTCGAAGTCCCTATAGAGTTCGGCATCGATGTGGATATCGAGAAAGGCGCGGTTCGTTGCAGCAGGCCCTGCATAGGCCCGTGTCCCCAGACACCGTGCCCATCCAGCATCTTGGACGAAGACGAACCGTAAACCCTAAAAAGCCTTGTGGAGTGGGACGTGATCTTCTTGAACACAAATCGCAAACAAGGGGTTATTGTCCCTTCCCCAATCAAGGAAGCCAGGTGTCTTGCGATGGCGAGCCAACCTGCCGGCACCCAGATAAGCATTACCTTCCGCAATTTGGGGGGAGCAGATGCCGACCCTCCACCCTGTTTGGCCTTGTAGTGAATCGACAAAGAGTGCTGCAGTAACTCGCGGCACTCTTTTTACTGTTGACGCACATTCGAATTGATCCTTTGGCATACCCCCCACAGTGATACGATTTGGCCAAACAGTATGCCCTCTTTTCCCATTGTGTTATTATACATTACCTGGTATAATCATGCCATTCGTCAACAGGAGGGGTCTGCATGCACAAGGTTGGGGTAGTAGGGGCATCAGGTTACGCGGGAGGAGAACTTGTCCGGCTGCTGAGCCGCCACCCGAGTGTGAAAGTTGAAGCTATAGGTTCCAGGACTCACCGAGGGAAGCCCTTGGGGCAGATCTTCCCGTCACTTTTACTCCCAGACCTACCGCTTAAGTTCGTGAGCCCCGAGGATATGGACGATTGCCATTACGTGTTTTTGGCGGTACCCCACGGGGCATCGAGCAAACTTACAGGCCAAATGCTTGACTCAGGCCGAAGGGTCATTGACATTGCAGCAGATTTTCGCCTGAAAGATCCCCGGGAATACGAGGCCTGGTACGGGGCAAAGCACGAGGCCCCACAGCTCATAGAGCAAGCCGTTTACGGGCTGCCAGAAATACATAGAGGGGAGATCGGGGATGCCCATCTCATAGCCAATCCCGGGTGCTATCCCACATCGGCCGTGTTGGGTCTAGCCCCTCTTATGCACAACAACGTTGCAGAAACAGAGCCCATCATCATCGACTCCCTTTCGGGCGTCTCCGGTGCAGGCCGCAAGGAAGCAGCCCTCTATCACTTCCCCCACTGCAGCGAAAACCTGCTGGCCTACGGCATCGGTACACACAGACACACGCCCGAGATCGAGCAAGAGCTGGCTCTTTTGTCGGGTAAAACTGTCAAGGTCATGTTCACACCCCACTTGGTGCCCGTCACAAGGGGCATCCTGACCACTATAACCGTTCGTCTTAAGAGGGCCATGCCCACCCAAGAGATCCTGGGCATGTACAGGGATTTCTACGCAAGAGAGTATTTCGTCAGGATCCTAAAAGAACCTTCCCTGCCCCAAACCAAATGGGTTGCCGGTTCAAACTTTTGTGACATCGGGGTCCGTTTTGACTCCAGAACAGAAAGGGCCGTCGTAGTCGTAGCTATCGACAATCTGGGTAAAGGGGCAGCGAGCCAGGCAATCCAAAACATGAACATCATGGCGGGCTTCGAAGAAACGACAGGCATAGATGGGCCCGCCATCTATCCGTAAGGCTGTGAGGAGGATGAGGACATGCAAAACGTACAAGGAGGAGTCACGGCCGCCAAAGGTTTCAAGGCAGCCGGAATACACTGCGGTATAAAAAGGGGCAAACCTGACCTAGCGCTACTTATAAGCGAAGTCCCCGCAACCTGTGCAGGAACGTTCACGACAAATCTTGTGCAAGGGGCACCCCTTAAAGTTACGAAGGGGCACTTGTCCCGTTGCAACACGGTAAAAGCTGTGATCGCAAACAGCGGCAACGCTAACGCGTGCACAGGAGAACAGGGACTCGTCGATGCCGAAACCATGTCAAATCTTGTAGCCCATGAATTGGGCTGCTGTTCCGATCAAGTATTGGTGGCCTCCACAGGCGTCATAGGCGTAAACCTACCCATGGACAAAATCTCCCGGGGTATAGGCCTTCTTGCGTCAATACTTGAGAACAACTGTAACACTGAAGGCTTCGGGGCAATGGAAGCGGCCAAAGCCATACTGACCACAGATACTTTTCCCAAGGAATGCGCTGTACGCGTTCCGATCGGCACAAGCACCGTACACGTGGGTGGCATGGCCAAGGGTTCGGGCATGATTCACCCAAACATGGCCACCATGCTTGCGTTCATCACCACCGATGCCTCCATCAGCAAGCACCTGCTTGAGAAGGCATTGGCAGGCGCTGTGGAAACAAGTTTCAACATGATTACGGTGGATGGCGATACAAGCACCAACGATATGGTGCTCGTTCTTGCCAACGGCTTGTCAGGAAACGAGACAATTACACAGGAAAACTCAGACTACACAGCGTTCTGCCAGGCCTTGGAGAAGGTTACCAAGGAACTTGCCAAACTGGTTGCAAAAGACGGTGAAGGAGCCACCAAACTTGTGGAGATCCGTGTAAAAGGGGCCAGGGACACGGCTTCTGCCCGAAGTATCGCCCGCAGTATCGCCCGCTCAAACTTGGTTAAGACAGCCCTGTTCGGTGAGGACGCCAACTGGGGAAGAATCCTGTGCGCAGCGGGCTACAGCGGGGTCCAATTTGATGTCGATCAGGTAGAGATTCTTTTGGGAGATGTGGTGGTGGCTTCTGAAGGCCGCGGCGTTTTGTTTGATGAGGGCCTGGCCAAAGAAGCCCTGGGCAGGTCAGAGGTGTTGATCACCGTAAGCGTGGGTTCTGGCCCAGGGTACGCTTCTTCTTGGACTTGTGACCTAACATTTGACTACGTAAAAATCAACGCCAGCTACAGAACCTAGGGGGGAACACGCAAAACGTGAACAACATAGAGGCCTTAATCGGAATGCTTCCGTACGTGAGGAAAGCCCAAGGGGCCACCTGGGTTATCAAGTACGGGGGCAGCGCCATGACAGACCATCACCTGAAGGAATCCTTCGCTCAGGACGTAACCCTTCTTAAGATGATGGGGCTACACCCCGTGGTGGTCCACGGGGGGGGCCTTGAGATCTCAAAGGTGATGAAACGTTTGGGGAAAGAGCCGGTCTTTACGGACGGGCTTCGCGTCACGGACAGTGAGACCTTGGAAATCGCCGAGATGGTCCTGGCGGGCAAAGTAAACACAGAACTGGTCAGTCTGATCAACGGTTCGGGGAGCAAAGCCGTGGGTCTGACGGGTAAGGATGCCGGGCTGATCCTGGCCAGAAAACACAGGGCTGCAAAGGACCTGGGCTATGTGGGCGACGTTGAAAGAGTTGATTCTGATTTGGTCCGCCTGCTATGCGATCAAGGTTACATCCCTGTCATCTGCTCCATCGGTCAGGGGGAGGACGGAACAACATACAACATAAACGCGGATTCTGTGGCAGGTGCCCTTGCAGGAGCCCTAAAGGCACAAAAGCTGATTCTTCTAACAGACGTTAAAGGCGTTTATCGAGAGCCCGATGACCCCGCTTCGCTCGTGCACTGCCTTTCGGAGGTAGAATCTCGCATGCTTATCGCTGAAGGAAAGATATCAAGGGGCATGATGCCCAAGGTGAAGGCCTGCATGGATGCTTTGTCGGGGGGCGCATTGGAAACAAAGATCGCGGACGGCAGAAACCCCCACGCAATCTTGTCAAATCTTGCGGGTCATGACGGAGGCACTGCCGTGTTTTTATCCGGGGGAGGGAAAAACCATTGAACAATGACGAGTGTACAGCATTATCGAAAAAGTACATTTTGCCCACGTACAGCAGGATCCCCATCGCCTTGGTCAAAGGTGAAGGGTCATACGTATGCGATGCTGACGGCAACAGGTATTTGGACTTCGTTAGCGGCATTGCCGTGACAAACCAGGGTCATTGCCATCCCAAAGTTGTGGCAGCCATTAAGAAGCAGGCGGACAGTCTGATCCACTGCTCGAACCTGTTCGAGATTCCAAACCAGGCCCTTTTGGCGGAGAGACTGTGTCTTGCAAGCGAAATGGACAAAGCGTTCTTCTGCAACAGCGGGACGGAAGCTAATGAGGCCGCCATAAAGCTTGCCCGAAAGTGGGGCAAACTGTTCAAGAATGGGGCGTACAAGATCCTGGTTGGAGAAGGGTCGTTTCACGGACGGACCATGGGATCTCTGTCTGCCACCGCCCAAAAGAAGTACCAGGGGGACTTCACACCCCTCTTGCCTGGATTTCAAACAATACCCTTCGGCGATTTTGAGGCCTTAAGAAACGCCATCGGACCGGAAACCGCGGGCATCATGCTCGAACCTGTACAGGGTGAAGGAGGCGTCAACGTACCTCCCCCCGGTTACCTCAAGACTGCGTCGGATCTCGCGGAAAAAGAGAAGGTTCTGTTGATATTAGACGAAGTTCAAACGGGCATAGGCAGAACGGGAAAAATGTTCGCTCACCAGCATCACGGTGTCAAACCTGACATCCTCACTTTGGCAAAGGCTTTGGGGGGCGGCGTTCCAATCGGAGCCATGCTTGCAAGCAAGAGGGCTGCCGTTGCTTTCGGACCCGGGGATCACGCGGCAACATTTGGGGGTAACCCCCTTTCCACCGCCGCGGCGCTTGCAGCGTTGGAGGTTGTACAAGAGGGCCTGGTTCAAAACTGTCGCGAGATGGGCGCTTACTTCAAGGAATGTCTTAAAGAGTTGGAAAGCCGTTGGCCCTTCATCGTAGGGGTCAGGGGGCTGGGACTCTTGTTGGGTATGGAGCTTACCGTACCCGCAGCACCTTTCGTGGAAGCGGCGAGAAAACGGGGGCTCTTGATCCTGACCGCAGGGCAAAAAGTGCTCCGCTTCTTGCCCCCGTTGACGGTTACGAAACAGGAAGTGAATCATGCTTTGGGAATCCTGGAGCAGTCATGTAGAGACTGCCTCTTACAGTCGTAAAGGACGTGATCTTGTGGCTAAAGCCAACGTATCTCTTAAGTACAACCCACTGGATTTTCGGGGCAAAGACTTTTTGAGCCTGAAAGACTACAGCTCGGACCAACTGATGCACATACTGGACGTGGCCAGCAAGTTCAAAGCCAAACCCCAGAGCCGTGCCCTCTCCGGGAAAACCCTAGGCATGATCTTTTCGAAGGCCTCAACTAGAACGAGGGTCTCGTTTGAGGTAGGTGTGTATCAGATGGGTGGATTGCCCCTGTTCTTGAGTCAAAACGACATCCAACTTGGCAGGGGAGAAACAATAGCGGACACGGCAAGGGTGCTTTCTCGCTACTTAGATGGCATTATGATCCGAACCCATGCCCATAAGGATGTGGAGGAGTTGGCCCGCTGGAGCACCATCCCTGTCATCAACGGCCTAACTGACCTTCTCCACCCTTGCCAGGCCGTCGCTGATTTTCTCACCATCGAGGAGATCTTCGATCACCTTCAAGGCCTTAAACTCGCCTTCATCGGGGATGGAAACAATATGGCCCACTCTTTGATGATAGGGGCAGCAAAGCTTGGAATGGACTTTGCCATTGCTTGCCCGAAAGGTTACGAACCCTGCCCCCACGTCGTATCCTGGGCAAAGAGGGCGGCCATGACTAGCGGTTCTAACATCGAGGTCCACGACGATCCGGTGCACGTTGCAACAGGAGCCCACATTCTTTACACCGATGTGTGGACTAGCATGGGACAGGAAGAAACACAGGAAGCCCGCAAGAAAACGTTTGCCCCATACCAGATCAACCAAAGCCTTCTAGACGTTGCAGCCAAGGAATCCGTAGTCCTTCACTGCTTGCCCGCCCACCGTGGTGAGGAGATCACAGACGAAGTTATAGAAGGTTGTAAGTCTGCAGTATTTCAGCAAGCAGAAAACAGGCTGCATGTGCAAAAAGCCATCATGGCACTCACTATGGGGGAACCTGGTCAAGCGTAATCCTTTCAAGGGGAACAACAGACAGAAAGCCCACCCCGGTGGGCTTTTAAGTCTGCGCAGCGGGTACGTTCTTGCAGCAAATCCGTTGCTGTGTTCTGTACCCCTACCCCGCGGTTTCGCCCACACAAGCCTGTTTTCCATACCCACACAACCTTTGTGCAATGTACGAGGGCCAGGCCGTGGTACGATTGGTTGGAATTTCCCAGGCAGTCATAGTATGCTGTACACGACTTGCTTGATGGGGGGCATTCTGCGCGAGGCATGAGCATTAACGCCACACTTCGATCCTTGTTAGTGGGGGCTGTCCTGCTGGTCCTCTACGCTACTTTGTGTGTAGCTGTTGACCCATTTGCAGTCTTCAGCGACCCCATTTCCAAGGGATGCTCCTTTTGCACAGCCAAGGCCCCCTCTTTGGCCAGGATCTCGTTTCTCGAAAGACACCACTGCCGGTACGACTCTTACGCGGTGGGGTGCTGTTCGCCATACCCATTGGATTCACTCAACGAATACCTTAATGCCCGGTTTTACAATCTCATTGACAGTAGCCTCAACTGGGAGCAAACAGCACAGATAACGAAGTACATCATCACCGCTTACAAACCTCAGAATCTGCTAGTAAGCCTTGGTTTTGAAGAAGGCACGGGACCCTTTTCCGCTCGTGTCCAACACTACAAGGTTGATGGCTCCAGTCCTTTGTTTTTCTATGCGAGGTTCGCCTTTTTGAATCCCCGGTGCTTGATGGAGGAATTTAGGGCCCGGAATAAAGCGGGCGTGCCCCAGGATATTTTTGATGTTGAAACAGGCAACCTCTATCCTCACCCGGGAAGAATCACCGACGACCTGCCACCTGATCCTGACCTGCAGAGGTATCTTGACAGCATTGAAGACATCAAACTGTTATGCGAGGAATACGGGGTGAACGCCCTTTTCATCTTGCCCCCGGTTCACGAACGGATTCTCGACCACTACGGGGCCCAGGCGTGGGGCAGGTATCGATCCTCTCTTGCGGAAATTATCGAATTCTGGGATTTCAGCGAAACGCCTTTTTCAAGCGATTCAAGGTTCTTCTCCGATGATGCCTGCCCCTGCAATGCGTTGGGAACCATGATGCTTGCCCGGCTGTTCAATGACGATTCCAAGTATGTTCCCGAAGGATTCGGCCGATACGTGATAAATCAAGGGGAAACCAGCAGCTGTCCACCCGCCGAAGGGCCCAAAACGGCTCCCATTCCGATCTTGATGTACCATCATTTAGCGAAAACCGGGGATCCTTCCACGACCATATCCCCTACCATGTTCGAGCAACACATATGCGTGCTTCAAGATGCAGGTTACACATCCGTCTCTTTGGGGGATCTTGAACGTTTCGTGAACTCAGGTATTCCGCTACCTGAAAAGCCTGTGTGCATCACATTCGATGACGGGTACTTGAGCAACTACGAAAAAGCCTTCCCCATCCTCAAAGCATACGGGTGGAAAGCCACCATCTTTGTCATTGGGGCTACTGTGGGCAATCAACAGACTTACAAGGACACACAGCACCCTATCACACCCCATTTCACGTGGGAACAAGCAAGAGAGATGAGGGACTCGGGACTCATCTCCATCCAAAGCCACACGTACGATATGCACCAATTGAAAAGTTACGACGGTCAAGATGCCCGAGAGTCTGTATTGCCTTTGCCTGATGAAACCGAGGGTGAATACATGAACGCGCTAAGGGCAGATCTTTCCGATATGAAAGAGGCTATGCAAAAGGAGATGGGGTATGCGCCCCATGCCCTTGCTTTTCCCCACGGCAAGTATCCGCAAGCAATCCGCACCATCCTGTACGAAGCAGGTATCACCATAACACTGGCCACCGGAGAGGGCCAAAGCGAAATTGTTGCGGGTTTGCCCCAATCCTTGTACGGGTTGCAAAGATTCAACGCAAGCCGTGCAACACCGTCTATGATTCTCACATGGTGCCCCTAACATAGCTTCTGTCACCACAAAATACCTGCGGCGTGTGACACCATCTTCTCGGCTAGCACGATCTCTTGATTTCCACACATGATATATTGTTAGGAGGTGAGGGGGCGCGCATATGGCATCCACATCGAGCATCACGGTGCCCGACAAAGCACAAAATGTTCATGAGTTTTTAAGAGATCGGCTGTCCCACATCGAACAAGTGAGCAACGACGTGTTGTGCACAGGGGACAGATATACGGCTGTCTTAGTGTACCAACACTATTTTGCGAGGGTAGGAAACCAGGTAGCACTGATTGTGATGATTTCAGGTAGCGGGGCTAAAACGACTGTAAAGACCGTGTCCTGTGGTGCATCCCGGGGCTTTTTCGACTTTTTCGACTGGGGCGCGAGCTGCGACTTCGCAGAAGAACCCATAGAGTATCTTAGGAAAAGATACGGGGCCTGCGGATCCTAACCTGCTGCCCACGATGTATGGTTCAGACAAGACACCTTTCCCTTTCTTTCGAGGAGCCTTGGTTTTAAACGTATGCGCTTTTGTTGCTCCCGGACGATGGGGCGGTTGGTTGGACAAAAGCCCCTGGAACTGGTTGTGTTCCGAGGTACTTGAAAAAGGTCCGACACACACCTGGAGCAGCCCCTCAGCCTTTCAGAATGCCGTGTCTCTTTGGCATAGGGTCCCATGGAAACTTTCAGGCGTTGTTGAGCCAAACTAACAGAACGGACACCACAAAAAAGCAACAACAAACACGGTGTGTTGGATACCCAAAGCCACGATGGCACAAGAGAAACATAGAAGTCCCGGCAGGTGCCGCCGGAACTTCTATGCATCCCTTACAGACCCAGAAACACCCTAGCTGTAAAAAAATAAATGAGGACACTAAACACGTCCGCTATCGACGTTACAATGGGGGCACAGGCAGAAGCGGGGTCAAGACCAAACCTCAAGGCCACGAACGGTATGCCTGCACCCACAACCGAGCTCACAACAACCGTAACTGCCAAAGACAAACCCACAATAATGGCAACCTCAAGACCCACGGAAAAAGCGGTGAACGCGGTCGTCGTAAAGGCCATGAGGGTCCCAAGAACCGCAGACACCCCCAGCTCTTTCAGCACTACCCATGACCAATCTTTCCACTCAACATCCTCAAGGGCCAAAGCCCTTACCATGAGAACAGACGATTGGGAACCAGCGTTTCCCGCACTGTCCATTATGAGGGGAAGGAAAAACACCAAAGACACGACCTGGGCTATGATGCCCTCAAACGAGGCAATAATTTTGCTGGGCAAAAGATCCACCAGCACAAGCCCAAGGATCCAACCGGCCCTGTTTTTGAAAAGCAATAATGGGCTGGCATCAGAAAAGCTTACTCTTGTTGGGGAGACGCCCGCGCCTTTGTGAAAATCCTCTGTGGCCTCATCGGCCATCATCTCAAGCACGTCGTCGCCTGTCACAATGCCCACAAGCGCGCCTTGAGTGTCCGTGACAGGAAGAACCCAAAGGCCGTAACGCTCCATGATGTCGGAGGCAACTTCCCTGTCCTCATCAGCCCGGACGCTCACCGGGGTGATCATCAGATCCGATATGGTTTCGTCTGGGTCGTCCAAAACGAGTTGGCGCAGTGAAACGGCCCCCACGAGAACCCCCGCAGAATCCCTGACATATACCATGTTCACCGTCTCACTCACCCTGCCCAATTTTCTGACATGCTCCAGGGCTTCCCCCACTGTCCAATCCGGCATGACGGAGACGTAGTCGGGCGTCATGAATCTGCCAACGCTCTTTTCTGGATAGCCAAGAAGCCAACGGGCCTCCCTAAGATCCTCAGGACTGAGCAGGCTCAACAGTCTTGTGGTCACTTCCGCAGGAAGCTCTTCCAACAGCTCCGTTCTGTCATCGGGGGCTAAATCCGCCATAATGTGCCTGGTCTCTTCATCGGTCAATTCCTTCAAGAGTTCATCCTGATCTTGGGTTTCAAGGTAGGCGAACACATCGGCAGCACTGTCCCGTGCCAACAGCCTGAACAGGAGGACCCGTTCGGGCTTATCCAGCTCCGTAAGTACGTCTGCCGTTTCCACAACAAGCCTTCTGGCCACGTATCTCCGAAGGGAAGCCCAATCGGATTTGTGTATGAGATCTTTTACAAAACCAATGTCCATGCGATCAGAACCGGTCCCCCCGACCAGCCTATCCTTTTCCTCTGCCCTTTCCTTTTCACCCTCGCACCTTCTGTTATCCACGCGTTTCACCTCCTACATCTACCCAACCAAGAACCTCGTTGCCAAGTAAAAGTAAATCATCGTACCAGCAATGTCTGCCACCGAAGTGATCAAAGGGGAACTCGCCGTGGCGGGGTCGAACCCAATCTTGCTCAAGACAAGCGGAAGGGCCACCCCAACGACTCCCCCGGCTGCCACCGTAGCAAGTGACCCGATGGCCACAATGTTGGCTACGGTCAAACCACCTTGATACAATGCGGGGCCCCAAACTGCCAAGCCCACGCTCACTCCAAGGGCCCCAGCAACTAGGGTCTCCTTGAGAATTAACCTGCCCCAATCGCCGTAACGGACCTCCCCCAAGGCCAAGTCCCTGACCACAAGCGTGGAAGATTGGGAACCTGTGTTACCGCTACAATCCAAAACAAGGGGCAAAAAGAACACCAAGGCTACAGTCTTCGATATCAAGCCTTCGTAGGTAGTCATAACCTTTGCCACAACAAGATCCGCCACAATGAGCGCCACGAGCCACCCCAACCTGCTTCGTACCAAGAGCCACAGGCTGGCTTCCTTGTAATCAATGCTGAAAGGGGTGACAGCACCCGCTCTTTGAAAGTCCTCGGTAGTCTCCTCTTCCACGATTTCGTACACATCATCGGCGGTAACGATCCCTACCATAACCCCGTCGGATGCCACGACAGGTAAAACGGACAGATCGTGTCTGTTCATAACGCGAAAAGCCTCTTCCCTGTGGTCAAACGCTGACAGGGAAATGGCAGGCGTAGTCATGATGTTCTTGACAAGCGCCTCGGGCTTTGCTGTGATCAGCTGTCTCAAGGATACAGCGCCCATCAGCTTCCACCTGGGGTTCACTACGTACAGTGTATCCACGGTCTCGCTGTCGTGACCCCGCTCCCTCACTTGTTGCATACAGCGGGACACTGTCCAATCCGGGCGGATCGCCACATACTCCGGGGTCATGAGGCGCCCGACGCTTCTTTCTGGATATCCCAAAAGGGTACGGGCCTCCGTCAGGTCCTCGGGGCTCAGTAAGTTGAGAAGGCGCTGAATGACTTGGCCAGGCAATTCATCCAAAAACGTCGTCCTATCGTCGGGGCGCATGTACTCCAGCAACAGCCTCGTCTCTTCATCGGTCAGTTCCTTCAGCAGCGCATCCGCATCCTCGCCCTTAAGATCAGAAAACACCGCCGCCGCTGTTTCCCGGGGAAGATACCTGAACAAAAGCACCCTAGTGGGCTTTTCCAGTTGGAGGAGCACATCCACAATGTCAGGTATGGCCCAAGCCTTAAGCACAGTCCTGAGGGCCTCCCTGTTGTGGGCAAGAACCATTGCCACAATTTCTGTAACCTTTGACTGGTTCACAAGAACCACCCCCTTGTAGTCTTTGGATCCCGTCAACAACGTAATGGGCCTGCGGTGAGCTCAAGTTGCCCGGACAAAGGGGATTGGTTACGATTGCCCACTTTCAAGCGAAGGATTGCAGGGAAATGGACAAAGCACCGTAGCTGCCAGAAGGGCCTAGGCGCCGAACCTGGTTGGACCCTCAGGCAGGGAAACAGACTCCCCTATTTCGTTCAAACGCTTTTTTCTAGGTCCAGGGTCATTGGCTGCACCCTCGTCCACTTTCCCCACCTACCTTTACCCAAGTACTGTCGTAGTTTACGCTTCCGGCACCTAACGAGTGTATCACAGCGCCCCCGTTTACGAAAGCCAAGCATTCCGGGCGTATCAGCGCCTCGAGGCCCTCAAGGCATGTTCCAACCGATCGCCAAGAGGCCCGAGCAAGCACAGGATAATACGCGCCAAGAATCGAGGGATACTCGCGTATCGCCGCGTCCTCAAGGCTCCGATCAGTCCTGATAGGGGGACAGCTGCCCGCGGGCTTAGACGGCCAAAAGCAGTGGCCCGACCCTCCAAAATGGCTATTTTAACTTGAGCGTTGCAGGCTCCCTCAGACAGATTGTCGATTGTGCAGCCCCCCCTCCCTATTTCCCACGCAAAATGGGCATCGCTACCGCCTGTCACGGGCAACCCGTGCAATTTAGCGTAGCTATGTGCCAAGACGTTCGCTTGGGGATTGCGGGCTGCCGGTGCTCTGCTGTTAAAGGCCTCCAAAGCGTCGCACGAGGCATCTGGGGCACCATCAAAACACTCTTTTGGGATTGCCGTTCGGGTCTGATAGGGGTGGGCCAAAACTGCGATACCCTCCGCGTCGTGGATGGCGCGAACCGCCCCTTCAAAAGCGTACAGACCGCCTTTTTCCTGTCCACCCAGGATTTCAGGTTCCCTTTCAATGAAAAGGCCCACTACGTGGCCTTTATCCGTGGAATACTCTATGCCAGGAATGAGCAAAAACCCGTCATGTATGCCCTTTGCCCTTTCAGACAACACCTGGAAAACACCTTTTGCTGTGTTGTGGTCTGTGATGGCCACGCCCGCAAGCCCTCTTTTCTTCGCAACACGTATTATGGTAGCAATGTCCAACAGGCTGTCGAAAGAAGCCGCAGAGTGCACGTGCAGATCCAGTTTAAGTCCCATGGCAACACCCCCAACACGCACCATTTTACTACGAACAGAGGGGCTGGGGTTTCGCACACATCCTTGGTTGCTGTTTCTTCTGGGGCCAAACAGGGAACAACAGCTGTTCAACCTCATCCGCAGGCATGGGCTTGTAGTAGTAATATCCTTGAACTTCGTCGCACATTTTCCGATTCAAAAAATCAAGTTGGGGCGCGGTTTCCACACCTTCAGCCAGCACGCCCAAACCCAGACTCTTGGCAAGGCTTATTATGACCTTGACGATGGCTTGATCTTTTTCACTGCGTTCTATACTTTGCACAAACTGCATGTCTATCTTGATCCTGTCCACGGGCAGGACTTTCAACCTGCTCAAAGACGAATACTCTGTCCCAAAGTCATCTATGGAAATAGTTACTCCCAACGACTTAAGGCCGTAAAGAGTCTCCATTATTCTGCCGGACTCCTTCGTCGCGGCACTTTCGGTTATCTCGATCTCCAAATACTTGGGATCCATGTCCTGCTCCTTCAATATTCGGCTGACGGAGAGCACCAGGCCCGGATCATTGAGCTGCACGACCGAAAGATTGACCGCCATACGCAGGTCCGGCCTACCCATGATCTGCCACCTTTTATTCTGCCTAATCGCGGTCTCCAAAACCCATTTGCCCACGCTCGTTATGGTCCCGTTGGCCTCCGCAAGGGGAATGAACAAGCTGGGGGGTATGGATCCCCGCTGGGGGTGATTCCACCGAAGAAGAGCCTCGAGCCCGATTATGCCCCCCGTTGCCGTTTTGATTTGGGGTTGGTAATGGACCTCTAGCTCTCTTTTTTCCAACACCCTGTAAAGGTCGTTTGACAAGTGTATGTTCTTTTGAACATCGTCTTTCATGTGCCTTGTGCACATGGCAAACTGGTTCTTCCCTCTTGTCTTGGCCGCGTACATGGCAATGTCCGCGTTCTTGATGAGGGTCACCGCATCTTCCCCGTCGAAAGGATACACGGCACCGCCCACGCTAGCGGTGACGAAGAACTCTCTGTTATCCACGGAAAAAGGCTGCTCGAAAAGACCCATCACTTCCTGGGCCACAACTTTTTCAATCCCATAGGCGTAACTAGGGCCTCGCACCATGATCAGAAACTCATCCCCACCAAACCGAGCCGCAACACCTTCGGGCCCCACGGCTTTCGCCAGACCAGCGCCGATATCTCTGAGAACGATGTCACCCTTGTCGTGGCCCATGGTATCATTCAGCACCTTAAAGGAATCGAGGTCCACGAACAAGACGACGATGCCCTCACCCGGGCCAGCCCCTTTAATGGCGTGCTTAAGTTGGTCCGAGAAAAGGTGTCTGTTGGGCAAGCCCGTAAGGCTGTCGTAGTAAGCCATGTGCTCTATTTCCCGCTCTGCCCTGACCCTAATCAGCCCATCCGAAAGAAGATTGCCCAAGATTCCAAGCAACGCCTTATCCTCCGCAGACCATAGTTTGGGTTCTCCCGCGGCAAGGCTCAGGTAGCCCAGCAATTGCTTATTCTCCAAAACAGGGAAAAGGGCAAAAGACAGGGTTTTGTCATCGTGCGGATTCTCACTTTCTTGTAGGGCCCCGATATCATCCACAAAGATTCCTTCGCCCCAATTGAGACGTTCCTCGCACCAAGGGGGCAGTTTTGCGCCTTCTGAGGAACCGGATTCCTTCATCCCGCGTTCCTCGGGCCATCGGTAGACAGGCGGCTCACCTTCCTCAAACCGCCCTGAAAGCGACAAGCATACCTCATCGACTCGAAAGAACCGCCCTAAACTGGCCAGCATACCTTCAATCACATCTCCCATGTTCTCACTGTTGATCCCGACGAAACTGAAGGATACCTGGGAGATAAGTTGCTGGGACTTAACCTTCCTGATGTTTTCCTTAAGCCTGTAAACGTAAGTCGTGTTCACGAACGAACCTACCCAAAACGCGATGAGATACATGCCCATGCGCAACACGTGGTCAAACTCGTCAACTAACACAAGACTTTTGGGCGACATAGCCCACAGGACAAGCTGCGTGAGCACCGACACGACCGTGACCAGAAAGAGGGGCACCCTACCGTCGTACATAAGAGAAACAAGGATCATGACGAAGGGGAATGCCCAAACCGTGACGCCGCCAGACTGTACGAAACGCAATGTGATTAAGGGGATGCTGAAAAGAAGCATACCCAAAGTCAAGGCGTCTGCGATTTTTCTGTCCTTAAGCCTCTGAACAGCTAAGATCACCAACCCTAGCAAGAACAGCATGACACCTGTTTGGGTTGTACGCACCAGCCAATCTTTGTTCACTGAAAAGTTCGGAAAATACTGATTGGCGAACACCAAAATGCCGCCCGACACGTAAGTGCATCCAAGGTAAAACTGCAGTTTGTGACGGGTTTGCTGGCTCAAAATGAGACTGTCTTTCGCAATGTCTTTGCCCTTGCCATACCCAGAAGCGTAGTACATGGCTGCCACGGGGGCTACCATAAAGATGGGTGTCATGTGCGGCAAGGAATATGGGGGGTACAAAACAGGCAAAACATCGGTTAACACGCTCAAGCAGCCCCCGGCGAGCAACAAGCGAAGGGCGATCTTCAGGCGCCTTAGCAACAGGGGTTCCCTTGTACGCCTGAGGAGAAGCCACATCACACAAATCGCACCCAAAATGCAAAGCCCCCTGTAAAGCACAAAGAGACTCGATGACCCGTGCACCCCCGCTGCGTTCAACCAACCGTAAGGTGTTTGCACCAGATCGTACACAGTCTCCGCGGATTTGCTTGAAATGCTGTATCGCCACAGGCACCAAAGAGCAGGAGCATGCAGCACATAAGCTGCTTTGCGACCCAAAGACGTGAACCCTTGAGCCCTTAAGGCCAAGGGGAAATGCGGCAGGAATCCGAAGAACGTACAGCTACCCAAGGCTGACACCCGCCACCACATCTGGCTCGCTGAGCGAGTGGGTGCACAGTTGGCCAAGGACAAACCGAAGGCCCAAAGACACCCACAAACACACAGCGCGAAGAAAACCTTGTTTGGGGCGCCTTCAGGATCATCGTGGATGACGCGGAGCCCAAAGTACAGGTAAACTGCAAATACTGCAAAAAACAACAGGCCGAAAATCAGATCGCCGTAAGGCATGTCACCTGCCCCCAAGACAATGACTCTATTGTGAATATCGAAAAGGTCGCCCGCCTGGTTACCCCTCTACCTACACAATCCTAATTGCAAACTGAGGACAGACCGGTGCACAATAACCGCAGAGGATACACCTATCCCTCAGGTTCACGGCTTTGCCATCAACGATGGTCATGGCGTGGTTCGGGCAAACATCCACGCACGACCCACAACCGATGCAAAAAGACTGGATCGTCAAAGATTTGGGCCTGTTTCCCCGTTCATCCCCCCGCATGACCTTTCTTCCCTCAAATATATCGAGGTTCATGAGCAGTTCATCGTTTTGCACCATACCCACAGCAACCGTGGTGACTCCCGAAAGATTTCTCACGTAATCGATCGCCCCTTCAACATCCCCTATCAAATTGCCCCCACCAAGGGCTTTCATGGCCACAACCCCTTTGCCCGCGCAGGAAGCATAGGAAATAACCGTTTCCATTTCCTCTTTGGTGCCTTCCAAAATACCCAAACCACTCTTGTTTATTATGGGAAAGATGACATCAATCTCAGGGATAGATACAGCCCTACGGGCAACAGTCACAGAGTGGGTAGAAATCCCTATCCCTTTAATGAGGCCCCGGCTTTTCAGGTCCACAAGGCAGTCAAGGGCTCCCTTCCTGTCCTCAAACACCGTCGACTTGACCCTAGCGGCGTGCAAAAACATAAGATCTATAACATCCCTCCCCAGAGCAAGCCTCGCTTCCTCGAAAGCCTCCTTCATACCCTGATAATCCGTTGCTGCGGACTTTGTGGACACGATAACATGCGAGGATCGTTCGCCTAGAAGATCAAACGCTGCCTTTATGTGAGGGTAGGTGCCGTAGGTTTGGGCAGTGTCCAGGTAGTTGACCCCCCTTAAGACAGCATCCGCTATCAACCTCCCTCCTTCTTGGGGCGAAAGCCCCAATTGGCTGGGTCCCATGGGGAGAACCCCGAAACAAAGCTCCGATACGCACAGCCCCGTGTTTCCCAACTGCCTTTTCTGCACTATCTCAGCCTCCCCTACTTTTTGAAAAAGAGAAACTCTTCCGCTGCCCGAGCGTACCTTTCAAGACCCTGTTTTACCTTGGCGTGAAATCCCTCTGCCTTCATGTCGAAAACCAATTCGATGACATCGTCCACCGTTTTCGCGGCGTACACGCTGAACTCCCCTCGTCCTACGCCCTCAAGAACCTCATGGGACAACATAAGATTGCTTACGTTTTGATGGGGCACGATGACACCCTGATCCCCTGACAGCCCTTTCTCCTTGCACACCTTGTAAAAACCTTCGATCTTCTCGTTCACACCACCTATGGGCTGAATCTCACCCCTTTGGTTCATGGATCCTGTGAGCGCAAGATTCTGTCGCACGGGGATGCCCGAAATGGCGGAGAGCAAAGCGATGAGTTCCGCACACGAAGCGCTGTCACCGTCCACCCCGCCGTAGCTTTGCTCGAAACAAACGCTACCGGACAGAGTCAAAGGTCTATCCTCCGCGTACTTGCCCCCCAGATACCCCGTGAGTATGAGCACACCTTTGTCGTGAACCTTGCCGCTCATCTTGGCTTCTCTCTCTATGTTAATGATGCCTTTTTCCCCCACGTACGTGCGAGCAGTGATCCTCGAAGGCTGCCCGAAAGCGTAATCACCCAGATCCAACACCGAAAGACCGTTCACCTGCCCCACAATGCTACCTTCAATGTCCACGAGAATGTGACCCCGTGCCATACGTTCCTGCACTTTTTCCTCTGCCAAATTGGATCGGTAGATTCTTTCGGAGGAGGCCTTTTCAACGTGATGAGGGCTTACGTAGGGGCTGCTTGCCTTGCGGGCCCACGCGTTGGCCTCGTGCAACAGATCGACGATCTCATTGAACCGAGTGGACAGCTTATCTTTGTCCTCCGCAAGGCGACAGCTGTGCTCTACCACTTTGGCGACAGCCCCCGCTTCGAAGTGCCTGAGACTCTCCCGTCTGCAAATGGCTGACACGAATTGTCCGTACTTGCGGATGTTCTCCTCCGTTCTATCCATGGTGGAATCGAACTGGGCTTTTATCTTGAACAGTTCACGAAAATCGTTGTCTAGGGTGTACAACAGTTGGTAGATTCCCGGGCTGCCAATGAGGATGACTTTCACCTTTAGGGGGATGGGGCCAGGTCTCAACGTTACGGTAGGCATGATCTTGAAATGTTCCCCGATATTCTCTACCACAGCTTCTCCGTTGGACAAAGTCCTTTTCAAAGTATCCCAGGCAAGCTGATCTTTGAGGATGTCCTCTGCCTGAACGATCAGGTAGCCCCCGTTTGCTTGGTGCACTGACCCGCTTTTAACCATTGTAAAGTTCGTGGTCACCCCACCAAGTTGGCTTACACCCTCGATTTTGCCAAACAGGTTATAGTACGTGGGGTTCCTTTCCCATACAACAGGGGCCCCCTTCGTCACGTTGTTGTTTACGAACAGATTGACAGTGTACCTTGCTAAAGATTCCATGTCTTCCGAGGGCTGAAGCATGAGGATGGGAGTTGCTTTTTTCTCTTTAGGAGTGAACAATCCTATGTTTTTCAGAATATCCTTTTGAACGTCCCCTAAGTAACTCACAACCTCTTCGTGCCCCCCATATTTCTGAGCCAACGCATCGACCGATGGTTGTATGATCGCAAGCGCGAAGGTTTGCTCCGTCACTTCCATTTGCTTTCTGGCCCCTTGCTCCAAGGCTTTAACCTTCCTAACCGTTTCCTCAAGAAGCTTCTCCACGCCTCGAGCCTTATCCCTGAGGGCCCCTTTCGTTTCCTCTGACAACCCCGCGTACTCGCCAGGCTCAAGTGGCTTTCCCTCGTGCAAAGGGACAGTCACTATGCCTGTACCCGTCCTCCTGAGCAGAAAACCTTGTTCCTTTGCGAAGGTCTCAAGCTTACCAAAGCGTTTGGCACTTTCCTCGTTAAAACCCTCCATGATGCTGGCCTTGTGCTTTTCGTACTCTTCACCTGAAAAAGCCTTTGGAATGTCCCGCTTGAACTCTGTGAGAAGGTTCTCCATGTCCCCCACGAAGGTCTGCCCCATACCCGGGGGCAGCCTCATTGCCACGGGATTTTCAGGTTGCTTGAAGTTGTAGACGTAACACCAATCGTCCGGTCTTATTCCCTGCGCGGATTTCTTGTTTACGATGGATCTTGTGTAGCTCGTTCGTCCCGTACCGGGTTCTCCCGCGATGTATATGTTGTAGCCTTTGCTTTCAACGTCAAGCCCGAACTCCACTGCCTTTATGGCTCGAGCCTGACCGATTATGCCTGAAAGTGCAGGCACCTGTTCTGTTGTTTCAAAGTCGAAGAGTCGTAAAGGGCAGATTTGCCTCAGTTTATGTGCGGGCACCCTGTGCTCATGTTCGTTCATTAGGTTCCCTCCCCCGGCTTGCAAGAGCCCAACTCTCACCCTCCTTCTCAGCATCCACGCACAATTCCTGCTTTCTCCCCGCGTCCTGTCGTTCACTGTCGTAACCCGAGACGATTTGACAAAGGCGAAATCCTTGTCTAGAATAAATCCTGACTTTTGCAGTTGAATCGATAAAAAGAGGCCGCCAAGCCCAGCATATCGTGGGTTTTTGGGGCCCTTTTTTGTTACAAAGACTTGTTGACTATCAAGCCTTTTTTGTTGCGGCAAGCATCTTTTTGATCTCTCCATACCTCAGATATTTGCGCCGAAGGTCAATATCCAGCGTCTCGGCAATTGTCCTGATAACCTCGTCGGCATAGTCGAAAACATACCAGTTTTCCTCAAGAAAGCTGCAGGAGGCTTGGCTCAGGCTGTCTATGATCTTGGGAACAGAATGCTTGTTCCCAAGCACATGTGCCAGAAGACGAACCAGCACAAGCGCAACAAAGCAAATCAGGAAATGTGCCTGGATGTGGTCTTCCCGGGAAAGGTACACGGGCCTGCTTTCCAAGTCGCTTTTGGTGACCTTGAAGGCTTCCTCGATGCGCCAAAGACCACGGTAAATCTCGATGATATCATCGTCACTCTTTCTCCACTCACTGGTGACGATGGCGTAGTACCCATCAAATTTTTCTTCTTCACGTAACTTTGCCTGATCGAAAATGGGCTGCCCTTTCGTTGTTACAATCTCACCTGTCTTGCGGTCAAAAACCAGATTTTTTACGTACTTGGCTGCACCGTAAGAGATGGCCCTGTTGTACTTGAAAGGGTGTTTGACCAGGTCTTTGGCTTTTAGGATGGCAAGTTCACGGTCTTGTTTCGCTCTTCTGTCGTAATCAGGGCTGTAAAAGATGACTTGCTTTTCGTCAATTCGGACCTTCGTACGTCCCCCGCGGATATTGCTTACGGCAATTTCGCGGGGATACAGCCTGGATTTGATTCTTGAACCGTTACCAGATTCGCTGTAGCCTGCAGGATCAAGCACGTAGGACTTCAATTCCTTGTTGGCCCCACGCACCGTCTGGGAGTAAACATACCCATCCCCTTTAGCAAGAGAGTACGCAATGTTGTCGGCCGTGTTAATCCCCTTGTCAGCAACAACGATTGTGCGGCTTATGTCGTACTCTCTTTTGACCCTGTCAAGGATGGGCAAAAGCGTCTCGCAGTCATTTGTGTTGCCTGGGAAAAGGTCGTACATGATGGGGATGCCTTTCGTGTCCATAAGCAGGCCCATTTGAACGATGGGGTCCGGGCGGTGTTCTTTAGATACACCTTTTCTTCTCATCTCATCTTGCTTGTCAATTTCAAAGTAGTAGTTCGTCACGTCATAAAAGACAAGTTCAGTGCTTCTATCGTACTTGTCCTTCATTTGCCTATGGAGGTGCTTTTGCAGTTTGTCCTTGAAGGTAACAACCTGACTCAAGCAGCGATAGACGTCATCCAAAGAGAAGTCGGTATTTTCAAAGAAGCGTTCCCTGCC
>MTKW01005088.1_pt1 | contig 23139 bp, 22 predicted proteins | sample 1042761 | NCBI WGS metagenome assembly MTKW01 (sample SAMN06205366, study PRJNA360243) | anaerobic digester metagenome | biome: Wastewater treatment plant; feature: Anaerobic digester sludge; material: sludge; isolation source: anaerobic digester fed with sludge from wastewater treatment plant ...
GTTTTTCAAAAAATATTTAATATTATTTTGCTAAAATCTATTGACTTTAATTAGCTGGTCTTATTTAATTAATTTTCATTGTTCACTATTCATAATTTAATAAAGAGATTCCTCCAATGTATCGGGAGAGCAAAGCTCTCCACTACTACTCTATAAAATTAATATAAGATAAGCGACTCTCCTGTCATCTCTTCTGGCTTTTCTAGTCCCATTAATTCAAGTAGAGTTGGGGCTAAGTCTGCTAGTTTTCCTTCTTTTAAACTTATATCTTTTTCACCCATTAATATTAAAGGAACCTTATTTGTGGTATGTGCTGTTACAGGATTATCATTGTCATCTAATAATTTTTCTGCATTTCCATGATCTGCTGTTATTAAGGCTTTTCCACCTTTTTTTTCTAATAAATCTACTACTTCTCCTAAGCAACTATCTACTGTTTCTATAGCTTTAACTACAGATGGTATAACTCCTGTATGCCCAACCATATCTGGATTAGCAAAGTTAACAACTATTAAATCATACTTATCCATGTTCATCCTCTTTAAAACTTCATCCTTTACTTCCTTTGCACTCATTTCAGGCTTTAAATCATAAGTGGCTACCTTTGGTGAAGGAATTAAAACTCTATCTTCATTTAAATAAGGCTCTTCTATTCCACCATTGAAAAAGAAAGTAACATGAGCATATTTTTCTGTTTCAGCTACTTTTAATTGATAAAGTCCTTTAGAACTTATAAATTGAGAAAGGGTATTTATTGGTGGTTCGCTTCTATAGGCTATATTGACATTTTCTATGGTTTTATCATATTCAGTCATAGTCACATAGAAGGTACCTACTATTTTCTCCCTTTCAAAGCCTTCAAAATCATGATCCACAAAGGCTCTAGTAATTTGTCTAGCTCTATCAGGTCTAAAGTTAAAGAAGATTATTGTATCTCCATCTTCTACTGTTGCCACAGGTTTTTGATTTTCCATTATTACTGTAGGTAATATAAATTCGTCATTTATACCTTCACTATAGGATTTTTCAATAGCTAAAACAGGGTCTATATTGGTATTACCTTTTCCTAAAGTCATGGCATCATAGGCTAATTGGGTTCTATCCCATCTCTTATCTCTATCCATAGCATAATATCTACCTGATACTGTAGCAATTTTGCCTACACCAATTTCATCCATTTTAGATTTTAACTCTTCAATATGTTGCTTTCCTATGGTAGGTGGAACATCTCGACCATCTAATATAGCATGAACATATACTTCTTCTTGGTGATTTCTCTTCATAAGTTCTAGTAGTCCATATAAATGATTTATATGGCTATGAACTCCACCATCTGAAACTAATCCAATAAGATGAACTTTAGATTTATTTTTTTTAGCATTTTCTATTCCTGCTAAAAACTCCTTTTTATTGAAAAATCCACCTTCTTCGATATCCTTTGTAATTCTAGGAAGTTCTTGAAAAACAACTCTTCCTGCACCAATATTTAAATGTCCTACTTCTGAATTCCCCATTTGTCCTTCTGGAAGTCCTACAGCTATACCACTAGCATCAAGGGAACTATTTGGATATTCTTTTATTAATCTATCAAAGTTTGGAGTGTTAGCAAGTTTTATTGCATTTCCTGGATAATCTTTTCCTATACCCCATCCATCTAAGATTATTAGCATTACTGGTTTCTTTGTCATAAATATTCCTCCAGTTAATAGTTGATAAGCTTTACGAAATCCTCGGCTTTTAAGCTAGCTCCACCAACTAAAGCACCATCTATTTCTTCTTTTTCCATTAATTCTGATATATTGCCTGGCTTTACACTTCCGCCATATTGAATTCTTATTTTTTGTCTTTCTTCTTCACCGTATATTTTATCAATAGTTTCTCTAATAAATCCAATCATGCCATTGGCATCATCTGCAGAAGCAGTTTTACCTGTGCCTATTGCCCAAATTGGTTCGTAAGCTATTACTATTTTTTCTATTTCTTTCCTATCTATATCTTTAAAAGCTTTAATTACTTGGCTTTCTACAATTTCTTTTTCTTTTCCTGCTTCTTTTTCTTCTAAGGTTTCACCTACACATATTATAGGTTTAATATCATGACTTAAAGCAGATTTAATCTTTTTATTTACAGTTTCATCTGTTTCATTGAAATATTGTCTTCTCTCTGAATGGCCTAATATTACATAATCAACTTCTAATTCCTTTAACATTAAAGGAGAAATTTCTCCCGTAAAAGCACCACTTTCTTCCCAATGCATATTTTGTGCACCTATCTTTATATTAGTACCCTTTATCGCTGTTTTTACATCCTTAATATTTGTAAAAGGTACACATAATACCACTTCTACACCTTTATCTAAATCAAAGTTTTTTATTTCTGCCACTAACTTTATAGATTCTTCTATATTATTATTCATCTTCCAATTTCCTGCAATTATTGGAGTTCGCATGCTTATCCTCCTTTTATTCAATTTACAATTATTCACTGTTTACTATTCACTATCTCTCGGTTATGGCTGCAATTCCTGGCAGTACCTTTCCTTCTAATAATTCTAAGGACGCTCCACCACCTGTTGATACATGGGTTATTTTATCCTTATACCCTGCTTTTTCTACTGCTGCAGCAGAATCCCCTCCGCCTACTATGGTCGTTCCTTTAGACTCTGCCATTGCCTTTGCTATAGCATAAGTTCCTTTACTAAAGTTATCCATTTCAAATACTCCTGCTGGCCCATTCCAAACTATAGTTCTTGCCTTTTTTATTTCATCTGAGAATATTTTGATTGTTTCTTCTCCAATATCTAAGCCCATCATGTCCTTTGGTATATTATCTATTTTTACAGTTTTAAATTCTGTATCATTTTTAAATTCTTTAGCTACTACTATATCTACAGGTAAGACAATATTTACATTTTTGTTTTTAGCCTTTTCTAATAATCCCTTGGCTAAATCAATTTTATCTTCTTCTAATAAGGAAGTACCTATTTCATAACCTTGGGCTTTTAAGAAAGTATATGCCATGCCACCACCAATTAAAATAGTATCCACCTTATCTAGTAGGTTTTCAATAACTCCTATTTTATCTGATACTTTTGCACCACCTAGTATGGCAACAAAAGGTTTTTCTGGTTCTTCTATGGCTTTGCCCATTATGGATATTTCTTTTTCTACTAAGAATCCAACTGCTGATGGTAGTTGTGATGATACTCCTACATTAGATGCATGAGCTCTATGGGATGTTCCAAAGGCATCATTTACAAATAAGTCTCCTAATGACGCTAAATCCTTAGCGAAGTTTTCTCCGTTCTTTGTTTCTTCACTTCTAAATCTTGTATTTTCTAATAAAACTACATCTCCATTGCTCATATTGTTGACGATTTCTTTTACCTTATCTGATACTACCATATCGTCCTTAGGAAATATTACTTCTTTTCCTAGTAATTCTGATAACCTTTCAGCCACTGGTGATAAGCTAAATTTAGGATTTGGTTCTCCCTTTGGTCTACCTAAGTGGGACATTAATATTACCTTTGCCTCTTTATCTATAAGATGATTTATTGTTGGTAATGAACTAGTTATTCTATTATCATCTGTAATATTCCCATTTTCGTCCATAGGAACATTAAAGTCACATCTAACTAATACTTTTTTCCCTTGAAAATTTAAATCCTTTAGAGTTTTTTTATTTAACATATAATCACCCTCAATTAAATATTAGTAGTCGGGTCTTTTATGACCCGACTTTTTAGTTATTACTATTTTGTAGCTACTAATTTTGCAAGATCTATAACTCTTTCTGAGTAGCCCCATTCATTATCATACCAGGAAACAACCTTAACCATATTATCTATTACCATAGTTGATAATCCATCTACTATTGAAGATCTTGGGTCTCCAACATAATCTGATGATACTAATGGTTCTTCTGAATATCCAAGTACTCCTTTTAGTTCATTTTCACTTGCTTCTTTTAATAATTTATTTACTTCTTCTGCTGTTGTAGCTTTTTCTACTTCAAATACTACGTCTACCATGGATACTGTTGGAACTGGTACCCTAACTGAAAATCCATTTAATTTTCCCTTTAATTCTGGTAATACTAATGCTACTGCCTTTGCTGCTCCTGTTGTAGTAGGAACTATATTTGCTGCTGCAGCTCTAGCACGTCTTAAATCTTTATGTCTTTTATCTAATATTTGTTGGTCATTTGTATATGCATGAATTGTAGTCATTAATCCTTTTTTAACACCTAATTTTTCTGATATAACTTTTGCAACTGGTGCTAAACAGTTTGTAGTACATGATGCATTTGAAATAATATTGTGTTTTTCTGCATCATATAATTCATCATTTACACCTAAAACGATAGTAATATCTTCACCTTTTGCTGGTGCAGTTACTATTACTTTTTTAGCTCCTGCTTCTATATGCTTTGAAAGTCCTTCTCTATCTCTAAAGGCTCCTGTTGAATCTACAACTAATTCTACACCTAGTTCTTTCCATGGAATTTCTAATGGATCCCTGTGTGCAACAACTTTTACTTTCTTTCCATTTATTACAAATCCATCTTCTTCTACTTCAACAGTTCCATCAAACTTACCATACATTGTGTCATATTTAAATAAATGAGCTAAATCCTTTAAATCTCCAGATGCATTTATTGCAACTAGATCAAATTCTTCTACTCCACCTTCGAAGTATGCTCTAAGAAAATCTCTACCTATTCTTCCAAATCCACTTAATCCAACTTTCATAGCCATAAAAAATCCTCCTTAATTATAATTTATATTTTTAGCTACTTTGTAGCTTAGTATACAATTTCTAACATTTTTTTTGCTGCTGCTTCATCAGTAATTAATGTCATATTATTGTTTAATGTAGATATTGCTATTATAGCTTGGGCTTTTTCTTCACCTCCTGCTACTCCTATTACATTATCTAATTTTTTATATTTATCAAGGGAGAGACCTATGGTTTTATATTCCCATATTTCTTTTCCTTTTATATCAAAATAATGACCGAAAGCTTCTGCCACTGCGCCTTCACTTAATAATCTTTGTATTTTCTCTATTGACAAATTTCGTCTTTGTGCCATTGTATCTGCTCTTCCAATGCCAAAAATTAAAGTATTCATATTATTTATCATATCTATAGATTCTTTTATTTCTTCATTTTTTAACATGATTTCTAATGCTTCTTCTTCAAGTCCATCTGGTACATATAATAATCTATAGGCTCCACCTAGTTTCTCAGCTAGTTTTGCTGCAATGGAATTAGATTGAGTGTTTACATCTCTGCCTAATCCTCCTCTTGCTGGTATAACAATTATATCTCGAGACTTATTATCTAAAATAGTTTCTTCTGCTACAGTAGCCATTGTGCTACCACCAGTTATACCAATTATATCCCTAGGGTTAATGCTATTTTTTATTAGCTTTGAAGTAATTTTACCCATATCTTTTAAAACCATTCTATCTTCTAAAGAGTCCCCTGGAGCTACTATTACCTTTTTTATTCCTAATAGCTTTTCCAGTGAGTTTTCTAATTCAGGTATGCCCTTCAAGCTACTATAAATTTCATGTAAATCTATTATTAGTCTCTTTCCTTCATCAGTTATATACATACCCATAAAATCAACATTTAACAACTCTTCATTCTTAAGAATATCTATCTCATCTCTAACGGCCCTTTCTTTTATTCCCAGTTGTGTAGACAATGCCCTTCTACCTATAGGTTGATTATAGGAAATAGATCTAAGAATAAGATATCTTTTTTCAACTATATCAATAATCTCTGGAGCTATTTTTTTTATTAAATCTAAGGATTTCATATAATCACCCCAAAATTTCAAATACTTTAGTAGTTGGCCGTTTTTTGTCCCGTTATCTTATTTTTTGTCCCGGGTTAGATAAATAAATAGTAGAATTTGTATTCTACTATTTATAGTATATCCTATTCCTTTTCTTAATGCAACTAATAATTGGTAGTTTATTAGGTAAATCTTCTTCTCATAGATGAAGATGGAATCTCAAGTTCATCTCTATATTTAGCCACAGTTCTCCTAGAAATCTTAGCTCCTTTTTCCTTTAAGATATCAGCTAATCTTTGATCACTATAGGGTTTTTTAGGATCTTCATTATCTATGATATCTTTTATCATGGATTTTATACTTGTAGATGATACATCTCCCCCGGAACTTGGTAAGCCAGTGGAAAAGAAATATTTCAATTCAAATAAGCCTCTAGGAGTCTGTACATATTTACCATTGGTGGCCCTAGATATGGTTGATTCGTGCATTCCTATATCTTCTGCTACTTCTTTAAGTGTAAGGGGAACTAGAGCCTTATCTCCAGATTTAAAAAATTCAATTTGAAATTTTAATATAGATTCTACAACCTTATATATTGTCTGCCTTCTTTGTTCTATACTTTTTATAATCCACATTGCTGAATTTAATTTTTCAGATAAAAAGTTAGAGGTGTCTTCATCTGAACCGCTGGATATTAAGTTTTTATAAAAATTATTTATGTTTAATCTTGGTCCTGTACTATCATTGATGATTATTACAAATTCACCATCTATTAATTCAATGGTAGCATCGGGAATTATATATCTAACATTATCACCATCATTACTAAATGCCCTACCTGGTTTTGGCTCTAATGTCTTTATATAATCACAAACCTCTTGCATCTTTTCAATATTTATATTTAACTCTTTGGAAATTTTTATCATTCTATTACAAGCTATATCATCTAAATATTTCTCTACTATATCCACAACTAAAGGATCTAAATCTCCTTTTTCTTTAATCTGTATAAGTAGGCATTCCTTTAGATCCCTTGCCCCTACTCCTAAGGGTTCAAAGGTTTGAATAATTTTTAGTATTTTTTCTACATCAAGAACATTAACTTTTAGTAGGGAAGCGATTTCCTCTAAAGAAGTAACTAAGTATCCATTTTCGTTTATATTTTGAATTATATATTGTCCAATGAAATATTCTTCTTGACTTAATTTAACTAAACTAAGCTGGTTTCCTAAATATTCCTTTAAAGATGGAGAATAGCTAACAAATGATTCGAAACTATATTCCTTTTGGTTTTTATCTACTTGCGGTTTATAGCTAATATCATCATACTTGTCCACATATTCTTTCCAATCTATTTCCTTGTCCATTGGTAATTCTTCTACTTCCCCCAAGGCTTCATTAGGGTTTTCCATTTCTAACATTGGATTTTCTTCAATTTCTTTTTTTATATATTCATTTAGTTCTAAACTTGTAAATTGAAGTAATTCAATAGCCTGTCTTAATTCTGGAGTCATTATTAACTTTTGGGTCTGTTCTAGTGCTAAATCATATCCAAGTTTCATCTATTATCACCCTTAATTTGTAATACTGATTTAATTATATCAAATATATGCTAAAGTTCAAAACACTTTATTTTTGAAATATACACAAAAAAGGAGATTTGTTTAAAATCCCCTTTTTTTCTAATGAATTTTATTTAATTTTTTTCATATGGTAAGCCATTGGCTTTTGGTCCGTTTCCTTCTCCTACAACAAACATTAATACTAATAAAGTTATAACATAAGGCAACATGGATAATAAAGAACTTGCAATCTCTATACTAGTACCACCTAAATATGTTACTAATCCTTGAGCTGCACCGAATAGTAAACATGCCCACATTGCACCTTGTGGTTTCCACTTTCCAAATATCATTGCTGCAAGGGCTATAAATCCTTGTCCTGATATTAAAGTCACCCTATAATTGGCTACTACTGCTATACTCATGGCAGCTCCTCCAAATCCTGCAAATATACCTGATAGGATTACTGCTATATATTTTACTTTATATACATTAACACCTAAAGTGTCTGCTGCTTTAGGATGCTCTCCTACGGATCTAATTCTAAGTCCTAGTTTTGTTTTATATAGTAAAAACCAAACTAAGGCTACCATTATAAAAGCTAAATACACGGTGTCATACTGATTGAACGCATAGTCCCAAAATGTATCTTTAGGCAAGATTCCATTTAAATGTCTAGGTATTTTATGATCTAAAGGAATAGGCTTAGTCATTGCTGCTCCTTCAAAAAATATTCTACTTAAAAATACTGCCATACCTGGACCTATAAAGTTTATGGCTATACCTGATACTACATGGTCTGCAGTAAAGTGAATAGTAGCTATTGCATGAAGTAATGCCAATGCTCCTCCTGATAATCCAGCTGCTAGAAAAGCAAACCATGGATTTAGAGTATAAAATCCAACAGCAGCTCCTACAAATGCACCTATTGTCATCATGCCTTCAAGGCCTATATTAACTACACCTGAGTTCTCAGAAATTACTCCGCCTAAAGCAGTATAAATAAGAGGTGCTGCATACATTAAAGTTATTCCAATAATAATACCTATATTATCTATTAAACTATTCAATCTTCTCACCTCTTTTTTTGCCTTTAAATACAGAAGTAATTATATCAATTAATTTTGGCATTGCTACGAAAAATACTATTACTCCTATGGTAATATCAATTATTTCAGATGGGGCTTTTATTGCAGAGTTTAACTTTCCTCCACCGTATTTTAAAGCACCAAATAATAATCCTGCAGGTATTGTGGCTAATGGATTGTTTGCAGCTATTAATGATACTGCAATACCATCAAAACCATATCCTTGAGAGGAAGCTAATACACCTACTTGATGTTCTACTCCTAATACTTGGGTTGCTCCTGCTAAGCCTGATATAAGGCCTGAAATTGCTAAGGAGAGTACTATGTTTTTCTTAATATTAATTCCACCATATTCAGCAGCATCTTTATTATATCCTACTGCCCTTAATTGATATCCTAATGTCCTGTTTTTCAAAATATGCCATACTAAAATTGCTACTAAAATTGCTATTAAAAATCCGTAGTTTAATGGTGGATTTAAAAGGTCCTTTAAAAATTTATTATTGGCTAAGAATGCTCTCCCTGATTCTGATAATTTCCACTTTCCTAGGACATTTATCTTAGCTGAATCTAATATTTTAAAAGAGGCATCTGAATTTGGCCTTCTAAAACTTGGAAATGTTAAAAAGTAATTATTTAAATACAAGGCTATCCAATTTAACATTATAGATGATATAACTTCATTAACTCCAAATTTTGATTTTAATATACCTACTAATCCTCCCCAAATTCCACCTGCTAAAGCTCCTATTAATATAGCTACTAAAGCGTGAAGTACTGGAGGAAGATTTAGAAAATATCCTGCCATAGTGGCAAATATGGTGCCAACTATAAATTGTCCTTCTGCTCCTATATTAAATAATCCTGTTTGAAATGCAAAAGCTACTGATATTCCAGTTAGTATAATGGGAGTGGATCTTATAATTGTCCAGGAAATATACTTGGGATTTCCAAATACTCCTTTTATCATAACACTATATGCTTCTAGAGGATTAAAACCACCAATTAATAATATTATAGCTCCAAATATTAATCCCATTATTATGGATATAAGAGTTATTATAAATCTATTTTTCTTCATTAGCAGCACCTCCTCCAGCCATTAATAATCCTAGTTGGTTTTCATCTGCATCCTTTGCATCTATGATACCTACAATTTTACCACCATATATAACTGCTATTCTATCTGAGACATTCATTATTTCATCTAGCTCAAAGGAGATTAAAATAACTGCCTTACCACTATCCCTTTGTTTTACTAAGTACCTATGAACATATTCAATAGCACCAACATCTAATCCTCGTGTTGGTTGGGCTGCTATTAAGACTTCTGGATCATTGGTTACTTCCCTAGCAATTATAACTTTTTGTTGATTCCCACCTGATAATTCTCCTGCTAAATAATTTGAATTCCTTGGTCTTATATCAAATTTTTCCATTAAATCATCGGAAAATTCTTTTATATTTTCATGATTTAATCTACCCTTTGTTGAAAAAGGTTCTTTATAATAATTTTCTAATATCATATTTTCAGAAACAGTAAAATCTAATACTAATCCCCGTCTTTGCCTATCTTCAGGAATGCTACTTACACCTGAATTTATAATATCGAAGGGAGTTTTATTTGTAATATCCTTGTCCCTTAAAATTACTTTACCTGATTGAATTGGTCTTAACCCTGTTATTCCTTCAATTAACTCAGATTGACCATTACCGTCTATACCTGCAATCCCTAATATTTCTCCAGAATAAACTTCAAGGGATAATCCATTTACTGCATTTAATTTTCGACTGTCTTTTACTACTATATCTTGAATTTCCAATATCTTTTCGCCTTTTTCCATAGGCTTTTTATCTACTGCAAAGCTAACTTCTCTACCTACCATCATTTCTGCTAAATCTTCTTCTGTTACATCGTCAACCTTTACAGTATCAATCTTTTTACCTCTTCTAATGATGGTACAATAATCTGCCGCTGCTTTTATTTCTTTTAACTTATGTGTAATAATTATTATAGTCTTACCTTGGTTTGCTAAATTTCTCATTATGGACATCAATTCTTCAATTTCTTGAGGAGTTAAAACTGCCGTTGGCTCGTCCAATATAAGTATATCAGCGCCTCTATATAAGGCCTTTAATATCTCTACCCTTTGTTGCATCCCAACTGTAACATCTTGAATTATTGCATCTGGTTCCACATGTAATCCATATAGTTCTGAAATTTCCTTTACCTTTTTTCTTGCTAAATCTATATCTAATACTAACCCTTTAGTAGTTTCCATTCCAAGTATTATATTTTCCACTACGGAAAAGGTTTCTACTAACATGAAGTGTTGATGTACCATTCCAATGCCTTGGGTTATGGCTATATTGGGATTTGTTATATCTACTTTATTACCATTAATATATATTTCACCAGAAGTTGGAGTATATAGTCCATATAGTATATTCATAAGGGTACTCTTACCTGCTCCATTTTCCCCAAGTAATGCGTGAATTTCACCTTTGTGAACTGTCAAATCAATATTATCATTGGCAGTAAATTCACCGAACTTCTTAGTGATATTTTTCATTTCTATTACTTTTGTTTTAGGTTTATTATTCAATAGGGTTTCCTCCTATCTAGATATAAACAGCTTAAGGAATAACCTTAAGCTGCTTATAGTCATTATTATTTAAGTTCTTCCATAAATACTTCAAATGTTTCTTCATTAAATGGAACTACTATCTTTCCATCTATGATTTCTTGTTTTAATTCTTCTACTTTTTCAAGGATTTCAGCTGGTACATGTTTATCTGATGTTGGTGCTATATCAACTGCTCCACCATCTTCTAAACCATATATCATAGTTTGGCCACCTGGGAATTCACCTTCTGTTAACATCTTTACAACATTGTAAATACCAACGTCTACTCTCTTCATAGCTGATGTTAATACATGTTCTGGAGCCATATCACTTTGATCTCTGTCTACGCCAATTACCCATTTGTCTTGTTCTTTAGCTGCTTCTATAACTCCATCGCCTACTCCACCTGCTGCGTGAAATACTATGTCTCTACCTTGTTGATACATATTAGTAGCTATAGCTTTACCTTTACCTGAATCTGAGAAAGATTCTGCATATTGAGATAATACATCTATTTCTTTACCTAATTCTTTAGCAGCATATTGAACTCCTGCTTGATATCCATAGTCAAATCCCCAAATTACATCTCCTGGGATACCACCAACAAATCCTACTTTGTCAGTTTCAGTCATCATACCTGCAATATAACCTACTAAGAATGAAGGTTGTTCTGCTTTAAATAGTACTCCTACAACATTATCTGGAGTATCGTCACCATAACTAAAGTCTACAATACCATATAATGTATCTGGATTATTAGTAGCTGCTTCTAAAGTTGCATCTGCTAATTTAAATCCTACACCCCAAATTAAATCATTACCTGCATCTAATAATGTTTCAAAGTTAGGTGCAAAGTCTGCAACTTCATGTGATTCTTGGTAATCTATTTCTACTCCAAGATCCTTTTCTGCAGCTAATAAACCTTCATGTGCTGATTGGTTGAAGGATTGGTCATTAACTCCACCTTCGTCTGTAACCATAGCAACTTTGAATGTTTCTCCTGCTGGTTCTTCTGGTTCTTTTGCTGGTTCTTCTGTGCTTGGTGCTGGTGCTGGTTCTTCTGAACCTACATCCTCCTTTTGACCACAAGCTACTAGTGTAAACATTAAAACTAATGCTAAACCTAGTGCTAACCACTTTTTATTCATCTTAAATCCCCCTTAATTTTTAGTTAATTAGAGTTGCCTATATTACATATACCCTAATTAACTTATTTTATATATCAAGATTATTATAATGCATTTAGTTTATTATTTCAATACTAAGAAAACTCCAGGCTGGTTTTAAGCCTGAAGTTCCCTTTAACAAATGTTTGAATCTTCTAATTCATATCCTTCTTTAGATAAAATATTTATTGCATTTTTAAGTTTAGAATCATTTACCATAACTATAGGTCCAGTACATCCCATTCCAGACTCTGCATAGATATTATTTTTCCAAAGTACTTTAACTGCATCTTCTAATTCCATAATATCTATACCAGCAATAGTTCCTGTTACCGTCTCTTCAGGAGGAGAAATTATTTCTTCCTCTTGTAATATTTTTTTACTATCTTTATTTATGTTTTCCAAAATTTCTTTTAATCCTGCTTTATTTGCTTTATTAAATTCTTCTTTAATTATTTCTCTAATATTTCCCCTTACTAAATCTGCACCATAACTTATTGCATTTGCAACCACAGGGCTTCCAGACGCCCTAGATAGTATAAGGATTATTCTATTATAATCCTCTCCTATGCCAGGACCATAACCATATCCTTGGGATTCATAACTACCACCTGTAGTATATGAAGAAAATATTTTCATCAAAATATTCCCTGTTAAAGTATCACTTACCATTATGTCAGGAACTCCAGCTAATAAATCATTTCCCCTCATAGGAAATCCGCCATCTGCTCTTGAGGATTCAATTATATTTATAGGATAGCCATTATCTATTAATTCTTTAAAAGCCCTTTCCACTTGTCTAACTCCATCTACATTTAAAATTCCTACAGTTGGATCATCTACCCCCATGGCCTTGGCAGTAATTATTCCATTAATTCCATTTTTTATCATAGCCTCTACTCTACTTGATGCTGAAGTTCCTGTAGTAGTTGCTATAAACATATCTTTACCCTTGCCTGGTGTTACAACTTTACCTACAGTGGATACTCCTATTGGGAAATTATAATGCATGGTTACACAGGCTCCTATTTCTCCTTTATCCAATAATTCTTCCATTTTCATATAAGCTAATTCATCAGTATCTACTATAACTTGAGTTAATTGGGAATCTACCTTTGGTCCTATTAGTACTACCTCTATGGAGCTATCTCTTTTTTGTGCCATTTCAGCTCCTTTTACAATATTATCAATGCCTAATTCACTTCCTAAAGTAGTAATGCCGATTTTTATTCTAGGCCTAAATTGACCTGTTTCCATTCCATCTGCTATATCATTGAATACCTTTCCAATCATCATATTTAAGTTGTTATCCATAACTATCAACTCTCCCTCCCAAGTAAATGGGTGGCAAAATCACGCATGGCTTCAGCTATTAAGCTCCTTATTTCTTCTTCTGAAATTTCCTTTTCTCTGTTTATTTTTCCAGGGTTTTTTTCCATTACTATGGAAATGCCATCAAATAAATTAGTCATCCTTCCTAGGAATAAACTCCCCTTTCCAACTATCATAGCCTTACTAATATTACCTTCTAGAATGTCTTGTCTTCCAAAACCTACATATGGAACTCCAGAAGGTATATGCCCTTGGGTAGGAGCCCAACCTTCCATACCATGTTTTTCTATAAAATCATTTATCTGGCTTCTTTCTAACTCTCCTCTTTTTACTCCTAAAGCTGCTATCATTTTATAATTAGAAATAGGCACATTGCCTGCACCAGCAGGTTTAGTAATGTCTGGATTTTGCATTTCTACTGAATATTTGTCTATATCAGTAATCTTAAGCCCACTCTTATCTAATGGCTCCGTTACTAATGATGTAATTACTGCCTGTGGTGATGAGCCGGTACCAACGGTATGCCTTCCTACTAAATCTGTTCTTAAAATCGGATTTTCACCATCATTAGAGGATATTACCATTCCAAATCCTCCTATAACATCTTCTAATATGGGCATACCCTTTTTAACATGATCTTTGCCATTCATACCTAATTTTGCAGTGGAACCGCCTGCTACTATCATTACATTTTTAAAAGTTCCTCCTTGGACTAGAGAGGCTGCAATTACCATAGCATGAGCTGGCGCTGCACAGAAACCTCTTATATCTGAACCTGTAGCATTTTTTAATCCAGCAAATTCTGCAATTGCCTTTGCAAAATTTCCTCCACCTCTTTGGTTCATATCTCCACATGCTTCTTCAGAACATTCTATTACATATTCTATTTCTTCAGGATTAATATTATTCTTGTTTAATAGATTTAAGGCTGCTAATACTCCAGAAGCCTTCGATACTAAATTTTCAAATAATACATGGGCTGACAAATTAGAATCAATATCATGGGCCTTTTTAATACAGCCAACTAATTCTCCATTATTATATAAACCTTCTGCTCCTTGAGTGGAAATTAAATCTTGTATATTTGAAATTTCTTCTCCTTCTTTTAATCTAGATATTAAATTTTCCTCTATTAATGAATGATTAGATAATTTTTCTTTTACTTGCTTTGTAAACTCCTTAGTTAATTTTACTAAATCAAATACATCTACGATTTTTATTAAACCTATAAATTCATCTTGGGGCATTATTTCTCCAAATTTGCCTTCTCTACTGGCATTAGGGATTTTTTTATCATACCAAGGTTGTTCATATAGCTTTAGTTCCTCAGGCTTATAATTACCTATATATATTTGATTTGGTAAATAACCAATGACTTCATCATAATTCCTAATGTGCTCTCTAATATTTTTTAGATATTCTGATTCTGGATTTAAAGTTCTTTCTGTGGTCTGTGTAGTTCCATTGTGAATTATCATATCTGGTGCATGCACTAATGTATAACCTGCTCCCTTTACTACTGAATAATTCATATGTTCACCTCCATAAGTTCTTTGCTAATAATGGGTGATTATATATAACCACCCATTATCAATATACTAATTATTTTTCAAATACAGTCTGATCTTCTACATCTGTTGATAATGCCTTTAATGCCCGTTCTACTAGTTTTCTTCTTAAGGCTTTTTCTTCTTTAGGATCTAGTTTAGGATCTCCAAGTGGATGTGGTATAGCAATAGCTGGCACTATTCTATTAGCACCTACTGTTAATGATATGGGAACTACTGTACATATATGAACTACAGGGATTCCTGCTCTTTCTATTTCTTTTACCATTGTTGCACCGCAACGAGTACAGGTACCTCAGGTGGAGGTTAATATAACTCCATCTACTCCGTCTCTTTTTAATTCTTTACTAAATTTTTCTGCAAACCCCTTTGAACTTGCAACAGAAGTACCATTACCTACAGTTGCATAAAAANNTACCCTATCTGGATCTTCATTAGCGTATACAGGGTCATATCCACCATGGGCTGTTTCATGGGTTTCTTTAGTTAAATCTGTGAAACTAGATATACTATATTTCCCATATTTAGAAGCTGAAGAAGATTCTATATGATCTGGATTTCCTTTTGGTACTATTCCTCCTGATGTTACTAAAGCAATGGTAGCATTGGCCAAATCCATTATCTTTGGATTTGGATGTACCCGATCAAAATCTGGCATTGGATATTCTGTTTCAAATTCTTCTCCCTTTAATTTTTTGATTAGCATCTCTACAGCTCTTTCAGAGCCTCTTTTTTCTGCAAAAAAGTTCTTTCTAAGGCCTCGTGGCATATATCCTTCTTCTTCTGGACTTCCTATTTCTTCACCTTTAGCAATTTTCAAAGCTAAGGGAACTATTTTCTTGACTGCATCCCTCATTCCTACGGCACTATCTCTAGTGGAAACAATATATACAGACTTTTTAAACATATCTGCTCCTGGGTTTTCTTTATACATACCAGTGATTGAAGGTATTCCTAGGTCATCTTGAACTATTTGAGCCATGGTACCACAAGCAAAACCGTATCTTCCTGCATTAAAAGCTGGTCCAGCTATAAAAAGATCTGGTTCGTACTTTTTTATCATTTGTAACAATTCTTTTTTAGCCTTTTCTGTATTTTCACTAAAGTAAGAATCTCCACATATTACTGTAGCTATTATTTCCCCTTCGTCTTTAAATCCAGCATTTAATGCCATACCAGGACCTATTACTCCTTCCCGTACTTCAGGCTTATAATCTGCTTTTTCTTCTCCACCAATTCCAGCAAAAAATTGATTTATATAGTGAACAACTTTTATTTTACCCACTTGTTTCCCTCCCTTCCAATCATTCTATTTTTATCTTAATCATTAAATTTCCCAAATTCTTTTCTAATTGAACTTACTTCTTCTATTATTTCATCTACATCAAGAACCATTTCCATCATACCTATTTGATCATCGTATACATCCGGATCTACATTTTCTTTAAATTCTGGTTCTACTGCATGATATACTCTGAGTCCCAACGGAACTCCTGCCAATGGACCTGCATAGGTAGGGTCTCCAGCTGTTACGGTTTCTGCAGCTAATCCTGCTGCTTCTGCTTCTGCTCCACCAATAATTACTATTACATTTTCTTCACCGTATTTATCAGCTATTTCCTTTACCCTTCTTTGATTTTCCAAATCCATGGCTCCTGCAGCCGTTCAGACAAAACACTCAGTAGCAGAAAAAACGACTTCTGCATCTGTAGTCTTTATGCATTCTTCTATTGCTGGTCCAGGTATACCATCCCTATCTCCTATGATGATAATCTTTTTATCAGCATCAAATAATGACATATTTACACATCCCTTCTTATGTTTTTATTCTTCAAAACTATATGGTTTTAGATGACATTTTATTAAAACCCAATTCATTTGTTGCACCTGTAATGGCTTGTATTTCTACCGTTATGGAACCTGTTGGATCTAAACTTCCATCAAAACCACCAGCTATTATATCTGTGTAGTCTAAGGTGCCTATAACTTTATCCATCTTTGGTAATACTATAACTTCATTTGCATTACCACCTGTTATAACTGCATTTGCAGAAGAATGTGCATCTGCTAAAGACTGACTTCTACCATCACGTCCTGCATATTCATCTGTAATAATTACAGTCTTTATGCCCTTTTCTTCTATTTTTTTACAGTTCATAATCAGGTCTGTATCAGGATTACCAAATCCCTCCTGGGATATTATTACTCCATCTAACCCCAAATATTCAGTTAATTTTGCTGTCCAATCAGATGATCTTTCTTTATCGGCAAGATATACATTTTCATTGGTGATAATTACTCCTAAGAAGTTGATTTCTTTACCATGTTGTTTATATAGGTCTTGAACAACTGGATTATTTAAATGATGATAAGTGGTGTTTTTATCACAGGCAGATACACAATTCCCACTGATTATTGCTCCATCCATTAATTCCGTTGGATATAAAATAGTAGGCACAATTTGTTTTGCATCTACTCCATAGACATAGGTATCATGAAGTAATCCTTGTGATTGAAGCATTTGTATATAAGCTATTTTTGGTAAGTCTGGATATTTCTTAATATTTTCTATTAATGGTAAAGTTTCATAAAGATATGTTCTGTTAGGTACTATTGATTTAGCTGCTTCTGCTAAATAAGCAGCAGCCTTAAGCCCTGCAATTCTTACTGCTCTTTCATGATCATGTTGTTTTAAGCCTTCCACTGGTTCACAAACCAAAACCACATTGTTTAATTTTGAAAATGGTGTATATTCGGCTCCCGGCCCTGTCATATCAATAATACCCTCTTGAAAGCCTACAATTTTACCAGTAGTTATTACTGCACATCCTTTTAATACATGGGTCTTTCCACTACCAACGGTTTGTACCTTAGATAAGACTCCTGGGAATACACCTCCTGGCCCTTCCACCTTAACTCTAGGCTCTATTACATCTTTTACAGGAGTAATTCTAATACTCTCACCAGGTCTTGCAAGCTCTACATCTACAAAAGATAGATGTTCGTCTTCTTTTATTAGTTCTATTAACTCTTCCTTATTTACATAGAGCACCCCATTATCAATTTTAGTATTATCTCCAAATTGAACATCATTAATTAGGATTTCCCCTAATTCTAAACGCATAGTTTCACCTCCCCTTATATTAAAAATATATCTTAATTCTAAATTATCCCACTAACTTCAGATAATCCAGAATTATGAAACAATTAAGCATATTTTTTAATCATTTCTTCCACAGATTTTTCTGTAGCTTGATCTGCTACTACTGAATCAATTTTTTCACCGTCTTTATATATTGCTATTACTGGTAAACCTAAAACTTTTTGCCCTATGGCTAATCTTCTAGCCTTTGTAATATCTAAGGAAGTAAACTTGATTTTTTCACCATAAATATTTTCCAAATCATGAATATGTGGCATTAAGGCTTTACATGGCTCACAACTGGGACTCCAATAATCTACTAAAACATAACCTTCTGCCTTTAATACCTCTTGTTCAAAGTTTTCTTTGTTTAACTCTAACAAATTAATCCCTCCATTTAAATATTAAAAATTATCTTCTATATATTTCTCTGCCTGAACTGCAGCTATGGCTCCATCTGAAGTAGCAGTAACTACTTGTCTTAAGGTTTTTACTCTATTATCTCCAGCTGCAAATACCCCTGGAATATTGGTTTTCATATTTTCATCTGTAATAATATAGTTTCTTTCCATTTGAATTATGTCATCAAATAATTCTGTTGCTGGTAAGTATCCTACAAATATGAATATACCAAAGGCACCATCTTCTTCATCAGGAAATATTTCTTTTTCTTCTCCTGTTTTTAAGTTTTTTACTATAAAGGATTCTAACATTCCTTCACCTTTTATTTCTGCAATAACAGTATCCCACATAAAACCTATCTTACTATTTTTGAAAGCCTTTTCCTGTATAGATTTTGCAGCCCTTAATTCATCTCTTCTATGAATAATAGTAACCTTTTTTGCAAATTTTGTAAGATATATAGCTTCTTCTACTGCAGTATCTCCCCCACCCATTACATATACTTCTAAATCTTGGAAAAAAGGGCCGTCACAGGTGGCACAATAGGAAACTCCTCTTCCTGTTAGTTCCTTCTCACCTGGAACTCCAATAAGCCTCGGCACTGCACCTGTAGCAATTATTACTGTTTTAGTTTTATATTCTGCTTTTTCACCTTTAAGGATTTTGATCTTATCTTGGAAATCCACTTCAGTTATTTCATCTGAAATTTTCTTTGCACCAAAGCCTTCTGCCTGTTCTACCATCCTTGCAACTAAGCTTGGTCCAGTAACATGAGCTGGAGCGCCAGGATAATTTTCAACTTCATCTGTTGTCACAATTTGTCCCCCATCTGCTCCTTTTTCTATTATAAGTGTATTTAGTTTAGCTCTAGCAGCATATAATCCTGCAGTTAATCCTGCTGGACCACCACCTATAATTACTACATCATAGATCATAAGCTCTCCTCCTTGTTTTTTTAATTCCCTTTTAATCCACTTTGAAAAAATAATTATTTTAATTATTATTACCCTAAACATTAAAAAATAATTATAAAAAAACAGAGTAAATAGACCTAAGCCTATTTGCTCTGTTTTTTAACCTGAGAGATTCTCCTAAACCCTTGGTTTGCTCCTTCGGTGCTTATTAGCTTTCCAGAGTTTCGTCCAAATACGGTCCTTTTACCTGAGAGCATCACTATATTTGGCAATAATATAAATTACTCCTTCGGTGCTATATTGAAATAGTCTCTCCCGTATTCTTCATTCGATATGGATTGTTATTGTTTTAACATTCTAGTTTTATTATATATTATTCTGAAATCTTTTACAATATATTTTTTATTTTTTAAATAAAAGTGTTAAAATAATAACTACCCTGGAATCTATACATCATATATATTATTTAAAATTATCTAAAACATACATAGCTATATTTGATGAATGGTCTGATACTCTTTCTAAATTGCTAATGGCATCTAAAAATATTACCCCTGGTTCAGTTAAACATTCCATCTTATTTAGCCTATTCATATGCTCATCTCTGTTTCTCTTTTCTAGTCTGTCAACTTCTTCTTCAAGGATTATAACTTCTTTTGCTAATTCTTTATTATTATATTCAAAGGATTCCATGGTCTTTTTAAATACTTCTTCACATTTATCAAATATCTCGTGTAAGCCTTCTACAGCTTCTCTACTAAAGATTAAGTCGTGTTCTAATTTATATTGAGATAATTCCACTACATTTTCCACATGATCTCCAACTCTTTCAATATCATTTATTGTATATAGTAGAGTATTAACTTCTGAGTGTTGTTTATTTGATAATGGTTCATTAGATAATTTAACAAGATAATCGGTTATTTCTCTTTCAATTTTATTAATCAACTTTTCTCTTTCATATACTTCTTCTATCCCATCATAATATTCATCTGCCAATACTTTCCTAGATAATTTTAAGTTCTCTAATACTAAATCTCCCATTCTTAATACTTCTTTATTAGCTTGCCCTAATGCTATGGAAGGAGTTTCTAGTATCCTTTCATCTAAGTATATTGATGCCTCTAATCCTACCTTTTCAGTTCCAGGAACTAATCTTTCTGCTGCCTTTACTAAAAATCCTGCAAAGGGAAATTGAATTATTACGTTTATTATATTGAATAGAGTATGGGCATTGGCAATTTGTGCCTGTACATTATTTGGCGATATTAGTGTTACTAACCATTCCACTGGGACTCTAAGTATTGTCATAAAAATAATAGTTCCTATTAAATTAAATAAAAAGTGAATTACTGCTGCTCTTTTTGCGGTTATATTAGCTCCTATACTGGATAAAAGGGCTGTTGTTGTAGTTCCTATATTTTCTCCAAATAAAATTGGAAAAGCTATATTTATACTTACCAATCCTTCTCCTGCTAAAGCTTGTAAAAGCCCTATAGAAGCACTACTACTTTGAACTATTGTAGTAAGTAATAAACCAGCTAAAGCTCCTAAAATAGGATTATTTAATTTTGTCATAAAATCTGCAAATATTGGGTTATTAGCTAAAGGTTTTAAACCTGAGCCCATCATATCTATTCCAATAAATAATATACCAAAACCTATAAGTACTTCTGCTATATTTTGAACCCTTTTTTTAGAAGAACCTATCCATAATGCTACACCTATTGCTACTGCTATAGGGGCATAATCTGTTAAATTTAAAGCTATAATTTGAGCCGTAATTGTAGTACCTATATTGGCCCCCATAATTACACCTACAGCTTGTGATAATGTCATTAATCCAGCATTTACAAAACCTATAACCATTACTGTAGTTGCACTACTACTTTGAACAATCATAGTTACTAAAGCTCCTACAATAACAGCCATAAATCTATTAGTAGTAAGGACTTCTATTAACCTATTTAGCTTTTTCCCTGCAGCCTTTTCTAATCCAGCTCCCATAATATTCATACCATACAAAAATAATCCTAGTCCTCCTAATACAGGCAAAGCAATGTCCATGTCGTACCTCCTTATATTTATCTTAAGTAACAAACTTCTATAATAGCAAATCTATTCTAACATTAAAAAATTTAATTGCCTTAATGCTTCAAACAAAATAATATTCACAGAATTTGCCAAATTCAAAGACCTACCTAAATTTGATTTCATGGGAATTTTAATTGCTGTATCTAAATTTTTCTCAATTAAATCTTTAGGCAATCCCTTAGTCTCTTTTCCAAATACAAAAAAATCATTGTCTGTGTAAGAAAAATCTGTATAATTTTTTTTTGCTTTAGTAGTTGCATAATAAAAAGTATTACTAGGATATTTTTTAATAACTTCGTCAAAGCTATCATAATAATGTATTTCTACTAAATGCCAATAATCTAAACCTGCTCTTTTAAGATGTTTGTCATCTACAGAAAATCCTAAAGGCCTTACTAAATGCAATACCGTATCAGTAAGGGCACAGGTTCTAGCTATATTTCCTGTATTATGAGGAATTTCTGGTTCTACTAATACTATATTTAAAGCCATCTAAGCTTCATCTCCCATTTTAAGAATATATTTTTCAATAACCTTTGCTACTCCATCTTCATCATTGCTAGAAGTAACAATATCTGCCGAAGATTTTACAATTTCTTCACCATTTCCCATGGCAACACTTAAACCAGCATAATTTAGCATACTTAGGTCATTTTCATTATCTCCTATGGCTATTACCTGTTTTTCTTGTATATCTAATTTTTCACAAAGATATCTTAAACTGTTGCCTTTTGAAACCTCTTTATCTACTACTTCAATATTGTTACTCCATGAGCTACAAACATTTATATCTTTAATTTCACTTAATCTATTTCTTAAGTTTTGAAGTTTACCTCTATCTTCATCTAAAAAAATAAACTTATAGATGTCTAAATCTTCTTTTTCAGTTATTTCATTAATTTCATTAAAGATATTGACTTTTATTTCTTTACCTTTTCCCTTTGCATTCCTTGTATTATAAAACTTAACCACATCTTCTACATAAATATTAGAGTAAAAACTATTTTTATCATAAAAATGATAGTACATATTATTCTTTTTCCCTATTTCCATTATAATACTCACTGTATCCATATTTATAGACTTTTGATATATAATATTTTTAGATTTATCAACTATTATAGCCCCATTACAAGCAATTATAGGTTTTTCTAATCCTAATTCTTCAGAATAATTTACAGCTGATGTAAGTATTCTACCAGTTGCCAAAACAACATGTACTCCTTTTTTACTAGCTTCTTCTATTGCTTTTTTTGTTCTTTCACTAACTTTGTTTTGGGTATTTAATAGTGTACCATCCATATCAATGGCTACTAATTTGAAATCCAATTCAATTCCTCCTTGTACAATATAGTTATAATCAAATTACAGTTTTCCACTGTAATAATTATCAATTTCTTAAATAATAATATAGTCTTCTTTTCTAATCATTAAAT
>MTKW01002083.1_pt1 | contig 23115 bp, 20 predicted proteins | sample 1042761 | NCBI WGS metagenome assembly MTKW01 (sample SAMN06205366, study PRJNA360243) | anaerobic digester metagenome | biome: Wastewater treatment plant; feature: Anaerobic digester sludge; material: sludge; isolation source: anaerobic digester fed with sludge from wastewater treatment plant ...
TTGGGGTCAATCTGGTATTCACCTTCAAGTTCACCGGACAACAAGAGCTCATAGATAAATTCATGGGGGAAAAAGCGTTTCTTTTCGACTTTTGCTCTTTCCCAGAGCTTCAGTATTTTATTCTCAATTTTACGAAATGCCAAATCTTCCGGAATGCAGGTATCAGTTACACGGCTCAGCCCTTTTTCATACAGCTCCTGCTCATCTTGCGGCGAAAGGTCGCGGTAATGAGGTATCTTTACATAATGGTTGTGGGCAATCAGATTGAAAACATCCTCCTCAAGATTAGCACCGGTGCAAGTGATGATGTGCACCTTATCCTCTCTTATCATTTCAGCCAGAGACTTGCCCAATTCGGCTGTGCTCATGGCTCCGGCAAGTGTTATCATCATTTTGCCTCCACTTTCAACCAGGCTTTTGTAGCTTTCGGCAGCATCAACCGTGACAGCAGCATTGAAATGCCGGTAATGCTCTTTCATAAAACGGGAAATGGAATTTGAATTCATTTTTAAATCGATAATTTATTGTTTAAAAAGTTCATTACGGGTAAAAAGAAGCTCCTGAGCTTCTGGACTCCTTTTTTACAAATATTGCCAATTAAAGCCTTTTCAGCAAAAGTTTATGGACATTTACTACAAAACGTCGGCAACATTAAATTTTTTACTGTTATTTTTTTTGCTGTCAGGGAGATTACTCGATAAAAATGTAAAAGAATTAATTAGTTTTGCGCACATAAATTTTAAGCGGTTGTTATTGATGGCGATGCTGCGGCTTAAACATGGTTTAATTTAATATTTTTAAAAATGTATTTAACATCTGAGAAAAAACAGGAGTTTTTTGCTGAGCACGGTAAAAATGAAAAGGATACCGGCAACGCTGAGGGACAGATTGCTTTGTTTACCTACAGAATCAACCACCTCACAAATCACCTGAAAAGCAACAAAAAAGATTTCAGCACGCGCAGGGCGCTGATTAAACTTGTAGGAAAGCGGCGAAGACTGCTCGATTATCTGAAAAACAAAGATATTGAGCGTTATCGGGCAATTATTGTTAAGTTGAACCTGCGTAAATAATATTATTTGAAAGGCAATAGTTGATTGCCTTTCTTTTTTATATCTTTACAAAACCTCACCACCCTTATTTTTTTTATAAACATTTGAATTTTTTAGTTAAGTTATGGTAAATGCAGTAACAAAAACAATTGAACTTGCCGATGGCAGGTCAATTACCATAGAAACCGGCAAACTTGCCAGGCAGGCAGACGGGGCGGTGGTGGTACGCATGGATGAAACAATGCTGCTGGCCACTGTGGTTTCAGCACGTGAGGCAAATGAAGATGTAGATTTCATGCCGCTTTCAGTTGACTACCGAGAAAAATTTTCGGCAGCCGGGCGTTTCCCCGGTGGTTTTTTTAAACGCGAAGGACGCCCATCCGATGAGGAAATTTTGGTAGCCCGCTTGGTTGACCGTGCATTGCGTCCACTTTTTCCCGAAGATTATCACGCCGAAACGGCTGTGATGATTTCCCTTGTTTCAGCAAATAAGGAAGATTTGCCGGATGCACTTGCAGGATTGGCGGCTTCCGCTGCCATTGCAGTCTCCGATGTTCCTTTTGAAACACATATTTCTGAAGTCCGCGTTGCCCGTGTCAACGGACAATTAATCATTAATCCCACCCATACCCAGCTGAGTGAGTCCGACCTCGACATTATGGTTGGTGCTTCTTTCGACAACATTATGATGGTTGAGGGTGAAATGAATGAAGTTTCAGAAGAGGAGATGTTAGAAGCAATTAAGTTTGCGCANNTGGCAGGCTTTGATGCCATTCGCGATGAGTATATTGAAGCGTATAAGGAAGCCAATGCCAAAAACGAAGAAATTGATCTGGAACTTCATGAAAAACTGATTAAGCGCTACTATCACGAGGTGGAAAAAGAGGCAATGCGCCGGATGATTTTGGATGAAAAAATCAGATTGGACGGTCGGAAAACCGACGAAATCCGCACAATTTGGGGCGAAGTCGATTATCTGCCCGGAGCGCACGGCTCATCATTATTCACCCGGGGCGAAACCCAATCACTGACATCCGTTACATTAGGAACCAAGATGGATGAAAAAATCATTGATAATGTTACGGTTCAGGGAAAAGAAAAATTTCTGCTTCACTACAATTTTCCGCCATTTTCCGTTGGCGAACCACGTACACCCCGTGGACTTAGCCGCCGTGAAATCGGGCACGGCAACCTGGCACATCGTGCACTAAAGCGTATGATACCCGCCGACTTTCCCTACATAGTACGCGTGGTTTCCGACATTCTTGAATCCAACGGTTCATCTTCCATGGCAACAGTTTGTGCCGGCACAATGTCGCTGATGGACGCTGCAATGAAAATTAAAAGTCCGGTTTCCGGAATAGCAATGGGGCTTATTACTGATAAGGAGTCAGGCAAATATGCCATTCTTTCCGACATTTTGGGCGATGAAGATCACCTTGGCGACATGGACTTTAAAGTGGCAGGAACCATTAACGGAATCACTGCAGCCCAAATGGACATCAAGGTTGACGGGCTACCATACGAAGTACTGTCTCAGGCGCTGATGCAGGCAAAAGAAGGACGTTTGCACATACTGAATAAAATGCTGGAAATTATCCCGGAACCAAGGGCGGATTTTAAACCCAATGTGCCGAGAATAGAAGTTATTGAAATTCCGAAAGACATGATTGGTGCGGTGATTGGACCGGGTGGAAAAATTATTCAGGCAATTCAGGAAGAGACAGAAACCATTATTGTCATTGAAGAAATTGACGACAAGGGTATTGTTGAAATTTCGGGAGCCGGAATTGAAGAAGTTGAAGCCGCCAAAAAACGGATAAAAGCAATTATTGCCGTGCCTGAAGTTGGAGAGATTTATAAAGGCAAAGTGAAATCGGTTGTTTCCTTTGGCGCTTTTATAGAAATCATTCCGGGCAAGGAGGGATTGCTGCATGTTTCAGAAATGGACTGGAAACGTGTTGAATCTGCTGAAGATTTCACTAAGGAAGGCGACATTATAGAAGTGAAGTTAATTGGTGTGGATGAAAAGACAGGCAAACTGAAACTGTCGCGCAAGGCATTGCTGCCAAAACCGGAAGGCTATGTGGAACGTCCGCCCAGAGGCGACCGCCCGCCACGCAGGGAGGGAGGCTACAGGGATGACACCCGCCGCAGAAGCGAAAGAGGCGACAGAAGCGAAAGAGGTCCTCAAAGACCACGCCGCGACAGGTAAAATTCCGAAACACTTCAAAAATATTTAATGCAAAAAGAGGTTGCGAAAAACAGCAACCTCTTTTTATTTTTGTATTTTTGGTAGTTTATGACACGAAAAATCAATGTGGCTGTTTCCTTGGATAATTGAAAAACAATTTTCACAAAATATTAACCAATTAAAATTATCAAGATATGTATTTAAGAAAATTAACCCTGCTGCTTTTTTTGTTCTCTCTTTTCTGTTTCAGTGCAGAAGCCCAAACAAAATCCAAGCAAAAATCGCCGGTTTTAACCGAGGCATCTCCTGAAAGCGCCGGTGTTTCATCCGCGCGGCTTGCGCGAATTGACAATATGCTCGAACAGGCAGTTGCGTTGAATCAGGTGCCGGGCGTTGTTGCGCTCATTGCCCGGAACGGCAAAATTGTCTATTGGAAAGCCCATGGAATGGCTGACAGCGAGAATAATAAAGCACTCAAACGCGATGATATATTCCGGATAGCATCGCAAAGCAAAGCCATTACATCCACCGCAGTGATGATACTCTGGGAAGAAGGAAAATTCAGACTCGACGATCCCATTTCCAAATATATCCCGGAATTTAAAAATCCAAAAGTGATGACTTCGTTCAGTTACAGCGATACCACATGGAGGGGAGTATCTGCCAAGAGTGAAATCACAATCCGTCAATTGCTCACACACACTTCCGGCGTTGGCTATGGCTTAATTGACGGAGATGAACGCTTCGGAATGATTTTCGGAAAAGCGGGGATTATTGATGCCTTCACCACTGAAAATATTACCATTGCCGAAAACATAAAAAAACTGGCAATAATGCCGCTGCACCATCATCCCGGTGAAAAATATACCTACAGCGAAGGATTAGATATTTTGGGGTATTTCATTGAAGTGGTTTCAGGTGTTCCATTTGATGAGTTCTTAAAAACCCGTATTTTTGACCCGCTGGGGATGGATGACACGCGATTTTACTTTCCACAGGAAAAAGCAAACCGTCTGGTTGCGGTTCAATACAAAGAAAACAACCAATGGAAAAAATTTCCAAACACTTTTTATGATGCAGATTACCCGATAAAAGGAGCAAAAGCATTCTTTTCCGGCGGCGGAGGGCTTTCGGGCACTGCAAAGGATTACGCCGCTTTTTTGCAAATGTATCTCAATGGCGGGGAGTATAATGGCAACAGGTTGCTGAGCAGAACCACGGTAAAAACAATAATGGCAAATCATAGCGGCAATCTGTTTGGAGGCGAAGAAAAATACCACGGACTTGCTTTTGCCGTGTTAACCGAAGAGGGACAAAACAAGGGAGGGCAAGGCAGCAAGGGAACATTTGACTGGGGAGGTTATTTTAATACCCAATATTTTGCCGATCCTGCCGAACAGATAATCGGTATCATTATGAAGCAAACCCAAGGATCAACCAATGATGAAACCGGATGGAAATTCCGGCAGATGGCTTTTCAAATTATCGACGACTAAATTTGGTTTTGTTAAAGTAAGCGATGGAAAATATTCATATGCGGGAGCAACACTTCCCGTTCTGGAACTGATGAGAAAAAGTGTTGGGCCGGGAGTGAAAATTAAAGCTGCAGGCGGAATACGCACTTTAGATGCACTTTTGGCAGTGAAAGATGCGGGATGTTCGCGCTGTGGTGCTACTGCCACAATCGCTATTCTGGAAGAGGCAAAAAAACGGTATGGAGAATTATCGTGAAGATACAATCAGTTTTTTTACAACAACTTTATTTTTTGAAGTTTTAACACGTACAAAATAAATTCCGTTGGGAATATTTTCAAGGGTGAGCTGATATTTTGGAACAGAGAAATCCAAAATACGGACAACTACCTCCTTACCCATGATATTCACTAAGCGTATTTCGGTAATCTCCCCGGTATTCATTTCGAGAGTAATTCTTCCGTTTTCGGCAGGGTTGGGATATATTTTCAATTCTTGAACAGAAGTTTTGTCAATAGTTGGATTTTGGTAAAATGAGGAATACGAAGGCTCAAAAGAGAAGCCTCTTATAAAAATAAGTGAGAATATGATTAAAAGTATATATCGCTTCATGCTGAAAGATTACAATTTATTTCTTGGAAAAGCAAATTTTATGCCCTTTATTTCAACAGCCATGCTTCGGCAGCCATTAGATCCTCGGGGGTATCGATTCCTATCCCCTGAAACCGGGTAACTGCCGTTTTAATCCGGTAGCCGTTTCCAAGCCAGCGCAATTGCTCCAAGGCTTCAGTTTGTTCCAGCTTCCCCGGGTTCAGTTGTGTAATTTGCTTAAGAATATCCTTGCGGTAGGCATACATGCCTATGTGTGCCCAGAACGTATTATTTCTGAGCCAGTTTGCTTTTTCGACATCACGCACATAAGGAATTGGCGACCTGCTGAAATAGAGAGCATTGTGCTGTTCATCCAGAACAACTTTCGGACGGTTGGGATTAAACAGCTCTTCGTTTGATTCAATTTTTTTCACCAGAGTTGCTATCTCGGTTTTATCATCAAAACATGACATGAGCTGTTTTAGCTGTTCAGCCTGAACAAAAGGCTCATCGCCCTGAATATTGATTACAACATCAAAACTGATGTTTTTTTTCAATTTTTCAGCTGCTTCGGCGCAGCGGTCTGTTCCGCTCTGGTGAGCTGATGAAGTCAGCACAGCATTCCCGCCAAAAGCTTCTACAGCCTGCATAATCCGTTCATCATCGGTAGCTACCCACACATGCTCAAGCACTTGTGCCGCATTCTCACAAACCCACTGTATCATTGGCTTGCCTCCCAGTCTGACCAATGGTTTGCCCGGGAAGCGGGAAGATTGAAACCGTGCAGGAATTATTACAATAAATTCCATGTTTTTCAATATTTTTTATGTTGCCAAAGATAATGATTATAAAATCCCGGCAGCCCGTGAAAAATAATTAAGCCGCGATTTGGACATTAGACAATAAATGATTAAATAAAAGGCACAGGAAATAATGCCGCCAAAAAGTTGTAAATTTGTATTTTTAATTGAACACGAATCAGGTATGGATATCCAGAGTATTAAGCAAAGATTTGAGATAATCGGGAATTCACCCGGACTGCACAGGGCTATTGAAGTGGCGGTTCAGGTTGCTCCCACTGATCTTTCGGTTTTAATTTCAGGGGAGAGCGGAACCGGTAAAGAGGTGTTTCCCCAGATCATTCATCAGTTTTCGAGTCGCAAGCATGGTAAATATATTGCAGTGAACTGTGGCGCAATACCCGAGGGCACTATTGACTCAGAACTTTTTGGGCACGAAAAAGGCTCTTTCACGGGGGCTCTTTCCGACCGGAAAGGCTATTTTCAGGAAGCTGACGGTGGCACAATTTTTCTGGATGAAATCGGGGAACTCCCTTTGGCGACACAGGTTCGCCTGCTCAGAGTACTAGAATCCGGCGAATTTATCCGTGTAGGTTCTTCGCAGGTCATTAAAACTGATGTACGGATTATTGCAGCCACCAATGTTGATATTCCCCAAGCCATTCAATCCGGGAAGTTCAGGGAAGATCTGTACTACCGGCTAAACACTGTTCCTGTGAACATTCTTCCGCTGCGACACCGCCCGGAGGATATTCACCTGCTGTTCAGAAAGTTTGCCCGTGATTTTGCCGAAAAATACAGAATGCCCCCCATCCGTCTGAATGACGACGCAAGAATTTTACTTGAAAACTATCGCTGGCCCGGCAACGTAAGGCAGCTGAAGAACATAACCGAGCAGATTTCCATCATCGAACAAAATCGCGAGATTTCAGAAGAAGTGCTCAAGCGCTATTTACCCTCCATTTCTACTAAGAATCTTCCGGCACTGCTCTCAAAAAAGGATGAAGNNAATTTCGGCTGACCAGGAGCAGATTATCCGCGACCTCTATAGCTCAGAAGAGATTGGTTTCAGTTCACGGGAACAATCTGCTCAGCCAGTTCCAATTCCGCATATTGACAAAAGACAAATCCAGGACACCGAGGAGGTGATTGAGGAATCATTGTCCTTAGAGGAAAAAGAGCTTGAAATGATTAAAAAGGCACTTCAAAAACATAACGGAAAACGAAAAAATGCAGCAGAGGAACTGGGAATTTCCGAGCGCACGCTCTACCGAAAAATTAAAGAACACAATATTAAAGGGTAAGGGATGAAAAAACAGATTTTTCAAATTTCTATATTGGGAATTCTTTTAGCCGGTACGGTTTTTTCGTGCAGAATCGCCTATTCCTTTACAGGTGCAAACATTTCTCCTCAAGTTAAAACCTATTCCGTCTATTATTTTCCAAATCGCGCCCGATTGATAAACCCGACTCTTAGCCAGTCGTTTACCGAAGCCCTTCGGGAAAAGCTGCAGCGGCAAACATCACTAAACGAATTGGGCGAAGATGGCGACCTGATTTTTGAGGGGCAAATCACCGGATATGAAGTGCGCCCGATGGCTATCCAAAAAGAGGATATGGCTGCGCTCAACCGGCTGACCATCTCGGTGCGTGTGAAATTCACAAACAATATTGAGCCCGACCAAAGCAAGGAACAGACCTTTTCCGCCTTTGAAGATTTTGACAGTACCAGTTCATTAAGTGCTGTGGAAGACGGACTGGTTCCTGAAATTATCAACAAACTCACCGAAGATATTTTTAATGCAACGCTTGCAAACTGGTAATTATGCAAAAAGAACATTTTTATAACCACGTAAAAAATCCTTCGCTGCTGAACAGGGATTCGCTGGAAGAACTTAAAAATATCTCTTCCGGGTTCCCCTATTTCCAGGCAGCACTTCTGCTTTACCTGAAGAATCTGAAAGAAACCGGTAATCCCGGATTTGAAGCAGAACTGAACAGAACGGCACCACTCCTCCCCGATAGAAAACAGCTCTATAAACTTTTGCATTCCCGGGCCGGTCAGCCAGCCACAGGCTACGAGCCGGACTACCCGCAGACCGAAGGCTACGCAATGGAATATAGAGATAAACCAACAGAAGGAGAAAGCCTCATTGACAAATTTCTTGCATCTGCGCGAGCAGGCGAAAAAATTGAAACAAGGACTCCTGAAGAAATATCAAGAGAAATAGGCAATAAATTAACATCCAGGTCGGCAAGCGAAAGCGATGAGCTAATCACCGAAACATTGGCAATGATTTACTTAGAACAAAAAAAATACGATAAGGCACTGGAAGCTTTTAAGAAATTAAACTTGAAATATCCGGAAAAAAGTATTTACTTTGCAGCCCGGATTGAAGAAATTGAAAAATTAAAAAATATTTAAGCAAAATAAAATGTACACTCTGATTACGGTATTAATATTTATAGTTTGTATTTTACTGGTACTCATCGTACTGGTTCAAAACTCAAAAGGTGGAGGCTTAGCCAGCAATTTTCAGGCATCCAACCAGATTATGGGCGTTCGTAGAACCACTGATTTTCTGGAAAAAGCAACATGGGTTCTGGCTGGTTCCCTGCTTGTACTTTCCGTTATTGGTACGGGCTTCATTCCACGCGAAAAGATGACTCAGGATCAATCCCGTGTGCGCGAACAGATTGAGTCGGTTGCAGATCCGCTTCAGATTCCCAACTTCCCGACAATTGCTCCGGAAACCGGTTCTGATGAAGAATTGCCGGCTGTGCCTTCGGGAGACGACAACTAATTGATTACATTTACACAAGCATAAAAGCCATTTCTCTGAAAGGGAAATGGCTTTTATGTTTTATTCTTTCTGTTCAATCATCTTCATAACAGCCTGCAAATCAATGTCGGGCTGGGTTATCTGATAATGTGCACGGGAATAAAATTTGTGCCTGATTTTTAATGTTTCATCAATAAACTGAACCAGCTCTTGCTTTGATTTTCCTTTAATAAGCGGCCTTTCTGTTTTGGATCGCATCAGTCTGGAAGCTAAAATATCCGGATCAATATTCAGAAAAATAGTTATTCCGGTATGATTCATAAAATCGATGTTATCAAAAAAACATGGAGCGCCTCCGCCGGTTGCAATAATCACATCGGAGAATGCGGAGATCTCCTCTAATGCTTTTCGCTCTTTTTTGCGAAATTCCTCTTCACCCTCTTGAGCAAATATCTGAGGAATCGTTTTACAGTTTCGCTGCTCAATATAATGGTCCATATCAATAAACTGCAATCCGGCATGACCGGCCAACCTTCGCCCTAACGTTGACTTTCCGCTCCCCATATATCCTATCAGATAAATTTTCATTGCTTCGTCTAAAAAATAAAATATAAAGGTAAAAGAAAATAAGTATTTAAGGGGGGTTTGATGTGTTTTGACAGGGGTTCGATATTGTTTGAAGCAACAATATAAGCCCTCAAACTATTGAACCTCCGGAGTTTCAAGCTCAAAACAACGACATCTGTTCTGTGCCATTTCCCTTTCCGGGTCTTCTCACTTCAAATAGAACATCGTTTACCTTATCCTTGCTCTCTTCGGTGTTTTCCCCGTCAGCAGGGTCTTTGTCGTGTTCATCGCGAATCACGGGCTCAACTTCCATGATGTTCTCAATGCTATAGTTTGAAAGACGTTTACCTTTTGCCTTCCATGATTTTACACCAATAAATTCGGCAACTTCAATAATTTCGTTTTCGCGTTCGACATGTTTCCCTCCAAATTCAATCTCCAGACGCGGATAGCGCACCCAGGTAATGCTAATCAGCTTGTTTTCAGGATGCTCGCCAATAAAGCGTATGCGTTTATCCTCAGGTTCGTCAATTTCGAAACGTTTCACATAGTAATAATCCTGCTCAGCATCATAATAGACCACAGACAAAATTTTAGAGCTGTCAAATTTTTCAATGGAGAGAATTCCTGTTTCAAAGTGGTTGCTGAGGTCAAAGCTGCGCAGCTCAAATTCTCCATTTTTGTAGATAACCAGAATATTATCCTCACCTGAAAATTCGCCTAAATATTTGCCACGGCTATCTGCATTCAGGCGCAAAACATCCTCATCAAACCATATTTTTCTGCCTCCTAAAGTGGAAACCCCCTTTTCTTTGAGCGAAATTTTAAATACTTCATGTTTGGTCAGAATATTTCCTATTGCCTGCCTGCCTCTGATTGCCAGTTCGCCCATATCTATTTCAAAAGCTACTTTTCTCAACCGCGCTTTTGGTTTCAGCAAAATCTTCAGTGTTTCGGCTTCGCCGTTGGGGTTGGCCGAGAAATAAACAATTCGCGAGCCGGAAGTACCTTTGGTAACATCATACTCTCTGTCGCGCGTAATTCCGGTAACCGAAAAGCGTTTCATATAGGAATATCCGGTTTTGCCGTCGCGATAAACAACATTGTATATGGTCCGTTCATCATCCCGTTTGAAAATCGCAATGTGAAGCGGGTTTTTGCCGATAAAAGCTTTTTCGGTAACTTTAGTAATAAAATAGGTTCCATCGCGCCGGAATACAATAACGTCATCAATATCAGAACAATCGCACAGATATTCATCTTTTTTTAATCCGAATCCCATAAATCCCTCCTTGCGGTCAACATAGAGTTTTTCATTTCTTATCGCCACCTTTGCTGCCACAATGTTCTCGAAGCTTCTGATTTTGGTTCTGCGCTCACGCCCTTTTCCATATTTTTCTTTCAGATAGGTGAACCACTGAATGGTATAGGGAACAATCTGCTCAATATTTTTCTTGATTTTTTCGATTTCATCTTCGATGGAAAGAATATTTTCTACTGCTTTATCCGTGTTGAACTTTAGTATTCGTGCCATTCGGATTTCCATAAGCCGGAGAATATCCTCGCGGGTAATTTCCCGTTTAAACTTCGGTTTCCATGGCTCCATGCGTTTGTCGATATGTGCAACCGCCTGATCCATATTCTCCGAATCCTCAAACTTTTTATCCTTATATATCCGCTCTTCAATAAAAATCTTTTCCAGCGATGCAAAATGCCACGCTTCCTCCAATTCGCCTTTTCTGATTTCCAGCTCCAGTTTGAGCAGTTGCAGAGTGCTTTCGGCAGAATGTTTCAAAATCTCGGATACGCCGATAAAATGTGGCTTATCGTTTTCAATTATACAGGCATTCGGCGAAATTGAAACTTCACAGTCGGTGAAAGCATACAGCGCATCGATGGTTTTGTCTGACGAAACCCCGGAATTCAGGTGTATGAGAATTTCTACATTTCCGGCAGTATTGTCATCAATTTTCCGGATTTTTATTTTGCCCCTTTCGTTGGCTTTTATGATAGATTCGATGAGGGTTGTGGTTGTTTTTCCGTAGGGCAGTTCAGTAATAACTAATGTTTTGTTGTCCTGCTTTTCGATTTTTGCACGTACTTTCACAGCGCCGCCGCGCAAACCGTCGTTGTATCTGCTGCAATCAGCAAGCCCGCCGCCCGGAAAATCGGGCAGCAGTTCAAACTCTTCGCCTCTCAGACAGGCAATACATCCGTCAAGAAGTTCGTTGAAATTGTGCGGAAAAATTCTTGATGCCAGTCCCACTGCAATTCCTTCAACGCCTTGTGCCAACAGCAGAGGAAACTTTGCAGGAAGAGTCACCGGTTCATTTTTTCGTCCGTCGTAAGATAACTTCCACTGGGTAGTTTTCGGGTTAAACAGCACTTCAAGGGCAAACTTCGACAACCGCGCCTCAATATAACGGGGTGCAGCTGCTCCGTCACCTGTGTGCGTGTTTCCCCAGTTTCCCTGAGTGTCAATAAGCAACTCTTTCTGTCCAAGCTGCACAATTGCTTCGCCAATGGAAGCATCGCCATGGGGGTGGTATTGCATTGTCTGCCCGATGATATTCGCCACTTTGTTGTATCTTCCGTCATCCATCTCGCGCATGGCATGCATGATGCGGCGCTGAACAGGCTTCAATCCGTCGTTTACATAAGGAACTGCCCGTTCAAGGATTACATAAGAAGCATAATCTAAAAACCAATTCCGGTACATCCCCGGCAAATAGATTATCTCCTCTTTTATACCTTCCGGTTCCCTATTCTGCTGTTCGCTTGCTTTTTCGCTATTTAATTCCTCTACAGACATTCAATTTAATTGTTTAACTCAGGCTACTTCGTCTTTTTCTACATACAAATTATCAATGATAAAATCCTGACGATCAGGAGTATTTTTCCCCATATAAAATTCCAGCATCTGGCTCACGGGCTCATGCTTTTTCATTAGAACCGGATCAAGTCGCATCTCTTCCCCAATGAAGTTTTTAAATTCATCGGGAGAAATTTCGCCTAACCCTTTAAATCGGGTAATTTCAGGTTTACCCTTTAATTTTTCAACAGCCTCCTGCTTTTCTGCTTCCGAATAGCAATAGTAGGTTTTCTGTTTATTTCTAACTCTGAACAGGGGAGTTTGCAGGATATATACATGCCCTTTTCGGATGAGTTCAGGGAAAAACTGCAGAAAAAAGGTAATGAGCAAAAGCCGGATGTGCATTCCGTCAACATCTGCATCCGTTGCAATGATTATTTTGTTGTAGCGAAGGTCGTCAATGCTCTCTTCAATGTTCAGCGCAGCCTGCAGCAGATTAAATTCCTCATTTTCATAAACCACCTTTTTTGTCAGCCCGAATGTGTTAAGCGGTTTCCCGCGGAGGCTGAAAACTGCCTGCGTATTCACATCCCGCGACTTTGTGATGGAGCCGCTGGCAGAATCGCCTTCGGTGATAAAAATACACGACTCATCTGCGCGTTCATGGTTGCTGTCGAAATGGATGCGGCAATCACGAAGTTTTTTATTGTGAAGGCTCACTTTTTTTGCCCTTTGTCTGGCTAATTTTTTTATTCCCGAAATGGCTTTTCGCTCACGTTCCGAATCAGTAATCCGTTTGAGCAGTATTTCTGCAACATCGGGATGTTTATGAAGATAATTATCCAGTTCTTTCTGAACAAAATTTGCAATGTGCGTTCGCACTGTGGGTCCATCCGGTCCCACATCTCTCGAACCTAATTTTGTTTTGGTCTGGGATTCAAACACGGGCTCTTCCACTTTGATACTGACAGCAGCCACAATTGACGCACGAATATCGGACGGTTCAAAATCCTTCTTGTAAAAATCACGGATAGTTTTTATATACACTTCGCGAAACGCCTGCAGATGAGTGCCTCCCTGGGTGGTGTGCTGACCATTAACAAAGGAATAGTAATCTTCACCATACCTGTTTCCGTGAGTTACGGCAATTTCAATGTCATCACCTCTCAGGTGGATAATGGGATATAACGGTTCTTCATCCATGTTTTCTTCAAGAAGATCGTGAAGTCCGTTGCGGGAGTAGAATCGCTGTCCGTTGTATTCAATGGTTAGCCCGGCATTGAGAAAAGTATAGTACTTCACCATGTTTACCACATAATCACTGATATAGTGATAGTTGCTAAACACTTCCAGGTCCGGTTTAAAAATAACCTCCGTACCATTTGGCTCGCCGGGCAGCGTTAAATCTTTTTCACTGCTGGCAATACCGCGCTCAAACTCAATCTCCCTCCCCACGCCATCGCGGATTGAACGAATCGTAAATTTTGAAGAGAGGGCATTCACGGCTTTAATGCCAACACCATTCAACCCTACAGATTTCTTAAATACCTTGGAGTCGTATTTTGCGCCGGTATTCATCTTGCTGGCAACTTCCAGCAGCTTGCCTAACGGAATACCCCGCCCAAAATCCCTTACGACTACTTTATCATCGCTTACGTTGATGGTGATTTTTTTTCCAAATCCCATCATAAACTCATCTATGGAGTTATCCATCACTTCTTTCAACAACACGTATATCCCGTCATCGGAGGAAGAGCCGTCTCCCAGTTTACCAATATACATACCCGGGCGCTTCCGGATATGTTCATGCCAGTTCAACGTACGTATTGTATCTTCATTGTATATAGGAGTCATTTCTGAAATTTTTGCAAATATAACCAAAACAATGATGGTTTATGGTGTCCGGCATCAACCATTAACTAACAATGTATAGTTGAAAAGTTCAGGAAAACTTTTTTTCAGAGGCTAAAAAATGCCGGAAGTAAGAAAAATTAACATAAAAACTTTCTTACTTCCGGTCATTCCAATGGCGTATTTTAGACACTTTTCTCAATATTCCAGACAAATGCCCTCACACCGACCTCTTCGTTAATCTTGTCGAGCTTTTTTACGGATTCCAGCAATTCGTCAACTGCATCATCGGGAATCATTGTGAGTGCAGCGGAGTTCATTTCAGGCCAGGTGTGTGTTCCCATTCGGGGTTCGCCGGTTTTGCTTCCCCTGCCTCTCACTTCACTAAACCAGGTGTAGCCTTTGATACCCAGCTTGTCAAACATAAATTCAACACGCTCAGTATTCGCCTGATTAAATATTATCATTACTGCTTTCATATTTCTTACCTTTTAATCCATGAAACGAAATTGCTTTGACAGCTTGTGCTTTTTGTTCCTTTCTCCCCGAACTGCCATTAGTCCATACATCACCGGAACAATTACCATGGTTACGATTGTTGAAAAAACCAATCCGCCAATAACTGTTATTCCCATAGGTCTCCATAGCTCAGAGCCTTCTCCTGTGCTCAATGCCAGCGGCAACATTCCTAAAATGGTTGTTGCGGCGGTCATCAGCACGGGGCGCAGACGTGATTTCCCTGAAACTGCAATGGCTTCATAAAGTTCCATTCCGCGGTCACGCATCAGGTTGGTGAAGTCAATGAGTACAATACCATTTTTCACCACAATTCCAATCAGCAGAACAGCTCCCAGTGCAGCCACAAGGCTTAGTGTTGTGCCGGTAACAAAAAGTGCAAGAATTACTCCTGTAAATGCAAACGGAATGGAAAACATAATCACAAACGGCATGGAGAATGATTCGAACTGCGATGCCATCACAATGAAAACTAAAATCAGACTGACAATCATCAGCAGTCCGAGGTCCTTGAACGACTCCTGCTGGTCTTCATAAGTTCCGCCAATATTCATCAGCACTTCCTGAGGGGTTTCAATATCTTCAACGGCTGCTTTCACTCTATTGGCAAGTTCGCCTAAAGCAATCCGGTCAGGTTTTACTGAAACGGTTACAATACGTTCCCGCCTTTTATGTTCAATATTGGGTGGTGACCAATACTCTTTCACTTCGCCCAACTCTTTCAGTTTTACACGTGCACCGGCAGGGGTCACAACCGAAAATTCCTCCAGATCGGTAATTGAGCTGCGGAACTCTTCTTTTAACCTCACCCGAATATCATACTCTTCACCCTCTTCCTTATATTTTGAAGCCAGCATGCCAATTACCCTGTTTCGTATGATGGTTGACACATAAGCTGTGGTCAGCCCGTGCAAAGCGAGCTTGTCGCGGTCAAGAACAAACTGCAATTCAGGTTTGTCGTCTTTTCTACTCACCTGCACGTCAATTCCGCCGGGGACATTCATCAGCCTCGCTTCCACTTCTGAAGTAACCTTGTTGGTTATGTCAAAATCATAACCGAAAATTTCCACATCTACGGTGCTTGAGCCGCCGCCACCCATTCCGCTTCCTGAAGTTGTAACATCGAAGTTAATCACTTCGGGCAAGGCAGCGATCTCTTCGCGCAAAACTGCTCCAATATCCCATACGGAACGCTCGCGCTCATCAATGGGTGATAAACGCATCATCAAATTAATAATGTTGGAACCTGTGGTGGCGAATAATGAAAACATTCCGCCTTCATCGTCTGCACCGGACGACACCGACATAATTTCAACCTCGGGGATTTTCTCCCGGATAACCTGCTCAAGATAACGCGCTGTTTTTATGGTTTCTTCCACTCTTGCCCCTGTTTGCAATTCAACCGAGGCGGTAATCCTGCTTTCGTCAGATTCGGGCATAAAATCGGTGTGAACGAATTTCAGCAAAAACAATGAACCCACAAAAATGGCAAGTGAAGTCAGCAGCGTGAAAGTTTTGTGAGTAAGCGCCCAGCGCAGCGTGCTTTCATAAAAATTATCCAACCAACCAAGACTCTTTTCGATGGTATTTTCATAGCTGAACCGTTTCACCTTCTCTTTTTTGGGACGTATTTTAAGTAATCTTGATGACAGCATCGGAGTCAGCGAAATAGCTGCAAGTGTGGAAGTTACAACCGTAATAGTAACAATCCATCCCAATTGGTTGAAAATTACTCCCGTCATTCCACCAACCAGAGTGAGTGGGAAAAACACCGCCACCACAACAAGCGTAGTAATAATTACGGCAAGCCACACTTCGTTGGTAGCATAAATCGCCGCTTCGCGGGGAGTAGCTCCCCTTTCCACGTGGCGTGTAATATTTTCCAGCACCACAATGGCATCGTCAACCACCATTCCGATTGCAATGGAAAGCGAAGTGAGCGAAATCACATTGATTGAGCTTCCGGTGATAAACAGGTAGAGGAACGACACAATCAACGATATGGGTATGGTGAGAATTATAATGAAAGTAGCGCGCCAGCGTCCGAGGAAAAGCAGAACAACCAAAGCTACGAACAGAAAAGCCCACAACAGGGTTTGTGAAAGGTTATTTATGGAGCCTTTAATAAAATCGGAGGTATCCATGATGAGTTTGAACTCTACATCAGGCGGAAGGTTTTTCTGGAGTTTATTAATTTCCTTCTGCACTTCGCGGGCAACTTTAACGGTGTTGGCGCCCGACTGCTTCATCACGAACATGCGGAGGCCTGTTTCGCCGTTAATTCTTTCATCCAGCGAAATATCCTTGAGTGAGTCACGGACAGTTGCCACATCCCGGATATAGACCGGTTTACCAGCCAAACTTGCCACAAGAAGATTTTCAATGCGTCCGCTGGTGTTAAATTCACCCTGCACACGAAGCTGATAGTCAATCTGTCCCATCTTAACGCTTCCTGAAGGAAGGTTCATATTTTCAGCAGCAATGGTATTCCCAATCTGCTCAATGGTAAGGTTGTAGGCATCTAACAAGAGGGGATCGGCATCCACATATACTATTCGTTTCGGTGCGCCCATAATTCCAACGGAACCAATTCCGTCGATACGATTCAGCGGATTGATGATTTTCTCATCTAACAATTTCTCCAGTCCATTGTAGCTCTCATTTGCTGTTACTGCATAAAAGACAATGGGCATCATGCTGGTGTTAAACTTAAAAATTCGCGGGCGTTCTGCTTCGTCAGGCAGCGCTTTGATAACAAGGTCTATCACATCCCGAATATCGTTGGTTGCCTCATCCAGATTTGAGCCCCATTCAAATTCCATGTTGATTATCGACAGATTATCGGTTGATATGGAGGTAATCTCTTTGAGGTCATCCACCGAGTTGAGCGCATCTTCAAGAATGCGCGTAATATTGGATTCAATGTCGCTGGCATTTGCCCCCGGATAGGTTGTCATCACCGAAATGTATGGTGGGTCCATCTCCGGATACAGGTCAATGGGCATTTGAACCAGTGAATAAAATCCCATTACCATCACCGCAGTAAAAATCATCAATGTGGTAATAGGCTTATTTACAGCATTTTTATATATACTCATACTTTTTGTTTTTAAATAACTTTTTGAAAAGGAGGTTATTTCCTGACTTCAACCTGAACGCCGTCAACCAGGCGTGCCTGTCCCTGAACTATAACCTTGTCGCCGGGATGTAGCTCATTTGAAAACACTTCAATATTATCATCATAGCGTTTTCCGATAGTAACCGCCATTCTGTGTGCCACGCCATTTTTTTCCACAAACAGGTAGCGGTCGTTTGAACCCTGCATTTTCAAAACTGCCATTCCGGGCAAAAGGATGGCTTCTTCCTCATCTAGGTCAAAATTTACCCTGGCAAACATTCCCGGGCGAAGTATTCCCTCACGGTTACTGACAACAATCTCCACCTTAAATGCTCGATCTAACGGACTGATAGTGGGATGAATACGGTTTATCTTGCCAACAAAAACCTGATTGGGATAGACATCTACTTTAATATCGGTTTCCATCCCTTTTTTCACAAGCGGAAAATATTTTTCTGAAAGTGAGGTTTCAACTTTCAGGTTATCAATTCTTACAATGGAAAGCACAGCCGCTTTTCCTGCCTGGGTGTTGGGCGAACCGGTAAACATTTCTCCGGGCTCAAAATACCTTCCGGAGATGACTCCGTTAAACGGCGCCACCAGACGAATATTTTTCTGTAAAAACTCAACATTTGATTTAGCAATGTCATATTGGGCTTTTAGCTGGTCAAATTGCTGCTCTGCGATGCTTCCATATTTGGAGAGCGTATCTAATCTGTAAAAATCCGTTTCAAGATTTTTCAGCTGCACTTCTGCCTGATGCAACTGAGTTCTATCCATCTGCACCAGGGTAGTTCCGGCGGCAATGCGATCGCCCACATCGGCATATATTGCTTCGATGCGCCCGGGCGAAGCCGGCGCAAGATGAACCTCCTCATAGGGCAACAATGTTGCCGGATATTCCACCGAGCGGGCTACAATTTGCGGTTGAAGTTCCAATACCCTGACTATCTCCTTTTTATCGGCACTGTCAGGTGCTGCCGTTTTTCCTTTTTTGCTTCCTTGTGAGCATCCGACAAGCATTGCGCCTGCAAGAATAAGTAGATTATAAAATTTCAAATTCCGTTTCATCTCTATTGTATTAATTGTTTAATATTTTTCCGGTTAAAGTATCCAACGCATTGCCTGCCTGCAACACTTCCAGCATTGCTGAAAGATATTCCGCTTCCGCCTGCAGATAATTACTGTCGGCAGTGGTAAGTTCAAGGCTTGAAATCAACCCCTGTTCAAATTTCCTTCGCAAATTCTGATACACTTCGCGGGATACTTCCACATTTTCCTTTTGTGTGTTATAACTTTCCAGTGCACTTAAAAGATTGAATTGCAGCTGACTGAACTGGATTTCCAATTGCTCGCCGAGCAATGCCTTATTGTTGCGGGTCGTTTCCAGGTCAATTCTTGCCTGCCTCACTTTTGAACGCCGTTCGCCACTGGAAAAGACCGGAATGCTCAGTTGCAATCCGACCAGATGTTTTGGCGACATGTCAAAAGCAGGTTTCAATATTTTTTCCGTAAAGTTATAATAGCCTGAAAGTGTAGGTAAATAGCTGGATTGCTGCATGGTTACCTGTTTTTTCGACAACTCTTCCTGTAACTGCACAAGCTGGAAGTTCACATTTTGTTCGGGCTCAAATGAAGCATCGCCTCCTGCGGTGGGATTTGTCTGAATAAAATCAGAAAGCGATTGGGTAAGTTCCAGCTCAGTTTCCGCTGACACGCCCAACTGAACACGCAGAAGATTTTTTGCCATTTCGTACTGACGTTCGGCTGAGCGCACTGCATTGGAAAGGGAATTCACCTGCACCGACAACTGGTCAAGCTCCACCTTTTCCAGAATTCCCACCCGGACAAGGGGCTCTGTTTTCCTGTATATTTCCTGAAGATTCTCAGTATTCGTCTGCAAAATCTTCATGGATTCTTCCGAAATCAAAATCAGGTAATAACTCTCAACCACCTGGCTGACAATATCCTGCTCAGTTTTTTTTAAATTCTTTTCTGAAAGCTTTTGAGCTAATTTTGCTGTTTGAACACCCACCAGATAGTTACCGTTAAAAAGCAACTGCCCAACCTGAAGGTTGAAGTTGCTGGTTGGTTTAATCGGAATTTTTGTGGGGGGCATGTTTTCATCAAACTGAATACTGATTTCAGCTCCCAGAGCATTCACATAGTCGGCATTGGCATTAATCTGTGGCAACCCCATGGCAATGGTTTCCCAGAGTTTTTCCTGCGACTGGGTTACTGCAAGGCTCGAACTTTTTATAGTCCGGTTATATTCAAGCGCATGCTGCTTTGCGCCAGCAAGGTCAAGCGATAGTTTTTCCTGCGCCTGCAAAGCGCCAATGAACATAAAAAGCAGCACTGCGATAAAAATCTGTTTCTTTCTCATGGTACTCTGTTATTTATCTGTTTTTAATTTTTCTCTAATCATCATTTCGTCAATTACATTAATCCCTGTATGGGTTGAAATTCCTCTCATAAAATTGACAGTCAAATTCTTAAAAACTTCAGAAATTGAAAATTCATTTCTCGGGAAAACCTGTTCATCAATAATCAGCTTGGTTTGTTCATAAAATAATTTGGAAATGATATGAACATCAATCTCTTCTCTGAATAGTCCCTGGCTGATCCCTTTTTTCAGCAGATCTTCCATAAAGCGCAGAGAGCTGCTCATTTTTCTTTCATGGCTTGCCTTCCAAATTTTCGGATATAATTTTTTTAAATCGTAATAAAATACCGGGTTCACTGTATTCATCACTTTCATGCCCTCACGCAGTGAATTGAAAAAAGCTTCAATCACATTTTGTGAAGACTCCATAATTTCGGTTGTTTTCAAATTATGGTGCATAAATAGAGCGTCAACACATGAAAATATCAGCTCAGTTTTATCCTTGAACAGACCATACAGCGTTCGCTTAGAAATTCCCAGTTCAGCTGCAATCTGATCCATGGTGATATTCCGGATTCCAAACTGTAAAAATTGTTCTTTTGCCTCTTCAATTATTCTTTCTCGCATTTCAATGTAAAATCAAAGGGTGCAAAATTACCAGAAAACTCAAAACACCGCCAAAGTTTTCTGTAAAGTGAATGAATTTATCGGTAAATGCAGAATGGGGAAATTTAAACAAACAGTAAAATATTTTTTTAAGCTACTGACATCAAAACAAGTAACAAATATAAGACAAATAAAACCAAATGTTAACTTTATGTTATTCTGTTTTCGGGATTTGTCTGCGAATGGCTGCAAGCCGGAAAATCAACGGATAAAAGTAATGATTGTAACAAAAATGCTCCAGATACTGATCCCGTTTATAAAAAGCATTTCAGTGACACCGTTCACTCCGTTTTTGATTATAGAGATTATCATAACAGCCACCGTTCCGGTGATTATTAAAAGTCCGGAAATGCCAAAAAAACGAAGCTCGGGCAAAATTGCGATCTGAAACAAAATGATGAGGATGGGAAGGGTTATAAAAACAACAACTGCCAATATATTGTGAAAGAACCGCTGCAAGCTGATTAAAATCCGCTTACGGCTGTATGGAAATATATTGTGAGGCACGAAAGCCAGCAAAGCCAAAAAGGCAAAACTGTAGTCTATATACTGCATGAAGCGCTCATTCTCTCCCAGATCATAAAACTTTGAAAGCAGCCAAAAGAACAGATAATGCGAAATGGCTACAAAAAAGAGCAAACGGGTATATCCTCTCATATAAGCTTTCCCATACAGGTTTTTATTACTCAAAAAACTCAGGGTATATTTTTTTAAATCGAAATTAATATGCTGAACGCTTCGTCTCACACTATACGGCAGTACTCCGGCATAAAAAAAGCCTATAAGCAGAATTCCGAGTTTTATAAACATTGTTTTGGTCATTACAAAAAAATCAGGCAGCTAAAAACTTATATTTCACTTCAGATATCTTCTCTTTTCCCGGTTATTCATTTCAATCCCCCGGATTTCAGCAGGATGCTCCGCCTTATATTCCCGGGAGGGGAGCAATATGCCTGTTTCCTCTTTGCCTGTTACAAATTGAGGAAGAACAAATTTCAGGGTTTGTGAATCCAGAGTTTGCTGAAAAATAACGAGAAGCAGTTCATTGCTGTGTGGCGCCACAAAACCCAGTTGCTGCCCGGCAAAAATTTTCTCATTTACTTTAAGTTTTATACTGCCCGTTACAATATTCCTATAGCACATCAGTGTGCCGTCAGCATGAAGTACAGTCACCGAATTATTCCAGGTGTGATACCATGTTTGCGGTTCGCCGGTGCGGTTTGCGCCCGCAACTTCCACCACAATGCCAGTGCGGCTGGCAAAAACCGGTTCACCGGGCTTTGCTGTAAAACCGGTGGCATTCCATGAATCGGGCAAAGCGCTTCCCCAGAAGCCCGAAAGGCTTTTCACATCAAAAACCGAAATCTCACTGCCCGGGGCAAAAGGTATCAGGTAGGGAAAATCGAGATCGGGCAGTGCCAGCGGATTCGATCTGAAAATTTTTATCTGATGGTTGAACCGGGGCACGTCGGAATCGGGATAACGGTAAAGCGTAAAAAGCACATTGAAGCCCGGCTCTAAAAGCTTAACATAAGGCAGCGTCCCGTCGAACGTGGTGTTTTCCAGATCGGCAAAGTCGAGCTGAAGGAACAACGGCGCCTGAGTATTGTTGTAGGCAACAAAATCCACATCGCCAACACCGTTGTAATTTGCCTGAACTTCCACCGGCTGGGCTTTTGCTTCAGACAAAATAAAAAGTAGCAGGAAGGAAAAAATCAACTTATTCATGTTTAAACTGCCCATGTTTAGTGTACAAATTATCTTTTTTCAATTTTTAAATACTGTTCCAAAATCCCTTTGGATGTTATTAATTTGATATCAAAAATAGCAATTTTGACATTGTTTCTTCTCGCCCGACGAACAATTTGTTTTTTAAAATCAACTATCGGAGTCTATGTAAAAAAAGTTGGTGCATTTTAGACAGAAACAGAATTAAGGGTTTGTCACGAAATAACAGCAGTGTACTTTATCAATTTGTTGATTTTATCACATTTAAAAATTCCATGGAAGTTTTGTAACAATAGGAAAAAAGTATATGAAACTTTTGCTTTATGAGGTTCATAAAGGCAGAAAAATGTTGTAATTTATGTTTTGCTTAGATACAAATCATATAATATTTTCAATTGACGATTTGAGCGTTTATTAAACTATTGTCCCTCAAGCTTTAAGCTCTTATCTATAACGTTTATAAATTAGCAAATGTTTGATATGTTTTTTAGATAATTACTAAATTTGGATTATAAAACCAAAATAATGAAAACCATCTATCTTATCATTTGCGTTCTCGCTGTTCCCTTTTTTTTAAA
>MTKW01003437.1_pt1 | contig 23075 bp, 38 predicted proteins | sample 1042761 | NCBI WGS metagenome assembly MTKW01 (sample SAMN06205366, study PRJNA360243) | anaerobic digester metagenome | biome: Wastewater treatment plant; feature: Anaerobic digester sludge; material: sludge; isolation source: anaerobic digester fed with sludge from wastewater treatment plant ...
CGAGGCTAATGGGGGAGATTAGCTCTTGATTGTGATATTGTGTTTCGCGAAATACTCCTTCAATGCATCCTCAACAACTTCACTCTGAGCCTTTGAGCTGTTCTTGCTCTCCGCCGCGTGTGATCGCAGCGTATGCATTATCGGGTCCGATAATGTCAATGTAGTTCTCGCCATAGTAGGTTATATTCTCGCCTGCATGTTTATATAGCTATCTATACGGTGGTGCACGTAGACCAATATGCTTATATACCAGTAGATACATGTGATTTGGTGATGATGCGAGCTTATCAGTTCCGAGTTTACCCGACAGCAGACCAACAGCAGAATCTGTCGCGGTACTTCGGTGCTAGCCGGTACGTCTGGAACTGGGCACTTCAACTCATCAAGGACAACTTCAATCACACCGAAATGATCAGATATAGCTGGGGCGGCGATCCGGCGACTTCCAATGAAGAGGATGCCCTGACTATGAAGTTTCACGGTTGCAAGGACACGTCTCTTGAGTTGTTCAATATAGATGCCACTAAATGCAGTCTTCTCCTAACACCAGCCGCCAGGCGCAAAGCCGGACGGTTGCCATGTGGCCTACAACACGAACCCGGACTCAAGGACGTTCAGCCCTGGCTTCACGACGTCCCTGATAAGATTCTCAGGTACAGCCTGCGAAACCTCGGGACGGCTTTCAAGAATTTCTTTAAGGCAGATAAGAACGGTGCGCGCCGTGGCTACCCCAAACACAAGACGCGGCGCGATCATCAATCGATCCAGTTCCAGGGTGAAAATGTCCGGCTGGATACCAGAACGGGCCTAATGTCTGTTCCTGGTCTTAAGAACGTCGAGGTTCGACTCCACCGATCAATGGATGGAAAGATAGGAACTACTACCATATCGAAAACCAAGAGTGGTAAGTACTATGTTTCCTTCCAGGTCGATGACGGTCGAGATCTGCCTTTGACCAAACCAGTCTCGAGAGATCGGGTGATTGGGATTGATGTTGGCTTAGCATCTTACATCAGCACATCAGAGGGAGATAAGATAGACGGCCTCCAGCCACTCAGAGAAGCTGAACAGCGTTTAGCAGTCCTCCAGAGACGACTGAGCCATAAACAGAAAGGCTCCAAGAACCAGGACAAGGCAAGGCTGAAAGTGTCCAGGATGCATGAGAAAATAGCCAACCAGAGATCGGATTTCCAGCACAAATTATCCCGTGAGCTGGTGGATAACCACGATGCAATAGTTCTGGAGTCCCTGAACATCAAAGGCATGGTCAAGAATCACCATTTAGCGAAATCAATATCTGATGCGGGCTGGTCTGAGTTCATGCGACAGATCAAGTACAAGGCAGATTGGGCGGGCAAAACCGTGGTAGAGATAGGCCAATGGGAGCCATCTTCAAAGACCTGTCATAGTTGCGGCCATAAGCTTGATAAGCTAACTCTAGATGTCAGGGAATGGGCTTGCCCGAAATGTGGAACGGCCCATGATAGGGATATCAACGCGGCCATAAACATCAAAGCGATGGGAATGGACCGACTCTATACCACCGCTATATAACCATCCATCCCAATAACTTAAATCATCAGGGGCGGGCAGCTCCGGAGAGCCTGTGGACATGTGGGCAACAGCCCAAGGATGAAGCAGGAAGCATCGAATCTAATGATAAATTGCTACAGATTGCAAAGGGCGATACCCTAGCAATTTACATCAAGAAGCGATGTAGATTGCCACTCCCTCAAGGTCACCGTAAGCGGGCAGGGATGTGAGCTAGCAATTTACATCAAGAAGCGATGTAGATTGCCACTGGAGGCCAGGATAAGCCTGCCATTGGGATTGCTGGCTAGCAATTTACACCGAGACGCGATGTAGATTGCCACAAATCATAGATATAATAAATTTTGGGCAACGGTGTTAAAATGCATATCACTCCTTTAGTCATCCTCGATGGTCAAGACGTCTCAAGATATTTTATATCATGTCACATGGAACAAACCGCTAACAGTAGCAAAGATCCCGGAAAATACGATCTCCTGTTAGCGAATCCTGGTGGCAGGTTCTTGGGATACTTTGCCCCCAAAACCGTTGAACAGCTCGACAAGGAGCAGATGGAATTACGGAATACCGAGGGTCCTGTTGATTTTCACTTAGCGCCTAAAAAGAAAGTGTCTTTGGAAGTCACCGTAAGCGGGCAGGGATGTGAGTCAGGGTCCAGGACCATCACAATCTTCTCGGGAGAGATCCAGAAGGCGGAAGCAGGAGAGACTCACCTGAAGATCGAGGGGAGCTGCACAGAGGGAGGGATGACTGCCCGGATTAACCCCCGTATATGGGCTACGGGCACGCCCATCGTCCAGATTGTGAATGATCTTTTGGATGATTTTGGCGGCATCCCACAATCCAAGCGGCACATCATGCCAGCGAAAAACACAACGGATGACGTTAACCCGACATTAGACAAAGCAATAGACTTCGACACTGCCTTTTATACAGTCTCCTGCTGGGCAGAGTCGATCTATTTCTTTGATGAGAATGACGATTTCTGGTTTGTGCCGGCCACCAACCTGCGAGGCTTTTCTAACCTCACTGGAAGCATCCTGCGCAGCTCGGACGCCTCGAATATGGTTGGTTATTGTAATCATGTCGATGTTTTTGGAGGCGCGCCAGAGGACCTATGGGAAGGCAAGACTCATGCCCTGATTCATGCCTGGGCAGAGCCTGATAACGACTGGGAGATCCAGTCTTATGGCCTGCTGAAAGCCCCCCCGGTCGTCCTGCCCAATGCAGACCTGGCGAAATGCCAGGAGGTAGCAGACAAGCTCCTGGAGTGGTACAGGCAGTACAAGGACGTCCCCGTTATCAAAGTCGTAGGCAAGGCCCCTGGTCTGCTGTCAAAGGTCGCCTATCGGCCATGGAACGGCCAGATGCCGCCCATCAGGTGTGACGGAGTAGAAGAAGCCGAGATGGGGGCTATCATGGGTCTGGTCACTAGGCGAGTAGTGGACATATCTGCAGAGGGCGGATTTGTGGCTACGCTTGATGTGACCACCAACTTCACTGGAGATGGTAAGATCCTGGGAGTTAACCGGCCAACCAGCGACGACAAAATCACCAATTTCTATTCCGAATGGCGGGATGCTATCGATAATGATCCTGCCGTGGTCAACAAGTATCCCGGAGTTGAGTTCGTTTGAAGACCGCTGTATTGCTCTCTGGCTACCGATATGTTGAGGCCATGAAGTCCGCGGAAGCCAAGGACTCCTCTATCAATTACCGCCGCTTGCAGGCAGACCGCTCTATCAGCCTGCTCTACAACCCCGCCACCGGAGACGGGAAGTTCTCGACCAAGCTGGCTGCCCGCGCCGAGCTGGCGAACGGCTACTACGAGGCATTTCCACAGATTGACTACGCCCAATCCCTGCAAGAGAACAACGCCAAGCTAGCTAAGTACGGCTGGCCGGAGCACAGAGGTATCTGATGGTATCTAACGTCCGTGATCGTAATATCGACAGCAGCCGACGGGAAGACTCCCGAAAGGGCCAGGTGGACCGTTGCGAGGTCGTCAACGTCCGGCCCCATGTTGCACCCTATCCCGACGACAAGGATTTCAATACGGTCGATGTCCAGCTGATCGACCGGCCCCGGATAAACGGCAAGCCGCTTCACATCAAGTACGTGAAGCTCAACAGCCTGCAGCGCTATCATGGAAAATTCCAGGGCGAGCCTTGGACCCCCAGAATCGGGGACATGATCTATGTCTACTGGCTGGCTGAAAGGGAGGCTCTCGTCCTGGGCCTCTGCACCTCCGTTGAGCAGGAGCCCGTCTGCAGGTCACAGGCAGACGCCCATCACCAGGAGTACGTGTTCAAGCTCAGCCCCTGGGAGGAGCCCAAGACGAACCAGGACGGCAACTATGTCGAGTTCCCCAGCCCGAAGCACCCGGAATGCTACAAGTGGTGGCCCAAAACCCGAGACTCCCTCTGGATATTCGATTGCCTGGAAGGGCACAATACCCCGAGCTGCTGCGCTCAGGCATGCAACAGCCTCGATGATCATCAGAGTTCCACCTGCTTCAAGAACTTTTCTGATATCAGCCCAACGACCATCGATCTCCCCCGAAGGTTCAAGTTCCTTCATCGCTGCGGCTCGTTCTGGTATTACGACGACGACGGCACCATCCACATAGCCGGGAAGGTGTCGGGCAATATCAAGAATCAGCAGATATTCTATCCTTCCGGTAAGATACTGCTGGAGAACGTGGTAGATAGCTGTGACGTGGTTCTGGATGACGATGGAGATATCAAGCTCAATCCGGCCAAGACCGTCTATATCGATGGCGACCTGAACATATCCGGATTCTGCACGCACGGGGGCTGCAGCTGCGAAGGCGAGTTCGCCCAGCTGGAGGGGGTTGCTGGAGGCCAGACGCTTTGCGGCGGGACGGAAGAAGACGAGGAGCTGACGCTCTGCGGGACTTCGGACGCTTCGAAAGGTTGTGTCAAAGTAGATGCTGACCTGGAATGCACGGGCAACGCCCAGCTGCCAACTATCTGCGGTGACGATCAGGTAGACGGGGAGCTTGTCTTATGTGGCACCTCTGACGTATCCAAAGGGCAAGTCACAATAGACGCAGACCTGGAATGCAATGGGGACCTCTGCACCCAGATCAAGGCGGCCATCAAGGCATATTGCGATACGCTTTACGCGGCCTCGGGCGGCAGCGTCACCAACGGTGATTCTCACGATCACTCTGGTGGAGATGGTGCTCAGATTGATCACGGTGGACTTGGTGGATTGGGTGATGATGATCACTCAATCTACCTGAAACTCGGAGGGAGGACCGGATATCAAAAAGTTGTTGGTTTAACACAATTCAAACCTCCCAACTTCGATCCCGCCAAATATGGAAATGATTTTAGTGGTAAGTTCGATTCTGCGGATTATGGGTTTTTTTTGGGATGGAATCGAACAGCAGGTGGCGGCGAATCCGATTTTATAAACCACCACGGAGCTGGATCGCCGGGCGGATTTCGATTTTATGAGTACAACCAATCTAGCAAAAATATAGATCTACTCTTTGGAATTCAAGGAAATGGAAATGTTTACGTTCCCGGTGATTGCTCTGCCAATACATTCACCGATCGCACACCAGGATACAGTGGGGATGCCCTAGCGGAGCTGAAGAGCATAGTCAACGATGCACAGGGTAGGATCAACCACAAGACGCTGCCAGCGTTCGCCAGGGCAAAATTCACCGACCCCGAGACAGGCACCAAGACAGAGGGCCGGAACATCGGCAACATGGTATCGATTCTGACCAAGGCCGTCCAGCAGCTCACCGAGAAGCTAGAGGTGGCAGAGAAGAAAATAGCTGTCCTGGAGGGGAAGGAGACGATCCAAGCCAGTCAAGCTATTGACCAAAGGCCCACCAAAGACAGTAGACAACGAGCTAAAAGAAGCGGCTGATGCATTCCTCATGGAGAGCTATCGAGTCGATTGTCTCAGCCGGAAAGTCAAGCAGATGGAACGACAGAACGAAATTGAGACCGCAGGGCAGAAAAAGTGATTTTTATGGCATTTGGTGATATAAAAATTAATATGGCTATAAATGAAGATGGCGTTTGCCGGTGCCATGGCCTCCTTTCGCCTGCCAGAACAGCTACGGGAGATATAGCCAGGGTCACAAAGGAGCATGAATGCGTCCTACAACGGATTGCGATATGGTTGGCAGTCAAGAAAGGCGAGCGGCCACTCCACCCCAATTTCGGCTGCTGCATACGCTCCTACATCAATCGGCCCATGACTGTCAGCATCCTGAAGAGCCTGAAGGGTGAGATCCAGGCCGAGCTGGAAGAGCTGTTCCCGGAATATCAGGTTTCCAATCTCCGGGTCAATGTGCCCGCCAGGAACGAGATTTCGATCAAAGTCAATATCGGAGCCTATCCTGTGGATTTCCTGGGGAATGCTGCAATCCTGAACGAACTGAACATGGTGCTCAACCGGGCACTGAAAGACCTGGGAATGGCGAGCTACTGAGGTTATTTTATGGCAATCGATTTTACAGAGTTCCTTGAAATGTCAGCAGAAGATTTATACGAGGATTGGCTGACTTATATAACTTCAAGAGATCCGCTCCTGCAGGACACGGGAGTAGCAACCTTCAATTCGATATTGGCAGAGGCCGTATCAACACAGTTCTGGGTGTTCATACAGCTTCTAAAACAGAAGGTCAAAGATTCCAACATCCTCACCGCCGAGGGAGACGCGCTCTCAGCCATCGTCTTGTCGATGCTGCCGGAAGGAAGGCAGCCGGGGACGAACGCCACCGGGGTTATCATATTCAGCCGGTCCACACCAGCTGCAAGCGACATCACCATCCCGGCCAATACCATATGTGCTGCTGTGGCCGAAGATGGCACGCTCACTGAGTTCCAGACTGATGATGTGGCCATCCTGGCGACCGGAAATACTCAGGTCTACGTGCCCGCCACAGCATCCGACGTCGGAACAGCGGGGAACGTTGTGGCCGGCCTGATATCGATCATCCGCACTCCCGTGATCGGGATTACCAACTGTACCAATGACTCACCTTTCACTGGCGGAACTGATGAAGAGTCTGATAGCGACCTCAGGGAAAGGGCTCTCTATACTATCTGGCTGCCCGGTCGGGCTACCATACCACTTATGGAAGAGCATATCGATGGAGTTTATGGCGTCCGGGAGGCTCATGTCGAGACCCTGGGCCAGGGTGATGTCCTTCTGGTGATAGATGCCATCAGCGGGATTGATACCGAGCTGGATGAGATGATCTACGACAATATCGCCGCAGGCTGCACGGCTTGTGGCGTCCTGGGCGCGAGCCTCCGGGATGCCGGAGACAGTTTCGAAATAGGGGATTGCGCTGGTGCCCAGGTTTGGGTCCGCAACCTGCAGTTCACGCCCATCGAGATCGAGATACCGTTTGTCTATGAGGAACCGGGCGCGACCAGCAAGAACGGTACGGCCACCATCCCAGCCGGATCTCCGGCGGGGGCCATGGTTCTGGCGACTATGGACTCTGAGTATCCTTATGCCACCAAGATTCTATCATCGACCTATGCAGGAGCCTTGAGCTTTGATCTGTTCATGGGCAGAGGGATCTATCCCCGACTGTGGGTGCCTCCGGAGCTGCAGGAAGCGGACATAGATCTCGATCTTGTCCTGACGGCAACGCCGGAGCTTAACCTGCTGGCGAACGTCCGGGCCAGCCTGGAGGCCAAACTGGCTTCGTACCGGATAGGCGAAGACCTGGAGTATGCTGACCTGGTNNATAGGAGAATGCCCCGCGTTCGAGCACTGCAGAGCAGCCGGGGCTTCTTGTGACGTATGCCTGGCGCTGACCGTGCCCGAATGGAAAAAGCACGTCAAAAAGGTTCTGAAGAGGAAGAAGTAATGGCTAATGTAGAAATCTATCAGTCAGGACAATACACGATCGCAAAGGCGGGCGGTAAGCAAATAGCTGCATGCCAGATCAAAGGGAACGCCAGGGCACTGTTCAAGGCGGCCATCGATGCCGTGCCGAACGGAGGCAGCCTGAACATAGGCAAAGGGCGATATGTATTCTCAGCCCCCTATGCTCTGCCACTCAACCCAGACGGCTCCAACATATTCTATTGTGGCATCCCTATCATCGATAAGGGAATGCACATATCCGGGGCTGGTGTGGGCCAGACGATCCTACAACTCGCTCCTGGGCAGAGGCGGGAAGGCAGGCATGTGGCCCTGATGCTCGTGCGAGGCAAGAGAGGCTTCGACCTGGGCTATTCCAGCTTCAGCCTGCGGGGGGTTACCTTCGAGGGGGACAGGGCGCGGCAAAGTATCGCGGCACCCCACGACGGCGAGGGCCTGCTCCTGGTGGGCTCTCAGAGATCCAATGGGGTATTCGAGAATTTGGTATTTCAGAACTCACACGGTGCCGGGATGTACCTGGGGAACAATGGCAGCGGGCCGGGAACGAATGAGACTGTCCGCAACGTCATAGCCAGGAACTGTGCTGCCGAAGGGATCATGCTGGACACCAACAAGAACAGTAGCGTTTCAGACTGCCAGGCATGGGGCTGCAGAGTTGGACTGTTCCTGAATGGGAACGACGACTGGCAGGATAGAGGTAGTGACAACGTGACTGCCACACGGATCAAGACCGATAGCCAGATCACTTGCTGGCAGGTCAACGACTTCTCCCTGAGCCAGATCGAAATGGACTGCTCCAAGGCCGCTTCCTCATATGGCTTCGTGGTCAGAGACGGGAACGGCACGATAAAGAACTCGATCCTGATGAGCGATCCCAACAAGGCATCATCCTATGGGGGGGCCACATACTTCTCCGAGGCCGCCCGAGTCCTGCTGGAAGCCTGCCAGATAGAAGGGCACTTTGGGATTCATGCCGTCGGGAAATCATATGCAGAGGTCAAGAACTGCCAGATAGTCGCGCCGGGGGGCTGCTATTGTACCACGGACCCCAACCCGGTGCAGAGTACCATCGTCGCCAGGGGATGTACGTGGGCAGGGAAAAAGAGCGATATACAGGAGGGGTCGAGCCTCATGGAAGCGTAGGGTAGTTGACCAACACCAAACTACCTTTGGGGATTCCTTGCGTTTCCTCATCCCTCCTGGTGGATGCCCCACAACCTTTTCTGTAGGTCGGTGGCTTCCCCATAAATAAATCCGCATCGCATACACACTTCGACCCGCTGATTCAATATCGGGGATGTTTCATCCTTCCACAACGGGCGGTCGGAAAGGTAGTGCTTTACTGCTTCATAGAGTACGTCCAACGCACTGAAGACACCATCGAGAAGGATTTTGTTATAGAAAAGCAGGCAGAAGACCCCTCTCCCTTTAGGGGAGGGGATGAATGCCGTACGCTCTTCAGTCATCCGATAGCTATATATCCTTTGGGTTACATCTAATCATTGATGGAAAAAACAAGATACGCACACTACAATATCAATTACCATCTTGTTTGGATACCAAAGTATCGCAGGAAGGTATTAGTTGGACAAATCAAAGCGGATCTTGAAATAGCCATCCATGAAATAGCTGAGAAACTTGGTGCTAAGATTGTGTCACTTGAGGTTCAACCGGATCACATCCATCTGTTTGTTTCGGCTCCTCCGAGATATTCACCAGCAAACCTAATTAACGCCTTCAAAGGAGCCACATCACACCGACTGAGAAACAAATATCTACATCTCAAGTCTCTGCCTTCAATGTGGACTAAAACGTACTATGTGGGAACGGCTGGTAATGTTTCGGCTGAAGTAATCAAACGATATATTGAGGAATGCCAATCATGAAGACTGCCTACAAGTTCAGGATGTACCCTAACAAGCAGCAAGAAGCCATGTTAGATGTAACTCTTGAAACTTGCAGGCATCTCTATAATACCGCTCTGGCCGACAGAAAGAATTGCTATGAGTTGGAAGGTATTAGTAGATCCTATGAAGATCAAGCAGCCACTTTAACCCTTGAGAAGAAGGAAGGAAAATGGCAGGGTGTCTTCTCTCAGGTCTCTCAGGATGTTTTGAGGAGAGTAGACAAAGCCTTCAAAGCATTCTTCAGAAGGGTCAAATCTGGAGAGAAGCCAGGCTATCCTAGATTCAAGGGCGAAGGTTGGTATAAGTCTTTCACATATCCTCAGGCAGGATTCAAGATTGAAGGCTCAAAATTGGTTCTATCCAAGATCGGATCTATCAGGATTTTCAAACACCGCGAAGTTGAAGGTAAAGTTAAGACTTGCACCATCAAGAAAGACCACTTAGGACATTGGTATGCTACCTTGGTATCTGAGATCGAAGATGTACCACCGGTAGATCCCAAGATTGCCATTGGTGTAGATGTCGGTCTAAAGAACCTGGTAGCCTTGTCCACAGGCGGCACTATTCAATATCCTAGATACTACGTCCAAGCCCAACAGAAGTTAGCCGTAGCCCAAAGGAACCTATCGAGGAAGAAGAAAGGCTCAGCCAATCGGCGCAAAGCAAAGGCGAAAGTTGCTAAGATCAGCCAGGATGTCCAGAACCACAGAGACGAATTCCTGCACCAAGTATCCAGAACACTTGTAGATTCCGCAGACCTAATTGTATTTGAGAACTTGAATATTTCGGGTATGCTCAAGAATCATCACCTCGCAAAGCATATTCAAGACCACGCATGGGGCAAACTAATCCAGTTTACTCAGAGCAAAGCTGCGAAGGCTGGCAAAATTGTAGAACTGGTAGATGCAAGATATACTTCTCAAAAATGCTCCCAGTGTGGTATAATAGTTCCTAAGACCCTGGCAGATAGAGTTCATTCATGCCCCAACTGTGGGCTGGAGATGGATCGAGATATCAATGCCAGCCTGAACATACTCACCCTCGGACTGAGGGGAAGGGCCTACAGAGATACGGCAAAAGCCGATCAGTGAAGTAGGAAGCCTTACCCCTTCAGGGGTAGGGAGGAAGTCACTGTAGCTTTCGGGATTGAAAGCCACCGGATCGTACACCGCCCCCCCATAGATGAACCACCCCCTTCCCTGGCCGCATGTGGTGCTGTAGTACGCACCGCATCGAGGGCATGGTCCTGAAGCACTCATCTCTTTTCCTCCTGCGGACCTACTGGTCGCAGAGTTATTTGCATGCCGATTGGCCTCGGTAGGGCTCCATGGGGTACCATCTGGTGGTATTTGCTGTGCCGGCGTGGACTCTTGTAATCGTTCTTGTGGGCCCACCACTGATAAAATCCAAATACAATCAGTGTGCCAAAATAACCAATCCCCCACCCGAGAGGTATTCCCGCGCATATAATAAATATCCAGATGCTATCGGCAACAGTCAATGTCATTTTTTTCCACTCCGATATCTCCCGAGCACCGCCGCCTTCCTGGATTAGCCTCTCGCCAGGCCACCTCCTCGACCTCTGCCGCGATCCTCTCTTCTTCTCTAACCGCCCACATCTGAGCCTCGATGATATCATCGAGCATGCTATAACTCAGGAAGGGCTCCTTCTGTATGTGGATCTCATAGGTTCCCTTTGGGCATGATGGGAAATATGAGCGATCGTCCCTATATGCCCTAGTCTTGATCTCTCCAGTTTCCTTCTCGATGAAAAATGAATTGTCTGGGTTCATCTTGCTTCTGGCGCAGGCCATCATTTCTTTTTTCGCATCATCGCTTGGCATCATAAGCATCACATTTCATCTCCAATACCTACTTAGTCGTCTTGCTATATATACCTTACGACAAAAAAACGTTGTCTTTGCGCTGAAGCGAAGCTTTTATATATCATAATGGTGCTATATGGTAGTATGAAAGACGATGAGCTGGTTTTTCACGCGAAGATGGACGCCAGGGGCAAGATCCAGATCCCAAAGCGCGAATATGAAGCGCGAGGGTGGAAACCTGGCAGCATGTTCGCGATCAGGATATCCAAGAGGGAGATAGAAATATGATGATGCAGAACAAGAACATGGACGTGCTCTATGCAGAGCACTTGAATAGCCCATATGTGGAAAATCCCCTCAGCAGAACCACGTTCGAACGACTGTATGCGCGCTTTGAGGACGTCGAGGCAAAGGCGAACGCTGCTCTAGAGGCACATCAGTGGGAGCTGCATGACTACTTCGATCGCGAGAGCCAGAAACTGTGCGCGAGGCTGGGATACTGAATGGCAGAAACACGCGAAGATCAGATTAAGCGGGCCTATGAGGATCTGCGAACGGCCCGCAACCGCACCGAAGCCCTCTCACTGGCCGTCTGGTACGCCTTCCTCGCTGGCGTGGTAACGTTCCTCTACATGCTGTCTATCATCATCGTAGATGCCGCCACTCTCACCATCACAGGATCGGCCACCGGACATGGGCTCTGCAACCTGACGGTGGAGGCTGACATCATATCAGCCAACGTCAGCCAGGCGATCAACTGCTCACGCTGGGAGATCGTGGCTGGTGATCTGGCATGAGCGTAGAATCGAAGCTCTACATGTTCTGGATATGCCTCTTCCTGGGTATATTCCTGATCCTGGAGGCGGCCCAATGAGCGCAGGCACCGGAGTCAGAAGGCGCACCAGACGCCACAACGCCGAAGCCCAGTGGAGAGCCTATCACAAGCGCCAGAATGCGATCTACAGGACGCTGCTAGAAGAGCCGGGAGCCTGCTATTATGCGGCTAATCTCAGGGGGATGGCATGAAATCCGCCTTTGCCGCCATGCTCCGGGCAGGCATCACCAGGGCCATCTTCTCAGCTCGCTGCGACTTCCTGGATCGCAGGGGCTTTTTGGCGCTCAACCAGATCCAGACGCCCACCGAGATGGCTGAAGAGCATGCTTGGGTCAGACCGGGACATTGGAGAGGATCTATCCCAAGACCAGGCGAGGAGATCCGCTTCAGCGCTCACCTGGAGCCATATTGGCGGGATGATGGCTCGTACGACATTGGGCTGTTCAGATGCCGGAGGCTGGAATGACCGACCTCTACCAAGCCGTGCTGGACGATCGGGATAGGCTGCTGGAAGAGATCGAGAAGAGAGATATCAGGATTTCAGAGCTGGAGAGGGCGATATCGCTCAGGGACCAGCTCATAACGATAGAGGAGGGCGAGAGATGACATTCAAATTATTCAAAGTGACTTTGCGGGGAGGAATAAACCCAGGATCTACGAACTATAATGCATCGTTCGTGGTAGCCGAATCACCGGATGCCGCATATCAAGCGGTTAGGGATTTTCTAGACAAAAACGACCTTTGCTATGATGATGAAAGAGAGTTGAAGTCAATCGAACTGCTGGCGGAGGATAGTAAATATCCCGCTTGTAGGACGATGCTGTTTCTGGTGGAGGCCCGGCCATGACCCTGACCGAAGAGCAGCGGGAAGCCATCCGTGTCATATCCAAGCTACCGATGGCGATTGGCTGCTGGAAGAGATCGAGAAGAGAGATATCAGGATTTCAGAGCTGGAGAGGGCGATATCGCTCAGGGACCAGCTCATAGCGATAGAGGAGTGTGAAGATGGCAACAGACGTTGAATTGGCGCAAATAGGATACACATGCGAAGGGGTGGGGCATATTTTGCAGGCGGCTGGCATTTCCTCAGAAGCCCCAGCGATTAGGCAAGAAATCGCCAATCTGATGAGGTTGACTGCGGACATGCTCGAATCACAAAAGTTTGATATTAACGTTCCAAAGCGGGCGAAAGCTTTTGCAGAGACAATGTGCGAACTGGGGGCCCGGCCATGACCCTACAGCAAAGCACAGCAGATAGGATTGTCTCGGCCATCGCAGACCATACCGGCCTCTGCTGGCTATCGTTGGTTCTTTGGAAAGACGGGATTTGGGGCAGAAGCCATTGGCCTGTCTGGGGATGCCGCAGGGACTGCAACTATTGCGGCAAGCATCAGGAGGCCCGGCCATGATCGATAGCAGCGGCACGGTGGAGCCTACAGGGGGCTTCGATCTGGAGGCAGCGCGGGCCAGTATCTCACATTATAGGATTGAAAATACTTCAAATGTAGATACCGAAAGCGCCATAAAAGAGTTGGTCGATCAGGCCAATTTGGCAGAAGATGCCGTAGCCGAAATCGAGCGGCTGCGGGCCGAGAATGCGTGGCTGAAATCCGACCGAGAATTTCAGTCCGAGGAGCAGGCCGCCCGGATCAAGGAACTTGAGGCAGATCTGGAGCAATCCGAGCGGGTCATCGACCAGCAGGCGGCCCGGATCAAGTCTCTGAAAAAAGAGATCAGGCGACTGAAACATGAGTCTAAAGTCGAAGTCAAATTCACTAACAGCTACATCAAGAGGCTACATGACGCGGAAGCCCGGATCGAGGAGCTTGAGTCATCGCTGGACGAAGCCGAGACACTGACCAAAAAGAATGCCGAGCTGATGAACGGATACTTGGGCAGGATTGCAGAGCTTGAGGATGCTCTGCGTCATGCTTACGGAGGCTGAGTAGATGGGCGCTTCCCACAAGTACCGGCCAAATCGGATAAAGAAGCACGAAGACCTCCACCGAGGCCGGGAGCCGGGCAAGGCATCGAAAGCGGTCGTCCAACCAGAGGACTATCCAAAGCTCCTGGCGATGCACCAAGAGGGCTATCTGAACAGCGCCATAGGCCGGGCGTTCGGTATCAGCGGCACCCATGTGGGCAAGCTGATCCGGAAATATCAGGAGGAGGCGGGAGGATGATCACTCCTCATGTCCAATGCTGCTGTCCTGATTGCGTTGCAATCAGACGGGCATTCGTCGCCCGCACCCATCCTCTCCTCCGGGCCAAGGCCGAAGATCCCGGTCCCAGCCTGATCCCGGCTGACCAGGCTCTGGCCATGAGGCTGGAGGATCGTGAGATACTCCGAGGAATGCTGGCCCAGGTCGAAAGCGACATCCGGAATCTGAGGGATTGTGCGTGACCGCCAAATGTGGCTCTTGCTACTGGAATGTGAACATCCCCGGATGCACCTGGGATAGGATGGCGAAGATGGGCGAGGACTGCCATGAGTACCGGCCAGCGAAGCTGTACGAGCGCGGGCGACCTGGTTCTCGATAACTGCATAGGCTCCGGTACCACGGCAGTCGCGGCAAAGCGAACCGGGCGGCATTTTATCGGGATCGAACTTTCTGAAGAGTACTGCGAAATAGCCAGAAAGCGGATAGCCGCAGTCCCGGCCAGGCTCGATAGGTGGGCGGAGGCGGANNGGCGTCCGGTGGTGGGTATGAAACCGCGGTGCTGCAATATCGAATGTCTTCCCGACCCACATTTTGCCGATATCGTAGGCCCGGATTTCTTCGGGCCGGGCGAGTGGTCCCATTGGCGATGTCCCAAATGTGGCTGCGGGCGGCACTTCAGCAGAGAAGGGTGGAAGAAATTGCAGGAGCGGAAAGCGTAATCTCTTTTTTGCCAGACCAATGGTCCGGGACATTTAGGGGATGGAAAGGATTATATAGAGGCATTGCTTATCATAATCTATGATCGAAAAGCGGAAATGTCTCAGGTGCGGCTATACATGGCTTCCCAGGATTGAGGGTATTCAGGCCATGTGCCCGAAGTGCAAGAACAGGAATTGGAACAAAGAAAGAGCCAAAAAATAAAAACGGGTGTTTGAACCATGAACCACGCCAACTTTAATAGATTTGCATCTACTTATAGTTATCGCTATGAGGCGATGCAATGGTAATCTTTCTGCTAAGGGACAAGGCCATGATCGACCTTGCCGGTAAGCAGTCTTGCATCTGTCACCGGATAGAGCACCAGACGGAAAGGGCGGTACTGTTGTCGGTTATCCACAGGATCGACGGGGAAGAGAAGAAAAACGCTTCCTACTGGCTGCCGAAGTCACAGATTTTGATTGACAATGAACGGCCAGACGGGATGATAGACATCACCTCAGCTGGGAAAATCGAGATTCCCGAATGGCTCTGGAAGGAGCGGAGGGAAGTGCCATGATCCCCGCGCAGCTACAGAATCCCGCATTTCGGTTTATAAAGGTCGCGGCAAAGTCTAAGCGGCCAATCGAGGACAGATGGCAGGATGACGCGAATTATCAATACGATTCGCCTAGCCTTCTTCAGCACCTCCAGGACGGGGGCAACTATGGGATCATATGCGGGCCCGGAGAGGTCCGGGTCTTGGACTGCGACGAGTTAGCCCGGCTGGAAGAGCTGGGTGTGTTAGCAAAGTTTCCTCAGACGTTTGCAGTCCAGAGCAGAGCGGGCCGGGTACATCGCTATTACCTGATTCCAGAGCTGAAGAAGAAGATAGTGCTTTTTGACCCGATCCTGAAAGATGAGAACGGCCAGCCCTTGCACCTGGGAGAGATCCAAGGCCCGGGAACTCAGATAGTGGCCCCTGGATCAATCCACAGCGTCACCGGCGAACCATATAAGGTAATTGATGATTCGCCTATTGCTGCCCTCTCCCTGGAAGAGGTCAAAGCAGCTATAGAGGGGCTCAAGACCTCGCGGGTGACTGAACAGATACTTCACCGGACTGAAATATCACAGAAAGAAGATGATCAATTCAGGAACATTCGAATCGATGATATAGCCTATCCCAAAGGAGAGACCAGGCGGATAGGGGATGAAATTCAAGGGACTCATCCGGTACATGGCAGCACCACGGGCAAGAACTTCAGGATTGATCTGAAGAAAAATACTTGGTACTGCGATAGATGCCACTCGGGCGGTGGGCCTGCTCTGTGGCTGGCAGTAGAAAGCGGCATTCTAAGATGTGATCAAGCAGCGTCCGGAGCACTCCGAGGAGACGATTTCAGGAAGGTTCTGAGGATCGCTGAAGATAAGGGCTACATCAAGAAGAATCTGCCCTATTTCAAGAAGCTGAACCGGAAGGCAGAGCCAGAAAAGACCAAAGAGATAACGCTACTGGATGTGGTCGATGAGCATCTTTTACAGGCCGGGCCCAAGAAGGGGCAAGTAGAATATACATTCAATCCAGACAAGGCCGCCGATGCGATCATAAATACCTACAATGTGGTTGCTACTCCAGACGAGAAGATATGGATTTATGAGAATGGATATTATAAAGATAATGGTAAGGTGATAATAGACAAGATATTAGATCGGGTGGCCGGGAAGCTCTATACTATCAACGTCTCAAAGGAAACCCAAAAGAAGGTCTTCCTTCGGAGCATGGAAGAGTATGATATTTTCGATCAGAATCCATATCTGCTATGCGTCCGAAACGGTGTTATAGACCTCCTCACCGGAGATTTCCTAGAACATTCTCCTGGATATTACCTAACATCTGCCGCGCCGGTCGAATACGATCCTTCGAAGAGGCCAACAGAATTTATCAAGTTCCTGGAAGGGGCCTGCACCAACGACGACGACCGCTTAACTCTGATTGACTGGATAGTCGCTTGCGCCTGCCTTACGGAATTTGAGTATATACTTTTCCTGACTGGTCATGGATCGAACGGGAAGCATGTTTATGAGGCCCTCTTGCAAGCGTTTTTTGGGTCTGATGCGACCGAAGCTATCAGCTTGGAAGAGCTAATGAACTCGCGGTTTGCGATGGGCTACTTGAGGAGGGCCCGGATATGCATATCATCAGAGACTAATCCAGACAAGACAAAGACCGAATTGATCAAGAAAATAAGCGGCAACGACTGGATTTCTTCTGACGTGAAAAATAAGGACCGTGTGAGGTTCAAGGCATATACTCAGCTCATCTTTGATTCAAACTCGATGCCCATTTTTGAGGATACGAGCTATGGGTTTGCCCGGCGGTTTACACGAGTGGTGATGCCTTACAAGTTCGTTGACCACCCCGACGCGGAGGATCCTCTGCAGAAGAAGGCAGATAGGCATCTCCTGGAAAAGCTGACCACGGATCAAGAGCTGAGCGGTATCCTGAACCTAATAATCATCAGGGCCAAAGAGATCGCCCTCGATAGGAGAATCCACCGCAAAGACGACAGCTTTGAGCGATACGAAGAACAGAGTTATTCCGTCTCCGACTTTATGGAGAAGTTTATTCAGTTCGATCCTATGATGAGAGACCTCCCCAGCTGGCAGGAATCTTCGGACTACTTATTCAAGAAATTCGAAGAATATGCAACCCTGACTATTGGAGCGAAAGCAAGCCGCAAAAAGTTCTCTCGCGTGCTCGGAAAGGAAAACGGGGAATCCTCGCGAACTGTAAGGCCGGATAACCTTGATAATCTGCCAGTTAGAGGATTTAGGGGATTGCGCTTCGACGAAATTGAATTTAACCGCTTTATAGAGGAGAAAAGGGACTACTTTTCTAAGTGTAACACTTGTAACGATTCTGTAACGATATGTAACGATAATAATAACGATAGTAGTGAATGCAATGTAACGGATGTAACGATATTTAGACGCATATTGACAGCTTTAGAGAATGGTGTGTGTCTCTCTATGAGAGAGAGTTCAGAGATGATCGTTACAAGAACCGTTACAACTCCGGATGATAGCGAAAATGAAAAGTTTGTAACGATGTTGGATTCGTTACAACCTCAAGATCTGGAAGTTTTACAGCGATCTCTCAATATAATGCTACGAAAGAGAGATCCGGTAACACCTTTTGTCTTAGCGATCCACTGCGAAAATTTGGGCACCAAGATAGCACCGAAAGTGTGCGGCAACTGGCTGAAAGCAGATGGTTGGATCGAGAACAAGCCGGGATGGCTTAAAAATTGAAATTTATCGAAAGGAGTGAGTAAAAATGACACCCCACAACGAAACCGAAGCCCGGAAGCGGCTCATTGAGGAAAGCTTTGCAGACATGTATCCAGAGGAGGATGAGTAGAATGGCAGCCAGAACCATCTCAATGGACGAGCTAGGCGCAGCCGTCAAAGAGTACGCAGCCCGCCACGACCTGACCATGAGCAGCAACGAGAAAGGCTTCTGCCTGATGCCCGGAGATGTGGTCATCACCCTCCAGGACGGCAAACCCTCCTGCTCCAATGCGGAGATCCTGGATAGCCTGATCGAGATCCTGATGGACTTAGCCGAGGAGCCCGCCAGAGCCACGCAGAAGCCCAATCTCCCCGTCAGACCTACAAGCACCAAGACCAACGGCAGATCTTCGAATGGTGGGCCTCTAGCGAAGGCGGGTCTAGCCGTCAGGGATCGCCAGGTGGCCGAACTGACCTTCGAAGATATCAAGACCTACATTTGCCCCGCCGCTACCGATCAGGAGACGATGATGTTCCTGAAGCTCTGCCAGGCCAGGAACCTCAATCCTTTCCTGAAGGAGGCCTACCTGATCAAGTACGATTCCGGCAAGCCCGCTCAGATGGTGGTCGGGAAAGACAAGTTCACAAAGACCGCCGAAGAGCATCCCCAGTTCGACGGCTTCAAGGCGGGCATCATAGTGTCCGTGGAGGATGGGATCGTCGAGCGGGAAGGCACTTTCTACCGAAAGGGAAAGGGCGAAGAGCTTCTAGGCGGGTGGGCGGAGATCTACAGAAAGGACCGCAAGATGCCATTCAAGCAGACGGTATCTCTCCAGGAGTTTGACAAAGGCATGGCGAACTGGAAGACCATGCCAGGAACGATGATCAGGAAAGTGGCTCTTGTGCAGGCCCTTCGGGAATGCTTCGCCACAGACCTGGCCGGCTGCTATGACTCCGCCGAAATAGATCAATCGATAGAGGCAGAGTACGAGGTGGGCGCATGAGTCCCACCACCTTCCTCCCGTCTACCATTTTCATCGAGATAGACGTAAGCGGGCTCTCCCTGATCGACGCGGAGAGATATTTCAACGACTTGCGGGTAGTGGGCTTCCCGATGCCGGACGGTTGCAGCGCGCATGGCATGATGGACGTGGATGAGGTCGAGGAATGAAACTGAAGGCATTGACAAACTGGAATCATCATTCTCCTGGAAAGGACCTGTTGGTGGTTTTGCCTGGCGACACTATCACCGTGAAGGATTCGGTTGGCCGGTACATGGTCAAAGAAAATTGGGCGGTGGAGGTCGAATGATCCACCTCACCATCGACTTCAACGAATCCACACGACCGAGGGCCGATCTCATCCGGGAAGCGGTCCAGAAGGACGAGCACTTCGAGGAGATTCCACCGATCGAACCCCTGCCGTTCGACCTGGAGTTCTGGGCAGAGGGCAATATCACGAATGCGATCCATGTGGAGCTGAAGGATTTCTCCGAAGCCGGGAACAGCGATTACCTCAGCTCGATCCTGAGCGGCCATCTCTACGAGCAGTGCCTGGCAGCCCGGGAGCTGGGCGAACCATTTGTTATAGCCGTCTTGGGGGACGACACCGACGTAGGCGCGGCCATCAGGAAAGCAGCCAGCCGGAAGCATCGAATGGACCCAAAAAAGCTCATGCAATATTATGAGATGGTCGAGGGGTTTGAGGCGAACTGTCTGGGATGTGGTGTGCAGGTCTGGCGGCTCAAGACCGATCCCTGGAAAAGGCTGCTCCTTAGGGTCCGCAAGATCCTGGAAGGAGGAGACCTATCAGGGTTCGTGCCGAAACCTGCCGACGGAGAGCGAAAGACCGTAGGTCTTTCTATCCTCGCAGGACGCGGTGTGGGCCCCAAAATGGCCGCTAATATCTTGGAGAGGTACAATCTGTGCCTGATCCTCCGAGACGGCTACTGCGGCGATCTGGAGGACTGTGAGGGCATAGGTCCGAAGAGAGCTGAACAGATCAGGAAGAATCTGGAGGTTTTGGATTGAGTCTAATTTCATGTCGCTGGATGCGGTTGTCCACCGAAAGCGGGGACGTCGTCTGTACTTACGACGATTCTCGTGGATGTGGAATCTGCTCGTACAAGTGGCGGCTAGGCGAATGCCCGATAGCAGATGAGGTGATCGAGTGAACAGTCCAATAATTTTTGACATTGAGACAATTCCAGACAGATTGACCGAATACAACCAGGCTTTCCCAAAGTCGAAAAAGAAGGCCGGAATCCATGCTATCATCAGCAGGGTGGTAGCAATCGGCTACGGCCTGGGCGACTACCAGAAGGTGATCATGGGCGAGGAAGAGGAGATCTTGAAAGAGTTTGCTGACCTCCTGAACGAGCACCGGACGGCTACGCTCGTGGGATTCAATGTAAAAAATTTTGACGTCCCACTCCTACAGCCGAGGGCGGCTAAATACGGTATCAAGCTCTACCTTCCAGACCGGAGATCACAAAGGATATGTGACCTTTTTGATATCCTGGGGGGAAAATGGCAGACGGATGTATCCGCGTGTTCTCTCAGCGAGCTTCATTGGTTCCTATATGGCGCTGGAAAGCAATCGAACGGTTCCGACATAGCCAAGATGTGGGAAGGCGGCGACCTGGAGAGCATACGGGCCCATTGCTCGGAGGATATCGAGATCACGAGCAGGATCTACAACGATTTCAGGGGGACGCTCTGGCGATGAGCCGCGGCCCGATCAGGCACCGGGAAGACTTGGATGTCTTGCCGAAGGAAGACTCATTCGTCTTCCAGGACCACCTCCAGCAGTGTCCGGCGGTCTGGTACGCTACTGGAAGGATAGGGGCCTCATCCGGCAGGTAGGGACCGTCCGCAAGAACGGGTCCGCACGGAGGGGGGTATGGGAATTGACCGAGCGGGCAAGGAGGATCCTGTGATGAGTCAAGAGGAAGCGCTCAACTGGCTAGCTGCTCATCCTGGCTGGCACAAGACGGTTGTGATTGCAAGAGGACTGAGGAAACGACGACATCAGGTGGGCCCAATTCTTACGCTGGAGGGCCTGATCGAAGAGCGGCGAGCAGACGAAGAGGTGTGAAAAAATGATGATACGGGAATTCGCTGACTATCTCATCATGGGTGCTGCTGTCGCGTGTTGCATGGTGCTTGTGATATGTGCCATAGATCTTCTCTACCAAAGAATACCCGATATGTGTCTACTAGTAATAACCGTGATTCTGTTGGCCGTGAGTGGTTTCGTGCTCAACATGATAACCGATTGGTGGCTCAACCCGTGAGTTGACTGACAAAGCAAGGAGGATATTGGAATGACCGAAAAAAAGTATGTGTTGCCGGTACCAGAGGCAATTGAATTTTTGGAGACCAGTCTGAGAGAACTCGAAGAGCGGGCATGTTATCGTTTCCGGGACATTGAAAAAAGGTTGGCGGATCTGGAAAGCGACGAATGTTCTCGCTGTGGTCTAGTAATCAAAAAAGAAGATTACATCGCTTCTAGGGAGAATTCTACGACATTTGAAGGGCCCGAAAACGGGCTGTGTGTGATGAGGAATGGGAAGCTCGTTACAATACGATAAGCTGATGGAGGCCGCTTGATGGGGCAGAGAGAGATAATAGCGAGGAGGATTTTGGGATGAGCTATCTGCAAGACCGCATTCTCGATTTTTTGAAATCCAATCCCGGCAAGACATACACCGAGATTGCGGGTGGAGTGGGATCAAACCCGAAGACTCTCTATCATGCTATGGATGGGCTCAGGCGATTCGGGTTGGTGCGAGCAAAATATGTGGGTCATAAGGTGTTATGGGAGGTGGCCTGATGGGGCAGAGCGAGATAATGGCCTGGCGAGAGGCTAATCCAGGATGGCGGTATGCGAAGGAGTGGAGCGCTTGAGTCACCTGCAAGATTGCATCATGGAATACTTGCGACAGCACCCCGAGGGCGCAACCGCGAAGGCCATAGCAGAGGGCATTGGTTCCAGCGGTGCTGTCTGTCGGTATTCTATCAGGGGCCTGGAGCGGTTCGGGCTGGTCGAATCGCGACGGGTGGGGCTTGGTAAGATCTGGAGGGCGATCAACATCCTGATCCAAAGGGAACAGGAGCTCTTGGAAGAATCCAGGAAGCTGTCTCCTAAGAAAAAGGGGGCAACCTGATGAATTATACGAAAAGTCGTATCGACGCTAAAGGAATATTGCTGCGAATTGAGGTGCTGGAGAACGAATTATACCATCTCCAGCAAGTCCAAGGTATTTCTAAGGATAGCTTGGCACTTCGATATAATGAGATTCTGCGCCTGAGGGAGCAATACAACACGCTGCATAGCAAAGCCAGACTCGAAGATTTGAGAGTCTTTCAGACCACGCAAAAGGTAATTCGTAAGTCGGGTGTGAAGCAATATTTACAGTGGCAGGCAGCATGGCGTGTAAACGGAAAGACCAAAACGGTGTATCTGGGGCGAGTCTCTAAACTATCCGAGAGCGAAGCGACGCGGATCGCAAGAAACCTTAAGGCAAAGTCATTGGGTCTTGAAGAAAGTCTACCGACTACAAAACCAGTGATCTATAAACAAAAGGTCCCTACTCTACAGAAAATTGAACTGACGAATATGGTTTTGCCAAAAAAACCAGAAATTGGACGTGGAATTGTTGGGGAGGAGGCAACCTAATGGGACAGTGGCACGTGGTAGACTGGTTGGAAGCGCACCCCGGATGGCACAGAACCGGGGACGTTGCAACCGGCCCGGGCTTCAGGCACAGCAGGGTCTTCAAATATAAGGGCGTAAACAGGCGAGAAAGCGCAGACGGGTGCGGGGGGGAGTGGTCGATTTGACGGAAAAGAAAACCAAAAAATCGGGCTGGCCGCGAAGTCGGTTAGCACATTCTTTTGAGGGCCGCGT
>MTKW01014148.1_pt1 | contig 23040 bp, 30 predicted proteins | sample 1042761 | NCBI WGS metagenome assembly MTKW01 (sample SAMN06205366, study PRJNA360243) | anaerobic digester metagenome | biome: Wastewater treatment plant; feature: Anaerobic digester sludge; material: sludge; isolation source: anaerobic digester fed with sludge from wastewater treatment plant ...
CCCGCCATATTGGAATATCATCAAGTATAGCGGTAATATGTGGGGAGATGGGCCAACCAAAGGAGACTTATCCCAGATAGAAGACTACTACGTATTTATCAAGGAATACAATAAGTGTATAATGAAGCAGTATTATTCTCTTGATAAAGGCGGACATCTTGCTATACTGATGGGCGATATAAAGCGAAAAGGAGTTTTATACTCAATGCTTCTTGATATCTGCAAGCCCGGGATCGTGGTTCAGAAGGTTGTAAAAATGCAGTACAACTGCATGTCAGACTCAAAGACGTATGCCAATTATAATTTTATTCCCATTGTGCATGAAGACTTGCTGATTCTTAAAAAACCGTTTGGTTACCTGATGGATTTTAAATGGACTAAAACGGAAGAGGTAGATATAAGAGACAGTAAACAGATTTCTTGGAAGGACTTAGTTGCTACTGTTTTGGAAAAGCTGGGCAACAAGGCAAGCTTGAAGGAAATCTACGATGAAGTAGACGGTCATAAAAAATGCCAGACAAATAATAACTGGGAAGCCAAAATAAGACAGACGCTTCAGCTAAATTCGATATTTAAGAATGTCGAAAAGGGTGTTTGGGCTTTGGCAGCCTAATTAAAATGCAGAGCAAAACTCTGCATTTTTTTATTTTTTTTGGAATAATAAAAACACATAATGCGTAACATAGAATATAAAAATAAAAAAGGAGTCTGTTATGACAGGAAAAACACATGTTCTGGGAGGAATTGCATTAGGAGCGATATATTCTCTCAATAAGAATCTTGGAATTAATGAAACCATTGCGGTTACAGTTATCTCGGCAGCAGGTTCTCTGCTTCCCGATATTGATAGCTCAAACAGCAAATTCGGAAGAACAATTCCTTTTGTGTCGATACCGATAAGCAAAATATTCGGGCACAGAGGTCTCTTCCATTGGCCCATATTTTATCTAATATTAGGTGCCTTGGCTTTAAATTTCTACGGGCAGTATTCGTTTTATATTTATCCAACATTAATCGGGATTTTTTCCCATTTAATATTGGATATTCTAAATCCTTTAGGAATTCCGCTTCTTTCACCGGGAAGCAAAAAGGTCAACTTGCTTAATATTTACACAGGCAGCATGTCAGAAAATGTTTTAGCTGTAATAATGGTAATAGCAACAATAACTGTCNNACCAACAATAACTGTAATAGCAAATAATTATTTAAATATCGTTTAAGGAGGAAGGGGAGAAAGAAAATGCCAGAAAAAATAGGCATAACCGAAAGAGGAGATGCAGGAATAGATTTATCATGGCGTGATGAAATGGATAATATTGCATTTACTATTGTCATAACAAAAAGCGTTAATGATAAATTTATAGAGGAAGTAATGAAACATGCAGGTAAAATTATAGTCCATGCAACGGTAACCGGATATGGAGGAACAATTCTGGAGCCAAATGTAAGAGATTATATGTGGAGTTATTTTCAAATCCTTAAGCTTTTAGAAAAAGGATTTGATCCAAATCATATAGTACTTCGCATGGACCCGGTAATTGTTACCGAAAAAGGCATAAAGGTTTGCGAAAATGTTTTAAAAACTTTTTGCTGTACAGGAATTAAAAGAGTAAGGTATTCTTATCTTGATATGTACAATCATGTAAAAGAAAGATTTAAAAAAGCAGGTCTTCCAATTCCGTATGATGACTTGCCGGGTGAAAAAATGATTAAAAAGTTCATGAGAATACTTAAAAAGTTTAATTATGAATATGAAAGCTGTGCGGAGAACAACTCCCACCAGTTGGGGTGCATATCCCAAAAAGATCTTGATGTTTTAGGACTAAACATTGAGCTTATGGGCAGTAAAAATCAAAGGAAGGGCTGTTTGTGCCCGTCAAATAAATATGAAATGCTGAAAGAACGCAGACAGTGCCCGCATAAATGCCTGTACTGCTATTGGATAACAAAGTAAAGAGAGGTTGAATATGATATACGTTACGGGAGATACGCATATTCCTTATGACATAAACAAATTAAGTACCAAATATTTTCCTGAACAAAAATCAATGACAAAAGACGATTATGTTATTATTTGCGGAGATTTCGGAGGCGTATGGAACGGCTCGAAAGAAGAAATGTTCTGGAGAAAGTGGCTTAATAATAAATCTTTTACAACTCTCTATGTTGACGGGAACCATGAAAATTTCAACATGTTAAAGGAATTTGAAATAAAAGAGTGGAAGGGCGGCAAGGTCCAGTTTATTAACGATTCGGTAATTCACCTGATGCGTGGGCAGGTATTTACTATTGACGGTTTAAAATTCTTTACTATGGGCGGCGGGACATCAATAGATAAAATGTTCAGAACAGAAGGCATATCTTGGTGGCCGGAAGAACAGCCATCAAAGAAAGAATATAACGAAGCAATAGAGAATCTTGATAAAAACAATTGGCAGGTCGATTACGTGATAACCCATACTATGTCAACAAGAAGAATGAAAGAATTGTCCCATATAAAAGAAGAGAGCATGTTAAATAAGTTTTTCGACATACTGGAAGACAGACTGGTATACAAGCACTGGTACTCGGGGCACTTTCATGAAGATACCCCGTTTGATGATAAAAAACATACCATATTATTTAACACAGTTACACAAATAAAGCAGTAGAAAACAAAACTACTGCTTTTTTTTATACAAAAATATTTTTTTGGAATATAAATATTTAATTTTGCGTAATATAAATAAAAGATTAAAATTTCAACATAAAGCTGGTATAAAAATTATTTTGACAGATTTCAAGAGTGTGCTACCATATATAGTAAAGAGAGTAATATAAAACACTACATATAGGGCTCTCAATAAATTACAAGGAGGATAGAAAAAAATGAGAATAGCTGACCTTCAAAAATTATTTAAAAAAATGAGAAAAGACGTTGGGAATTGCACTGTCACCGATATCATGATAGACGGAAATAAGATAAACATTATCGTTCAAAATGATGTGGATGAAGTTCTTATGCACTCACATGATTTTGATGAAAACCCTCTGATCAAATTCCTGAAGAACAGGAAACCTATAGACAGGTCCGGTATCTACTGGGGCAACAAAACCGACGCTGAGATGGAAGAATACAATAAAACAGCACATTGGTAATACAAATAGTGTGACTGTTGACTTTATTGCAGCTTAAAAATATTTTAAGCTGTTTTTTTATGGAATTATTGTGTGATAATCTGCGTAATATATATTATGAGTTATAGAAGGAGTATTCAAAATGTACAAGGAGGAGTATTTGTGAGACAGATAAATAAACTGATAGACCACTGGCTTTTGCATAGGAAAAGCTCATACAATGTTTTTGAAATCGACACAGAAGGAAAAGAAACTTTTATAGGGAGATACAATTATTCACTTTCAGAGGTTGTTTTAAAATTAAAAGAGGACGGCGAAAGTCATAATCTGATTCGGGATGACTGCTGTAAAGATTGTTATTATCTGACTTCCGGTGGCAAGATATACACAATAATTCTGTATAAATAAAAAAGAACCTTATTGGAAAACTTGGTTTTTTTTTAATTTTAGGAATATTAAAAAGATAAATTGCGTATTATAACAAAAATATTGTTAGGAGTGATTTATTCACATCAAAATAAGGAGGATATTCATGGATAAAGAGATCGAGAAAGAAGTAACGAAAAACGGTCCATTTGTCGGAATCTTTATCAACCAGAAAGGGACTAAGTTTTATAAAGGTTTTACCTCTCCGTATTTAAGGCAGCAGGCAATTCGCAAAATGAAATACGCAGGGGTCAAGTCAATAGGGACAATAGATTATACATATTAACAAAGAGGGGCAACAGCCCCTCAAAATATTTAAAAAGAGGAGGAGTAAAATGTCATACGAAATTGTGTATGCAAAACAATTTATTAAAACGGAGGATGGGAGGATTATCCCTCTTGCACTACACGGATCAAACAACTGCTATGAGGTGAAATTAGATTCGAGGGGCAGGCAATATGAAAGAAGGGAAAGAAGCTGGAGTGCTTTTTGTTTTAACGGTAGCGATATGAACATAGCTATAAAACCTGAAGACATAGTAGCAGAAATGAAAAAATATGCCGGTAGCAGCCACTACGATGAATTTTTCAAGATGAACGGCAAATGGGTTGGACGAGAAGGTTTTATAAAGTTCTTCGAAAACGGAATAAAAAATGCAATGACAATAGAAGATCTTTCAGAGAAGAGCTATTTTCCTATTTATCTTGAGGGAGGGTTTTCTGTCTGGTATAAAACAAATGAAACCTATAATGACGGAACATTTAAGACGGAAAACAAATTCGAAATATACAGTAAAATAGGATCAAGTAAAGAGCTTACTGAGTTTTTAAAAGCTGCCGATGAAAGAATTGCAAATAAAAGCCCGGATGAAGCAATATATGTATGTTTAAAGTTCCCGGAAGAAAAAGCTATCCCTTACCCAAAGAACAAAAAGAAAAGGACAGCAAAAGAAAAACCTCTGAAATATTGGACAATAAAAAGAGATGATGGGGCGTATCTGAAAAGGCTGACTAAAACAGGAGCTACGCTGTCATATTATCAGGGTTATGCCAAAGTATTTAAAACAGAAGAGCTTGCAAACAAGTATATTGAAGAAAAATATCTCAATACAAGATTTGTAGGTAAATATAAATATACGGCAGTACTGATTGACAACAGCAAAGAAAAAAGTGCAGCAATATAAACAAGGAGGGACAAACATCATCATTACCTGAATCTGGCTGAAAAAGCACTTAAAAACGAATTAAACAGGCGGTGGATTTCTGTAGGTAAAAACTGCCCTCTTATAACGAGCATGTGGTACTGCTTTTAAGGGATGGTAAAGGGAAGGAAGCCCAATTGGTAGGATATTCATTTTACTCGGAAAGTTAACTACCCTCGGATGAATCCGGGGGTTTCACGCAGCGTTTTATGAATATGTCAAGGCTTGGATGCCATTACCTGAAACCGAAGGAGCAACATTTTAATTATTTAATATAAATACAAAAAGTAAAGGAGATAAAAAAATGTCATACGCAGATAAATTATTTATAGAAACAATCAAAGATATCTTGGGAAACGGGGAGATGTACCCGTGTGAAAGAGGCTTGGATGCCGAAGGAAATATGGTTTATGCCAAGTGGGAAGACGGAACCCCGGCTTATGCTTTGGGGAAATTCTGTGTGATTAACAGATATGACCTGTCTAAAGAATTCCCGATATTAACACTGCGTCCGGTTCCTTTCAAATCAGCAGTTGATGAAATTCTGTGGATTTGGCAGAAAAAATCAAACAACATAAAAGATTTGAAAAGTCACATATGGGACGCTTGGGCTGATGAAAACGGCTCAATCGGCAAAGCATACGGGTATCAGCTGAAAGTAAAGCATCAGTACAAAGAAGGTTGGTTTGATCAGGTTGACAGAATAATATTTGACTTGAAAAACAGCCCTCACAACAGGAGAATGGTAACAAGCTTATTTAATCATCACGACTTACACGAAATGGCTCTTTATCCCTGTGCTTACGGGATGGAATTCAATGTAAAGGGCGGAAAATTAAATGCTGTATTGAATCAAAGGTCGCAGGACATGCTTGCTGCAAATGGATGGAATGTAACCCAGTATGCGATTTTGGTTCACATGTTTGCTATAACTGCCGGGTTACAGGTTGGAGAGCTGGTTCATAAAATAGTTGACTGTCACATCTATGACAAGCATATTGATATAGTTAAAGAATTAATTACAAGGCCCCAGTACGATGCCCCGAAGCTTGTAATCAACCCAGAAGTAAAGGATTTTTATTCTTTCAATGTTGAGGACTTTAAGCTTGAAGGATATACAACCGGTCCTCAAATTAAGGGGATTCCAATAGCAGTATAAATGGGCAAATCAAACCACAAAAAAAAAGATATTACATTTAAAATGTAGTATCTTTTTTTATTGTTTGCAGTTATAACAGATACCTACGCAGCCGACATCATTTTTATCGCTGCTTTGATAAAACATATGACACTTGTGACACCACATCCATCTGGTTTGGGGGTTTTCTTGCCAAAATTCATCTGAAATACTTTTCATCCCGATTATTTGTTCCTTAATTTCTTTGGGTAATTTACTTGCAGAGAAGCTTTCTGTGCTGTAAATATGCGAAACCTTAACAACATGCGGGGCCTTAACTTTTTTAGAAGCAGAAGATTTCGCAGTATCTTCTTTATATCCCGGGAACAAATCGTCCAGAAAACTGATTTGTTGTGCCTCTTTAATTTCCTCCATGATTTTCACCTCTTTTAATCCTTCAGATAGCTACTCCGAATAATAAAAGCAGTCACCTGAACATTCACTGTATCCCATTGGATATTTTTCTATATCCAACGGGTTTCTTTCTTTTTCATCCGCTTCGCATTTTGCCCCTTCCGGCAGACAAAATATTTCAATACCATTTTGAAACATATCCATAATTTTTCTCCTTTTAATTAAGTGATTTAAAGAAAACACCCCTTTATCTTTTGGTTAATAATACGTATGAAATAAAAAATATATTCCAAAATAATAAAAAGAAGTCAAAAACGACATTATGTAATACTTGATAAATGAGAATAAACATATCATTAATTTGAAAAGTGTGTAAGTTTTTAATCTGTATTTGTTGAAATTCAGGCAGTCCTTATAAAATATTGTTTTTTTTGGTGTATAAATTATATTTAATGTCGCATTCTACACTATTATAAAATAACTTAAGATAAGGAATTTTTTTTGTTCGGTTTTGGAATAATTAATTAAAACATTGCGTAATATAAGAAAAAGCAATCGGGAGTAAAAAATTTACATTAAATAAGAGGGTGGTTATGGTCAAAGAATGCATAACTGTAGATGATAAGGATGTGTATTTGGCAACAAATACAATTGATGATTCCACGCTGAAACTTTTAGAAGATTTTAGAAAAGACAGGAAAGAAAATTTTAAGACCTGTCCGCTTTGTAAAAAAGATTTTTCAGCGGGAGACAGGGTGACTCTCGTAATAAGTAATAACGAGATTTCCCCTAACACATGGATACACAGGAAATGCTTAACTGCCAAAGGAAAAGTAAATGCATACAGGCAGCTTAAAGAGATTATGAAGAATTAAGTATTAGGAGGAGGAAATGAAAAAGAATGAAGATCAGGTAATAGCCAGTTTGTGTTTTTGCAACAATGGCAGCATAAACATTCATAGAATTGATGAGGAAAATGGGCAGGTAATATTCAGCATCAACAACACTGCTCCGGTAAAAAGAAAACTGTATTTCAACTCAAAGGGAGTATTTTTTAATTTCGGAAGCAGGTTCTATCTGCATGAATTCCTGAGAATGTAATCAGGCAATAAAAAAAGCTGCAATTAATTTGCAGCTTTTTTATTTTTGTTATCTTATGGGGCAAACACCGCTTACGCATTCGCTGTCATTGTAGTTGCCCACAATTTTATATTTTCCCTCAACTTCCTCAATCATTGCCCCTACCTTTATGTGGCCGGCAATTTCATTGATATTGAGTCTTTTCCCGTTGTTGGTAAATACATACGGATATTGAATAAAAACTATACTCATTTTTCATTTCTCCCTTTCTTTAAAATTTAGGTTTTCTATAATATGCAGGAAATCAAAATTTTATTCCATAAAGTAAATGTTTTTCTTGATTTTAGTTTTTGTGAAATTCCAGCAAATCACAGATTTCTTCAATGGTATCCGGGAGTTTTACCTTGACATTATTCATGCCGTTGATTTCTCCTATAGTACCTTTTGGATAGCGGTCTTCTGTTTCACCGTTGTAATAGTACAGGTTGTCGTCCCCTTTAAACAATCCGGGAACTATCGTAAGGGCCCAAACTTCTTGTTCTAATATACTGATTGAAGGATCCTTCATAAGAAATATGCTTGTTTCATTCATCAAACCGAATGGACCAAATATCTCATAGCTTAATCCTTTCATTTCAGCAAGCTTTTGAGCCAAGGGAACAATAATTTCATTAACCCATGAAGGATAACGAAGTTTTTCTTCTTTCATTTTAAGCTTATATATCTGGTCTTCTATCCTCCTAAGCTTTTCTATTTTTTTATTCAACTGGGCTTCGATTTCTTCTTTTTTTTCCCTTACTTCCCGAACTTTTGCCTTATAATTTTCAATAAAGGTAAGCATGTTCTCCTCCTTTTTGCTATAAGTACATTTTAACCCAGCCTACAGGTCCGATGTATTCCTTTTTTTCCGTTACGCAGTAAATAATGCAGGGATTTTTTGGGGCCTTCGGGTTAAAGCCTGTCAGATGAAAAACTTTACCGTTAGCGGTAAAATCTTTTTCAAAGTCTTCCTTTTTGAAACCGTAATCTCCACAGAGTTCTTCAAACTTCTTCCTCCTAATATCTTCATCGAGTTTTTCACCCTTTAATTTTGCCGAGAATTCATAAGGGTTATAGGTAATGCTCCCGATTGAAAGGTTAATGTTGTACTTTTGGCCGATTTCTGCAAATGCTTTATCAAGGTCAGCTCTTAGGTTTGTAAACTCTTTTTTTGTAAATTCCATGAACTTACTCCTCCTTTTTATTTAAAAATAATTTTTTTTACCTATCAAACTTATTAGAAACATAATTTCGTTTTTATTGGCGGGAGTTATAAAGCGGTATGTGTCAGTCATGATTGCAGTAATAGTGTCGTTACTGTCAATAGTCATTTCCACTACCGAGCCAAGCGGGGCTGTATTCTCGTCAATATCAACAAAGAATATATCTCTTATATTCCGACTAAGGATGCTGCTTTGCATTTTTACACACATTTCTCCAAATACGGGAAAATGGTCGGAAATAATGTTTTTAAGATCTTCAATGCCGATTGTTTTACCATCAATGTATTTTTACCTTTTCAAAATTCATATTTCTCCCTCCTCTATATAATGTGCTTAAATGCACCCCTTTAAAATTTTATATATAATATGCAATCAAAATAAAAAGTATTCCTAATTAGTTGATTTATTAGAAATATTTTTTAAGATTAAATATAAAAGAAACAACTCACTGTTATAAAACAACGAGCTGTTTTTTATTTATTTTATTTATTTCATTTACTATATTTATTTGATTTTCTTCATACTTTTCATAAGCGTTGACTATATCCTTAACAAGCTTATGACGGACGACATCTGATTTGGAGAAGAACATAAAACCTATGCCATTCACATTTTTAAGGATACTGTAAACATATTTAAGTCCGCTTGAGCTTTTGTTTTTTATATCTATCTGAGTTAAGTCTCCAGTCACAACCGCTTTTGAATATGAACCAAGACGGGTTAAGAACATTTTCATCTGCTCGTTTGTTGTATTCTGGGCTTCATCAAGAATTATGAAAGCATTGCTGAGAGTTCTTCCTCTCATATAGGCAAGAGGGGAAATTTCAACCAGCTGCTTCTCAATGTTTTTCAAAAAACTTTCAACCCCCATAATTTCAAAAAGGGCATCATATAAAGGTCTTAAATAAGGATCTACCTTAGCCCGTAAGTCTCCGGGCAAGAACCCCAGACTTTCTCCGGCTTCTACAGCTGGTCTTACCAAGACTATTCTCTCGACTTCCTTCTTTTTAAAAGCTTTCACAGCTTCGGCAACAGCAAGAAAAGTCTTGCCGGTTCCCGCCGGACCTATTCCAAAGGTAAGGTCATTGTTTTCTATTAAATTAATATATTCCTTCTGCCCGAGAGTCTTGGGCTTTACAGGCTTTCCGGCAAAGGTTGTTATTATTGTATCTTTTAACATTATTGAATAGTCGGAGCAGTCATCTTTGATTATATCGACCAGATAAAGGACCTTTTGCTCATCTATGTCTTCGTTTAATTCAGTCATTTTCAACATTTCATTGATAATTTTTAAAGCAGCTTCCACATCGGATTCATCGCCCGAAATTGAAAGTTCATTTTCTCTTATCTTAAGAGAAACATTAAAGAAGTTTCTGATAATGTTAAAATACTTGTCAGCAGGACCAATAATTCTCATTAAATGATCATTGCTTACATAATAAACCTTATCTTCGGTCAATCCATCGCCTCCATATTATATTTTATTTACTTTATAATACGGAAGAAACAAAAATATTATTCCAAAACACAAAAAAAGAGGAAAGAATTCCTCTTAAATTTTACGATAATAACTCTATAAATTTCTGTATCAGGTTCTTATTTCTTTTAAGACTGTCTAAGGTATCAATGGAGACAAAGTTATAATGCCGTATTCCTTCATCGGTTATCCTGTAATGCCTCTTAATTCTGTTCACTACGGAGTCCCATTGGCTTACAATATAACCCTTTTTCTCCAAGTCGTGAAGAGTATCGTAGATGGTAGAGTAGGCTATAGGGATGTGGTAGTCTTTAAAGAACTCATGGAGATGGTCATAAATCTCCTTTCCGTAAAGAATTTTGCCGCCTGAAAGTTCCTTTAATATAAAGACAGTATAGAGCCTTTTTGTATTTAACACACTTCTCGGGGCAAGCAGATGGTTTCTTTCCTTTTCCATAAGAAATATTCTCCTTGGTTAAAATTATCTTAAATTATATTCTCTTAAATTATAACATAAAAATCCGAAAGCAAACCCTTTTATTGCTTCCGGGGTGGAATTATTATTTCAAAGACTGCGTATTATAGATAGTAGGGAAAAATAATATAAAAGAGAAGAGGTGTAAAATGCAAAACGCTCCATGCTACAAATGCCCCGACAGAAAGCTTCTGTGCCATGATGATTGCAGTAGATATAAAGAGTACAGGAAAAGCATAGAAAAAAATAAACGGGACAATCAAGAAAGAAAAAGACTTATATAACGGCAGCAAATAAGATTTTTAATATAACAAAAAATACTTTAATAAAAAGGAGAATAATATCTTCAGGTTAGTTGACGATGCTTTTTCAGACTATAATAAATTACATAAATGGCTGTATTTTATATCACCGAAACAATAAAATCGCATTTGCTTAAGTATTTTGAAAGAGGATACGAAAATTAAGACGAGAAAAATTTATATTTAAAAATTAAGACAAAATAAAGCTTTAAGATTGTTTACCAAAAAATTTCTTAATGAAATGTCAGGTTTGGAAGTTGATCTAAAAATTTTTATTTCCAAAAAGATGGCACAGTTTCTTATATTGCTGAACGACAAAGAAGAGCATAGTCCGGATTTATTTATTGAATATATCCTTGCAAAAATGATATATAAGCAGTGTAAAAAAAGGATATGACTATATAAGCCCGGAAGTGATAGGGAAAAGAAACGAATTAAAAAAGATGGTTCGTGAGTATGCCAAAAAGGGATTGATTTTGAGAATATTAAAGAAAGAAACAAATATGTTAAAGATACTGTAACTGTCCTTACTGAATTTATGTACTTACTTGGGGCAGACGGAATGGGTGATGACAGCCTTGCTTTCTGGGACTGGGATTTCAGTTTCCTTGATAGTCATGGATTCGAATGGCAATTGTTCTGTTTGCAAATCCTATCTTCGGGTACAGGGAAGATTATATAAAAAATATTTTTGCAAGTGTCTGAGAAGATTCTCAATAAGGATATAAAAACAAGAAAGAGCCGATTTATAAATCAGCTCTTTTTTTACCCTGTTTTTTATCTAGGGAGGGCCCTTAAACCCTATTCCTTCAAAATTTCTGTTTCCTTTTATTTCTTCTTCATGAACGGCTTTAACGGCATCCTTGTAATCCGCCCTTTCTCTTTCCTTTCTCTTGCATTCAAGGCAGATGCAGTCGTTGTTGTACATACTTGTTATTTTGCCGAGTGTCAGTTCTTTTCCGCACCTGTCGCAAAACTTCTGGGATAAAAAAGCATCCATTCCTCTTTAATTCCTCCTTTTTTTATAGTGTACTTAAGGCACTCCTTATATTTTTACTGTATTATACGTAAAAGCCTGTAAAAATATTCCAAAAACGGGTATAGAATATAAATATTGTATTTTGCGTATTATATAATAGAAAAAGCATTTTATGGAGGCGTAAATATGATAATAGGAACAAAGTGTAAAATTGACGAAAACCAAATAAAGGCAAGAAAAGAAATGGGAAGCAGCTATATTGAAATATATACCGACGTAAATTTTTTCAAGGAAGATAGAAATATCAAAAACGATTTGGAACTGTTAAATGATTACGGAATAACGGCATATGCCTTTCATGCACCCATGTTTGATAAGGGTAAAAATCAGATAGGGCTGGGAAGTTTAGATTTAAAGAAAAGGAAAGAGTATATGGTATATTTTAAGAAGTGTGTCCAATATACATATGAAATTTGTCAGGTGAAAAATCCTGTAGTAATTTTTCATCCCGGAGGATATTATGAATATAAGCCGGAAGAGGAAAAATGGAGAGTAAAAACAGGGATAACAAAGATGAAAGAAGATCTTCATTATCTGGACTCATATACAAGATTTAACTACCCTTCCGTAATTTTGACTGTAGAGAATATGCCGGCATACAAGTTAGAGAAAAACAAACTGTTTGCTTATGACTACGGCTCGGACATAAAAAGTCTGACAAGCATTTTGGGTGAATTAAAGAGTCTTAAAATAAATATAACCCTTGATATATGCCATGCCCTTTCTGTCTGTAATAAATACAGGGAAGAAAAGGGAAGGGACCTTGAAATAGAAGCTTTCATAAAGGAATATGCCAAGTATTTGAAGCTTGTGCATCTTAACAATGTATCAGGCTTTGGGGAAACAAAAGAAAATCACGGGCTACCGTATAAAGAGACAGAAGAAGACATGATGTTGCTTCAGAGAATCTTTAATGCTCTGCATAATATTAATTACAACGGATTCATAACCGTGGAAGTGATTGACGATAACTACAATAACCCCGAGAATATGATAACTACCGTTAAAACATTAAAAACTCTCGGAGTAGTATAGAGTATTTATAATTTTTTTGTATTTTTGGAATAGTTTTTATATATCCTGCGTATTATGTAGATATCATAATATGAGGATACACGCTTAATGTGTAATCAAAACAAAGGAGGTATTTATGAGGTTTAAAAGGCAGCTTGTAATTGCAATATTGTTATTTGTTTTAATGAAACAATTTTTTTACCCAACAATTATACCTTCGCCGTCAATGTATCCTACGCTACTTATTAATGATTATTGTTATTATTTTAAAACAAAGAATGTGGAGGATGGAGACATAATATTATTTGCATTGGGCGATTCCGGTATATTCTACACAAAAAGAATAATAGCAATAGGCGATAGCAATGGGACAAAAGTAAGAGTTGATTTAGACGGAGTATATGTTGACAATGTAAAACTCTACGAAGGACCACAGGGGTCAAAAATGGATGAAATTACTTTGGATGAAGGTCAGATATTCGTAATGGGCGACAACAGGACAAATTCACTTGACAGCAGATATTTCGGACCTATAACCAAAAACGAAGTTTTAGGAAAATTAGCGTTGAGAATACCATTAGGAAAAATTATTGAGGGAGGAAACTAATGAAAGGATTACTGATTGCTGAAAAACCTTCCCTGATGAAAAGCATCCAGAAGGTTTACAATGATAAACGCCCAATTTCAGATGCTCTTGATTTTGCTTGTTTCGCAGGGCATTCCATGACATTGTACGAACCTGAAGATTACGATGAGAAGTACAAATCGTGGAATAAGGCAGATTTGCCCATAATTCCAGAAAATTTCACGTATAAACCGCTGGATGCCAATAAGAAAATGGTAAAGGATCTAAACGATAAAATTAAAAACGGCGGATATGACTATGTGATAAATGCTTGCGATGCCGCAAGAGAAGGGGAACTTATTTTTTACAGCTTTTACGGAACATATAAGCATAAACTGCCTGTAAAAAGATTCTGGGCAAGTGATACAACGGATGCTTCAATAGTAAAGGCTTTAAAAAGCTTAATCCCTGAAACGGAAAAAGATTTGGTAAATTTGCAGAAATCAGCAAGATTAAGAGCCCAAATGGACTGGCTTTACGGAATGAACTTTACAAGAGCTTTGTCTTTGGCTGCCAACTCAACAATACCTGTAGGAAGAGTAATGACTCCTACACTTAAAATGTTGGTTGACAGGGAGCTGGAAATCAAGAATTTCAAACCGCAGGACTATTACGAGCTGGTGCTTGAAATTGAAAAGAACGGAATAAAATTCAATGCTTTAAGGCTTGTTCCGGAAGAATATAAAGATACAAGGATGTTTGATAAAAAGGAAGCTGACGAAGCTCTTACAAAAGTAGGAGATAAGATAAAGGTAAGAAGAATTACGGAGCAAAAAGAAACAATATATCCTTCCACCCTTTATTCCTTACTTGAGCTTCAAAAGGATGCCAACAGGTATTTCGGTTATACGGCAAGCCAGACTTTGGATATAGCCCAAAAGCTGTACGAAGAAAGAAAGCTTCTGTCATACCCGAGAACTGAAAGCAGATTCCTGTCAACGGCTATGGTGCCTGAAATACCTAAACATCTTGAAGTAATCAAAAATGTTCCCGAGTTAAAGCTTTATGTCGAAAAACTTACAGAACCCGAAATTATGAAGGTTCTCTCAACCAAAAAGTACGTTGACGATGCAAAGATAGCCGACCATCACGCCATTATTGTTACTCAAGATAAACCTGACTTGTCAAAGCTCACACAGGATGAAAAGAACATTTATATACTGGTGGCAAAGAAACTTCTCTCTATATTTCTCCCTCCGTACATAATCTCGAAAACAGAAGTAATACTGTCAATCCAGAAGGAATTTTACAGGGCAAACGGAAAAGTTGAGGTCCAAAAAGGATTTTCAGTTCTTTACAGAAACGCCATGAAGGATACCATACTTCCACCCTTAGTTGAAAAAGAAATTCTTCCTGTAACGGGATCAAAACTTGAAGCCAAAAAGACAACTCCACCGGCAAGGTATACAGACAGAACAATTCTTGATGCCATGCAGAATGCCGGGAAGACTTTGAAGGTTAAAGAGCAAAGAGAAATATTAAAAGAAGCTGCAGGCTTGGGAACTCCAGCCACAAGATCAGGAATTCTTGATAAAATAGAGAAAAATAAGTGGATGGTGAGAAAAGGGAAGTCTATCTATGCAACAGACCTTGGGATTTCCGTTATCAAAGTAATCGGCGAAGACCGGGACATTTGTTCTCCTGCTTTAACTGCTGTATGGGAGAAAAAGCTAAGGGAAATTGAAGATGATAAGTTTATCGGTGACTTCAGGAAGGAACTTAATGAGTATATCATAAAGGAAACTCAGTCGATAATAGCGGAGACAAAAGAGATAAATCCCGGAGGAAAGGAAAAGAAGGAAATAAAGGAAGTCGGTGTTTGCCCGATTTGCGGGGAAAAAGTTCTGGTAGGTAAAAACTTTTACCTTTGCAAGAACTATAAGAACCCTTGTAGATTCATTATTCCTAAAAACTATATGGGAGCAAAATTCTCCGAATCCGATGTTAAAGGGATGCTGAACGGTAAATCTACAAAACCAAAGAAAATAAAATTTAAGGATGGTAAAGAAGCGGAAAAGGAATTTGTAATTCAGGACGGTTATTTACAGTTTGTAAAAAAGTCCGAAGGATATACTATTTCGGATGAAAATAAGAGCAAGATGAGAAAGCTTGGGAAATGTCCCAAGTGCGGAAGTCAGGTTTTATCGGCAACAGATTTCTTTGTTTGTACCGGATATCCTATGGAGTGCAGCTTTACAATCAAGAAGGTTATAAAGGACGCACGCATAACGGATGAAGATATGGAAAAGATGTTAAAAGGAGAACATTCCGATGTTCATACCTTTACATGGAAAAACGGAAAGAAAGGAAATGCGACCATCTATATTGATGACGGGATGATAAAATTTGATTTCGTAAAATAGAAAAACCGCTTTAATTATCTAAAGCGGTTTTTTGTTGACCGAAATAGCATGTTTATAAGAAAATCAATCCGTAAATATCCTTGAAAGTTACAACAATAATGAGCCCTACAAGGAAAGTCAGTCCTACATTGTGTATTCCTTCCTGAATTTTTACAGGAATTTTTCTCCCGAATACAGCTTCTATAAGGCAGAACAAAGCCCTTGCTCCGTCTAATGCCGGAATAGGAAGTAGATTAAATACTCCTATATTGACTGCAATAAACGAAAGCATTATAAGATAGGAGTAAGTTGAAGAATTTAAACTTTCTGTTATCGCTTCTGTTATTCCTATAGGTCCGGATAAATCTTTTAATCCGTATCCTCCGTAAAGAAGATTCTTAAAGCTGTCAAATGTTATAGACAGGAAATTCTTAAACAAGTCATTGGCAAGCTTAAAGTTTTCAAATAACTTAGCTGCTTCAAAGTCCAAATGCCCGTTTTCAACAAAAATGCAAACAAACAAGACAACTAAATACCCGAAAAGTATATTGGAAACGGAACCCGCCAATAATGTCGTTATTTTAGCTGTTGTGCCGGCTTTGCTGAAGGGAACACCTTCAGAGCTTTCAACATCTAATTTTTCGGGCATTTGAACATATCCTCCAATTGGGAATAAAGATAATTTATATGTAATACCGTTTTTGGTCTTCGATATTATCTTAGGCCCGAAACCTATTGAAAATTCGCTTACTCTGATTTTAAATAGCAGTGCGGATATATAATGTCCCATTTCATGAGTTATGATAAGCACTGCAAAAGAAAAAATACCTACTAAAATTTTTTCGGTCATATCCAAGCAACACATCCTTTCATTGTTTATATTATATAATACGCATAAGACACAAAAAATATTCTAATATATTTTTACTGATTTTGGAATATATAAGAAAGGAATTGCGTAATATATGGTAGTCAAATTTAAGGAGCATATATATTTATATGTAATTAATATAAAGGAGAGGTGAATATGGCTGGAGAAAAGGACAAAAAACAGATATTAAAAATATCTGGAAAAAAACAATTCCTCGAAGTCATGGCCAACTGTATCAATATTGACCGCTTGTATATCAACTTTGAAGACTATGATGATACGAAGCCTAAGGGTCAGAGGAAAGGACAACAGGTGCAGATATATATTGATATGCTGGATGCATATGTATTGGCTAAAGATATATTCTCGGGCAAAATAGATGCATTAGGCAAGAAAAGCCGGGAAACAGCTAAAGCAGGCGGTTATACTTACGCCAAAGAAGTATTTTCAAGGATAGGCGGCGTATCAGCCGTTAAATTAGCTAAAATGGGAGCTCCACGTAAAGACAAAATGAGCTTGTCACGAACATTTAAAATCACCCCCGGAATAAAAACCAAATGGGTTTTATCAGCAGAAAGCGGACCGGGAGAGGAGGATGCCAACGGACTAATTGTTCCGAAGTATAAAACTCCGGAGCAAATCATACGGGTTGGGATGAATGACGAACAGTTGAAAGTATTCGCATCTGCTATCGAGTTATTAGCTCATGCATGGATGCGTGAAAAAATCAATGGTTTAGTATTAACACAAGAAATAAAGATGTAAAAAAAAAGAGACCTTCCTTTTTTAGAAGGTCTTTTTTTATATTAAGGAATTGTTTAAAACTGTAATAACATAGTATAACAGAGGATAAAGCACCAGTAAGAATAAGGCGACCATAGGAAGGACAAGAGTTCCTTGAGTAAGGAATAAGTTTACCAAATTCTTTTTCTCCTGTTTTTCTTTGTTGTCAGCTAATATATCCTCAAGAGAATTTTCAAGCATTCTAACCGTATCTAAACGGCTGTAGTACATCATATTACTTAAAGCTCTTATTGAGAACTCAAATCTCGTATCCCTGAACTCTTTTATCAGGTATTCATAGCTTTCCTTGGAATTTCTTAAATTTATAAGGTAAGCGGTTTTAAAGATATTCTTATATCTTGTGTTCAGGGTGCCAAGGGTTTCGAATATTTCGTTTATTGACTTACCTGTCTTAAGAGATAGAATAAGGAACAACTGCAAAACCGGAAGGTCTTTGGTTCTTTGGGCTTTTACCGATTTTGCCATCGAGTTTAAGTAAAGTGACGGATATACGCATATTATGCCCGAAAAGATCAGAATGAATATCTTGGTTTTCATCAGGTTACTATTTGTAAATCCCAATGCAGGAAATAATGAAGGTGCATTTTGGAATAAAATCATTAAAATAGTCATAAATGTCAAGCCGAAGAAGGCAAACAGAAACTGGACAACAGCAAAGCTTCTGTATGTGATGACATTATAGAGCTGGGCATCAACAATTTTCTTTTTGATTTCAACGGCCTGTTTGGATTCTTCGGTTTCATCAATAAATTGTGAAAACGGGAATGTATAACTCAACGCTATAAGTTTTCCTGTCAATGTTCCGTCTGAAAAACGGGACATTAAATTGTTGGATTTTCTTTTTGCTTTCCTTTCTTTTTTTTCTCTTTTGACTTGTGCGTCCGCTTCACTGTTGAATATGGAATAGGCAAAGACAAAAGAGCCCATAAGCAGAAGCATTATAATGTATAAAGTTTTAGTCGGGTCTAATTGGTATACAATATTAAAAAGTAAATTTAAAATATTGTTCATTTTATTTCTTTCCCTCCATATTGAAATCACTTTTGTTCCCCAGTTTCTTAGTTATAATTATAACTCCGAAAACGCTGGCATATCCCAAGAACAGCATAAGAAGACCGAAAGGAGATCGTAAATATGCTGCTACGGCTTTATCGGTGAAGAATAAGAATGTAATAATATTACCTACAACTCCGACAGTGGATAAAATGTAATTCAATGCAACATTGTATCTTTTATCCGATATTAACTTTCTCTTTAACGCATTATCCTGAGCTATCATAGTCCTGAGATACCTTAAATTAACAAGGGTATCTTCCTTTTTGGCATCTTCTTTGTATTTAATCAGTATTGAGAACAGGGAGTTAAGCCAAATGGAATTTGTTCTCTGCTTATATTTGTTTAATACGCTTAAATGACCGGATGATGTCATTTCTCTTGCCATAGTGGAAAACATATCTTTAAAAGGTTTATCTATTGCAAGTGATGTTTCATAAATAACTGTTTGAATTTCATCGCTTTTTGAAAAGCTTCTTATAATTACATCAATTACCTCAGGGAGATTATATTCCGATCCGCTTGACTTATTTTCGTTTAAATTTTTAATAATAATGGAAATAAGCAGATTAAGAATAAGGAAAACTATAAGCCCCATCAGTATTCCTGAGTAAAGTGCGGCCAAAAGTGAAATAATTACTACCCCCAGTATTGTAACTTTAACATAAGAAAACGGCTTTTTTACTTCTCTTTCGGTAAAATAATTCTCCAATAGATTAAGATAATCCGATATAGGTCCTGCTTTTGACTGCATCTTTTCTTTTCTGAGTCGTTCTTTGTAAATGTCTATTTCTTTTTCTTCTTTCTGAATTTGCTTTACCTTTTTATGTTTTCTAACATAGAACAGGTATATAACGGCTGCATAAAACAGGATGAATATGTACATAATGTTAGAAAATGTAGTAACCATTTCCTTACTTAAGAAAGGAATATTAATTGGAAACATCAACATCACCCCAGTTTTTGAATTTTGACATTGGTACGCCGTTTTTATTTAAGCTTTCAACAAGTCTCTTGCTTATTTTACCTGATTTTCTGTAGTATCCTTCAGTGGGATTTTCGGGATCGATAACCCATTCATATAATTTATTCATACCAGCATAGTTTCTGTTTTCGTCAAGCATTACTTCCGATATGGAGTAAATTCTTATCTTACTGCCAAACTTACCCATAATCATGATGATATCTATTGATTTTGCCAGTTTGTTCTTTATATATTCACTGTTTTCGTTCCCGGTTCCTGAAGACATGTACATGTCTACACACATATCAAGAAATGATGCGTCATCAAGAGCATGAGCCGTAAACATATTGCCTTTGGTTTTTAGGTTGGCCTCATATATCTGTCTGAATTCTTCTCCTCTTGACTCCGGTACTATAACCCTTGATGAAGTGGTTCTTAAAGAAGCTTTCATCAGTTTGCCAAAGGTAAATCCTTTGTTATCGTCAACGGTCAGAAGTAGTATGTCGTGACCTTTTAAAACCCTGTTAATATCTGTTTCAACTACGGATGCGATGACGCATTTTCTTTCCGACTTTTCAGTATAGGATAACAGGTAGTTTATCATGGTGGTTTTACCGGTACCCATTTCACCGCCTATTCCTATATTGGCTTTACCTTTTACAAGAAGTCCCAGAAGTTCGTAAAGCTCGTCATTAATTGTTCCGCTTTTCTTCATGTTTTCAAGATCCGGGACAAAGTTGGTGAACTTTCTGATATTTAGTATGTAGTTCTCAGAAGCATTCGGTACGATAATGTTAATTCTGTCCTTATTTTCCCTTGTTGCTTCGATAATGGCATTTTCAACACTGTTTATTTCCTTGTTCTCAAATGCTATGGTCCTTGAAAAGACCTGAACCAATTCGTCAAGATTTGAAAAAGTCTTATCATATTTATATTTTACATTGTTCTTGATGTAGTAAATTTCGCTTATAAAGGTAGGGAATGTAGAAGCTGTTACCATTATTTCGCCGACTTCCGGGTCATTATCAAGCTCTTCCAATACTCCCATACCGTAAAGCCTTGAAAATATCTTTTTGGCATAGAGTTCTGTTTCTTCTTCTGTAAGATCGAATGATTTTTCGCCTGCCAGATATTTCTTTATTTTTGAAATCAAATATGTTTTTGCGTTTTTATCATAAGACGCTCTCTGAAGCATGGCTGAATGAAATTCTACTTCTTCTTTTGTACCTACGGGAAAGTCCATTTTACTTTCAATAAAAAGCTCCATTTTTTGAAAATTTAATTCTTCGTCAGTCAACTGCGTGGCATTTTCACTATGCTCGATTTTATCTGTATCAAGCATATTGCCGCTTTTATCCAAATACCTGATTGTGGCCGGCAGATAACTTTCTTCTACTTTAATTACACCAACATCAATAGGTGTTTTTGATAATATTCTTCCATTGGAACTGATTTCTATAATTACAAAATCTTCATCGCTATTGAACTTTAATTCTTTAATGTCTACAACTTCTTCGCCATTTGTAATTATAATGTTTTGAGTGTATAACATACAAAGCCTCCTTATACTTGTTCTCTAAATTACAGTTTACTGCTGGGTTTCTTCGGCTTCTTCAGCGGTGTCATCAATAGTGTTAAATACTACCTCATCAGGATTAAAATGAGTTAAAGTAGATATAATATTAGCAATGCTCGGGTTGACAATTTTGGTAGCAATTATATCTCCTGCATAATCTGCGGCATAATAACTTTTTAATTCCTCTTCGGATACTATAATGGAAAAGGCAAAGTTATTTTTTGCATTAGTCTTTACTGTTTCCTCTTCGTCTGTTACTTTTTCAACTTTCTTAGCAATAAAAACAGTTTCTATACTGAAAGTTTTTTCCTTCTTATCAGCTTTGGCTACATATACATTGACTAAATCCCCGGGCTGAATATTATCGTAATACTTGGGTACAACAGTGGTTAATAAATTTTTATCCGGGGTATAACCCTCTTCCGCTATGTGCGAAAAAGCAAGTATTTCCTTCTGATAAATAGTGTTTTTCGCAACACCGCCCGTAACATCGGACATTTTAACAACATAATCGGATGAAATTGCTGTAGCCGGCAGTTTTATTGCTGTAAAATCTTCTTCTTTAATTTCTGTCAACGGGCTTATGTCTTTGTTTGCAATATAAACTGTTACTTTTTCACTTGCGGAAATTTTGGGAAGATATATATTCTGCAAATAGAACATGGAAACAGCTATAGCTATCAGAGTAAGCGTAAAGAAGAATAAAAGTATTTTTTTGATCGAATCTTTTTTTATCATATTCTTCGTATTTCTTTTTAGCCTGTAAAAAGAAAACCCTCCTTCAATTTAAATTTCTTTATATAATATAATACGCAGAATTTTTTTATTATATTCCATACTATTTTTAACTTATAGATGCACGATATTCCATGAAAGTACTCTTGGCAAAATAGTCTAATGCTTTTTTCTCCAGTTTTGATATATTTGACTGAGTGGTATGTAATATATCCGCTACCTCCTGCTGGGTATGCTCGGCTGTTTCAAATAAACCGAATCTAAGAACCAATATCTGTGCCAAGGTTTTATCCATTTTGTTAAGTTCTTTCTTTAAGAACTCTTGAAGCTCTGCAACCTGAAATCCAACCTCTATGGCGTTAAGTTCCTTGCCGTTGTTTACTATTTCTTTGTAGTACAATACATCGCTTTGACTTACTAAATTTCCATCATTTTTAACCGCCGACATTTCATCAAGAGATACTGTTTTAAGTTTATTTCTTTTTGTTTCCGTTCTTAAATATGTAAGAATCTGTTTTCTCATACATGTGAAGGCATAGGTTGAAAATTTTGTGTTCCTGTCCGGGTCAAAAGAATTGAGGGCGTTCACAAAACCGACAAGAGCCTCCGAATGCAATTCTTCCATGCTTAAACAGGTTGATGCGAACATTGATGCAACTTTGTGAACAAGTTTCTCGTTCTCTTGATATAAATTAGCTTTTTCTTCTTCTGTAAATACCATTTTTCCTTTTACACAAATCATTTGAATACCTCCATATTTTTTAATTTTTTTTTTGGTGTTTAAAAAGCTTTGAGAAAAAAAAGAAATAAATGCAGCCAAAAGGTGGTGCATTTACTTGTTAGGGGTGTTATTCGCCGGCCCTGTTTTAAAGCAGGACAAAATCTGCCTTTGCATACATACATGGGCATAAGTTGTAAATTTAACTTTTAGTGCCGGGCTGTAAGAATTCAGTGCATTAATAAACCCGGTCTGTGCTTCAGAGCGTAATTTTTCTGGGCTTAAACAAGATGTGGAAAACAAAGATGTGGTATTTGAGATTAAAGTTTGAATTTGATTATATAAATTTTTGTCTGTTTCTAAGGAGTATAATGCCCCCACTTGTCAAGACAATTTTTTAGCTTTTCTAAGTTAGGTTCTCCTTTCT
>MTKW01017961.1_pt1 | contig 23021 bp, 23 predicted proteins | sample 1042761 | NCBI WGS metagenome assembly MTKW01 (sample SAMN06205366, study PRJNA360243) | anaerobic digester metagenome | biome: Wastewater treatment plant; feature: Anaerobic digester sludge; material: sludge; isolation source: anaerobic digester fed with sludge from wastewater treatment plant ...
CTTGCCCAACTGGAATCCGTGTTGCAAGGGAAAAAATCACTGCATACCGAATCCGGCTTATTGCAGGCAATGCTCTTTTCTGAGTTAGAGAGTATGCTCCTTACTGCTGGCCATGATTTGGCCCAATTGCATCTGCCATTGCAATTGAAGGTGGCTACCGGCGCTGAGGTTTATCAATCCGTCTCTGGGAAAGAAGTGAGCACCGTAAGTGGAGATATGATGCTTTGTGATTGCAGTGCCACGATATCAAGTATTTTGAGAGGCCCAGATTACAAAAGCCGTATTATGCTATCTACATCAGACGTCCTTTTCTCAATTTATGCACCACCTGGGATTGATGAAAATTATATCAAAACCGATCTACAGAAATTAGAGAAAAGAATTATAGCTCTTTCCCAATCCTCGAAAACAGAACTGCTTCATGTTTTTTCCACTTAACTCGCCAAGAGTTAAACGCCCTTAAAGTATAGGGCGTAAATATGGGTCTAATCTTTGCTATTTGTTTTTAAGTACAATTTCACTCCCACATATACATATATAATCGTAGACAGTCAAGATGGTTTAAAGCCAAGCCAATCACCCCACCTTTTCCACCCTCTTCCTAGCTGGCACAAACTTGTTCACCGGCGAGGCCATAGCGTGTTGTTCTTTTATGTCGCTTATGGTGTAAGCTACATAACGCTTGGTCATCGTGAGGTCCGTATGTCCCATGATGCGCTGCCAAGAAAGCGTATATCCGCCGTTTCGCAGACAAGAAAGGGAGAAGGTATGGCGCAGCTAAGTGTGGCGCGGATTGTAAGTAGCCGGCTTCATTTGGTCTGACATGAACTCGAATACGCACTTTCTAGTCTTTTGAGGATCGAAAGCGTCGGGAAAACATTTGAAAAAGCGCGACAGGTGGTCTCTATAACCTTTAATGGTCTGCCCTGCCCTTCCTTCAGCCATCTTGAAGTAAATGAATTGATCTACTGCCTCTTGCCATGAGACGTCTTTCCTGAAAGGTATGACAGTCATAAAAACACTCCCTTTCGCCTCGTGCCGGCGGCAAGGGAGTGCAAAAACAGCTTTTTCATGGACAAATGGATTATGCATTTTTGGCCTAAATTGCAAGTATAACGAAAAGCGTCGAGATTGCTGATTGTAACTGCGGTTTTTAATCATGGCGCGCCCGGCAGGATTTGAACCCGCGACCAACGGATCCGAAGTCCGCCGCTCTATCCACTGAGCTACGGGCGCACGAGAGTTACACATCGGACAGCACTAGGAAAATTACCACAGGTAAGCAGATTAGTCAACAGGCGATTATAAAATCTCCTACAAATATTTTACGCGATCTTATAAAATTTCGGCTCCAGTGTAAAAAGCCCTCCCTTGCTAACTAAACATTGAACGACAGGTTGGGAAAATGCCGGCAAATCATCGCAACATATACGAGAAGATTTATTGGATAACACGCTGCCCCAAAAATCTAGAGTAAATTTCGTATGGTTTGTTTTTAGCCATTATTATTTATTAAATTTGCTGCTTTATCGTGCTGGTTTGGAAACAGGTCAGCAGGAACTTTTTCCCTGCCCAAAGTGCTTGCTACCATAAATCTGGCACACTTTGAGTTGTCTTTAAGACAATAGCGCTTCTTCATTATACCGGCAGTTGCTGGCATATTCTCCATCTTATCTTGGAAAAAATTGCAGGTTTTTAAAAGCGGACATTCCATGAAGTCTTTTCCCCCTTAATACTAGAAGATATTTATTTAAGTATTTATTATCTTACAAATCTGCCATATCACCAATCCACAAACTGATGACACAACTCATCAATTAGACAACTTTGATTCTTGCTGCTGCTTACTTTAATAGACCTGACATAAAATCGATTTATTTAGCATTGTTTTTTATTTCATGGTGGATTTCTAATCGGGTGTAACTTTATCTGGACGCAAATATCCTATACAGGCAATTAGCTTTACTAAATCACACTGCATTATATCATATTGTATAATTTTTTGTATTATATAGGGATTTGATTTTATATGATATTTTGAATGCAAGAAAAGGACTCTTATTTGATACTTGCAAAGGCGATTTTTTGATCTTTATTTTCCTTTAAGAGACGGCTAAAATAAAGGTTACTGTTTATTACTGCGAAACTTTTTATCTCGTTTTAATTTTTACAAGAGGGGTGCCACAGAGGATGAGCCATAAAAGTGCCTTACTTACTTTTCTGGAAGGGGTTCGCGACGAAGCTCCTTTGCTGCTTGCCGTTATGCCCCTTGGCGTAATCTACGGCATTGTAGCTTTAGAAGCAGGTCTGACTAAGCTTCAGGCTCAGTCCATGTCTTGCATCGTTTTTGGAGGCTCTTCACAGTTTGTGGCGAGTAAATTAATTGCCGAAGCTGTTCCTGGGTCTTTGATCGTGCTTACGGTGGCTGTGGTAAATTTGCGTCATATGCTTTACAGTGCTTCAGTTGCACCCTATGTGCAGAACCTTTCGTTTAGATGGAAGGCATTGTTAGCTTATCTTTTGACAGATGAAGCCTATGCAGTAGTTATAAATTATTATCAAAGACAAGAAGAACACCGCTATAGTCATTGGTATTTTTTGGGTGCTGGCCTTATCTTGTGGGTGACCTGGCAGATGAGCACCGCTGCCGGCATCTTTTTGGGTAAAGTGCTTCCCCCGAGTTGGCCATTGGATTTTTTCCTTCCCCTAACCTTTATAGCCATCGTAGTCCCTTCTTTGAAGGATTATCCAAGCGTCGCTGCTGCTGTTGCTGCGGGAGTTTCATCTTTGATTTTTTATAAACTTCCCTATAGATTAGGTTTAATTGCAGCTTCCTTGGTTGGCATAACGACGGGATTTGCTTCTGAACATTGGAGGAAAAGATAGCCATGAACGTGTGGTTGGTCTTGCTTTTAGGAGGAATTTTGACATACTTGACGAGGTTGTCTTTTATCTTTCTTTTAGGAATCTGGGAAATGCCCTCGTGGATGCAGAGATGTTTGCGGTATGTGCCTCCGGCTGTAATGACAGCTTTGATATTTCCTGAGCTTTTTATACAGTCGGAAAAGTTTTTTGTTTCCTTCGGAAACGTGCGGTTATTTGCGGGCATAGCGGCCATCGTAGCCGCACTTTTGACGAAGAGCATCCTTTTTACCATACTGGCAGGGATTTTTGTCATGATGCTCTTTAATTTCTTGCCGTAAAGACAGAATAAAAAATAAAGTCCTACCCTCTCAATCAAGGTAAGACGCGCGATGCAACTCTTCGCGCACGAAACTGTTAAGGTAGTTTCTATTGGTTTCCTATGTCATCATAACTTCAAAAGATAACCCTTTCTTTTTAACCATTCTCTTTGTTTTTTATGATCGGGCATAAGCATTTTGACTTTATCCCAGAAGGATCTTCCATGGTTTCTTTCTTCCAGATGAACGAGTTCATGGATGACGACGTAGTCCAGGACTGGCAAGGGAGCCATTATCAACCGCCAGGAAAAGTTCAAATTTCCCTTAAAAGAACAGGAGCCCCATCTTTTTTGCGCGTTGGTTATGTTTATTTTGTTGTATTTAAATCCCCGTTTCTTGGCGTAGAGATTGACTCTTTCGGAAATTTTTTCGAAGGCTTTGTCTTTATACCATTGCATGAATATTTCTTGCGCATGCGGTAGTACATACCTTGAAAGATAAAAGGCGCCTTCAAATTTCAATGGTTCACTTTGATCTTCTACTATGTTTAATTTGTAGTATCTGCCTAGATAAAGAAACCCTTCCCCGTCGACAAATTCTTTGCGAGAAAGTTTTGGGTCTCTGGCCTCGATCTCTTTTTTCTTCTCTTCGATCCAACGTCTGTGTTTTAAGACGATCTCAATAATTGTCTCGTTATCGGCGTTAAAGGGTGCCCTAACGATCAATTTGGCATCGTCCGTAACCTGCAAAGCTATTGTCTTCCTTTTCGTTCGGATGATTTTCTCGATCTGCACGTCTATGGGCATCATTTTATTATTCTCCATAAATGTGATAAGCAAGCTCGATCAATTTCTGCGCAATTTCATTTCTTTTTTTGAACAATGTTTCCTTAATGCCTGCAACGTAAGGTTCAGGCGATTCGCTTGCCATATACATCATTTCAGGGGGTTGTGTTTTATTGTTGGGCCGCAAGCGACTTAACAAACGGGATATGATGTAAGACTTTAACTGCCTCTGCCTTGTATAATTTTCCCAGAAGTCAACGATCTCGGTTTCCCTTTTTGTGATTTCGATCACGTCTTTTGTTAAATCCACCAAAAAGTCTATGTCTTTATTGCTCAGTTTTTCAATCGGTTTTTTGCCAAATATTTCCCGCTTGAGGAGTCCGAAGAAGGGCATTTCCTTTCTGGGATCAAAGCCGAAGGTCACTTCAGCGCTTCTTCCCTCTTTCATGGACTTCCTTATCTTTTCCAGTTCAAGGGCAAGGATTTCCCAGTTTTCTCTGTACTCTTTAAGAATTCTGTTCAATAAATCAGAAAATCTCTCGTAGAATTCAGGGTCTTCTTCGAAATGTGTGTTGATATGTTCCACAATGGCATATTCCAGCTCTTGTGCTTTAGCCTTGCTCGACCTCTGCTTTTTTATTTTTTCTATAAACTTATCGTCAAAAAGAGGTGTGGGCGGTATTTTAGGATCAACGCCCTTCGATACCAAATATTCCTCGACTATTTCCCTTATCTTTCTGCTGGCGTCCCTTATACTGAGCCTGTCATCTCTATACCTGTTCCTGGCCGATTCTTTAATAAAATTAAGAATTTTTAGGTCCGCAGCGTATTTTAAGCCTTCCGGGTCAGGGAGAACGGCGTCCATGGCCTTGTTAAATCTCCTCACGAGCATTATGAATTCGTTTCTCGTCTCTTCGTCAACCAAAAGATCTATACATGCATCCACATCATCGCGCCAGTTCTCTATTTTGTTCCTTTTAAAGAAATCGTCTATTTGACAACTGATGTATCTTAATTCGTCGATGCTTTGGGCCTTATATTTAACGACCTGCGCAATTTCTTCTATGTCTTCGTCGGCGTAAATTGAAAGAGATTCCCTTAAATGCTTTAAGACCCCTACGTAGTCTACGACAAAACCGCAAGTCTTATTTTTGTAAACCCTGTTTACCCTAGCTATAGCCTGCAGTAAATTATGACCTTTAATCACATTATCTAAATACATCACCTGCTCAATGGGAGCATCAAAGCCCGTGATGAGCATACTCTGCACGACCAAAATACAGACGTCGCCGGAAATGCCGTCTTCGCCAGTTTTGTCAAAGGGAACTTTAAAGCTTCTTATTATCCTTTCGTGCTCTCTCTCGTCGGTATAGGGTTGATATTCGGGATCGTCATCGAGAAGTCCGGATATTACTACTTCTGCTTTTATTTTTTCGAGCGCCTTTATGTCCTCGTCGGAGCCTTTCTTTTTCATTTCTTCTATCTTTTCTTTTAACGCCTCTTCAAGGGCTTTTTTATACCTTATAGCAGCTAGTCTAGAGACAGTGACGACCTGAGCCTTAAATCGATTAGGAAAGATATGTGTAATGTAGTGTTCTATCATGTCCCTTGCCTTGTCTTTTATGACGTTCTCGTTTTCTAAATAGGCCCTCCTTGTGTACCTTCCCATGATTTTTGCCTTTTCATCGGCATCGGTGATTGAAAAGACGTCCTCGAACTTTGCGTTTGCAGCTTCTTCATCGGAGAGCTCTGCACTATGGATTCTTCCCTCGTACACGATTTCAACGGTTACCTCGTCCTCTACGGCTTGTTTTATGCTGTATTTGTCAATATATTCACCAAATGTCATCTCCGTTTTTTCGATAGGTGTGCCCGTATAGGCAATCCTTACGGAGTTTGGCAAGGCCCTCTTTAGGTTAGCGCCAAGCAATTTATATTGCGTCCTGTGCGCCTCGTCGATCATAACAAGAATGTTAGGCGATGTATTTAGCACGGGAAAGTGAGTTTTAAGATCTCTTTCCTGAAATTTATGGATCATGCACATGACGAGATCGGGGGTATCTGTTTTTAAAAGCTTTTTTAGCTCCCGTGTATTCCTTGCAAGATGAACGGTAAATCCAACGCTTCTTGACGTCCCTCTCAGCTGTTTTTCGAGATCTTTCCTGTCCGTTACGAAGACAATTTTAAAATTCCTGAATTCGGGGCTATGGTACATCTCCCTTACGGTGAACATCATCGTCAACGATTTTCCCGATCCCTGGGTGTGCCAGACGATTCCCCCTCTTTCTTCTGGAGTTTTACCCTCCCTAAGCCTTTTTATTATTTTTTTAACGGCTCTAAACTGTTGGTATCTTGCCACAACCTTGATAATGCTGCCCTTTGAATCTTCCTTAAAAATTGTGTAAGTATGAAGGATGTCCAAAAAGTTGTCCTTTGAAAGCATCCCCTGAATCAAGACTTGTTGGCTTGTGATGTTTCCTTTTGAATTTATATCAGATAAAGCATAAGGGTAAGGATCTTTCCACTCGACGAAGTAACCGTAATCAGCGGTGATGGTGCCGTATTTTGCAACTTGATTGGACGTCGAGATCATAAAAAGGTTATACCAAAAGAGCTTTTCATTTCCTTCCTTTTCTCCTCTTCTGTTGGAGTACCTTAAGAGCCGAGTGATTCCCTCCACAATCGGGTCTCCTGTCGTAGGTGACTTGCACTCGACGACAACCAAAGGCAGACCATTTACGAATAGCACTATATCCGGTATTATGTGCTTTTCTGTGCCAGGGATATTTACCTTAAACTGCGAGATGGCAACGAAAGAATTCTTTTCGGGGTTGCTGAAATCTATAAATTTGACCGTTGGGCTCTTTTCGCCGGTCCTTCGGTTTTCGGATACCGAAGTGTTTTCAACGAGTAGATCGTGTATTTCTTTGTTGGCTTCCAGAAGGAAATTTGCAGTCGGCGCAGTTATCCTTCTTACGACCTCGTTGATCTGGTCTTCTTCGATCCAGGTGTTTATTTTTTTAATGGATTTTCTTAAAACGTCTTCAAGAATTATATACCTAAAGCTTTCCCGCAAATGCGAGCGTTCGCCATATAGGGGATCAAAGGACGGGCCAAAAGATTTAATTTCCCTTATGTCCTGCGGGTCACCCCTATTTTGCTTGTAAACCTTCCAGCCAAGCCCTAAAAGTTGAGCAAGGAAAGTATTTTCCACATAATGTTCTTCATCTAGCTTTCGGTACATCCTTAAAACTCCTCGATCAAGTGGTTAACTCGAACTTTTCCGGTCAACAAGTCCTGCATTAACCCTTGTTTTATCCTTTCAAGTTTTTCTTTATACCGCTCTTCTTTTTCGATTACTTCGTCGATTTGAGATAGTATTGAGGCGATGCGGTGTTGTTCGAGGAGAGGGGGGAGGGGGATTAAACTATTGTCAACTATCTCTTTATTTAAGTTTGGCTGGCCAGAGCCCTGAAGTTGGGCAAGGATTTTTGGAACACGGAATCGTAGGTGATAATAGAGATACTCGTAATGAGTTTTTGTCTTATTACAAGCAAGGGCTAAGACGGCTTGATTCATGGTCATTTTTTCTTTCACAATACCTGTTTGCCCAGCTGTAGCGCCATAAAGCGCGATTACCACCGAGTCTTTCGTAATATACTTGCTGCCAGAAAGCTTAAATCCCTTTAGCGTTATTTTTTCTTCAGTGTTGTAAATGTACTTTGTACTTATTTCACCCGATTTTAACCATTTTATTGTTCCATTAAAAAACTCTGGATTTTCTCGATTTGGGGTACCGCCAGAAAATGATCTAATAACTGCTTCTTGCAGCCTTACCACTTCCCACTCCTCCGGTATCCTGCCGAGGGGCGAGTCCTTGAATTTGTGTGTATCTTCATTTCTTATTTGTCCCTTTTCGTCTATGCCTTTGGTCAGCAAGTCCTGCATCAGACCCTGTTGTATTCGCCTGTATTTTTCAATGATGACATCGGTTTTTTCTATGGCTTCGTCTGCGGTTTCAAGGATATCGGCTATTTTGCGTTGTTCAGGAAGAGGGGGAATTATTATGTTTAACGAATGCACATTGCTTCTATTTAAACCAGGTACAGCACTATGTGAATTCATCTCATCAAGGCACAGTGTAAGTAAAAAATAATACATATACTTTATATCTATTTCTTTTTTTGGACTAACATAATAAGTTGTGTCTATTGGGAAAAAATCCAGGGGGGAGTACTTTATTTCACCAACGCTTCCCTTTCGACCTATAATGATTCCTGGACCTTTAACCAAATATTTATTATGGTAACCTATGATGCCATTTGAGCCGTAAACAGGGATATTGCCATTTTTTCTGTCCTGCCCTATTAGTCCTTTTCCGTAACGCAATTCTATAATATCTATCAGCTTACACTCTTCCCACTCTTCTGGTGGTTTTCTCAATTTCTCATCCCCTACCAAATATGGAGCTTTTGTACACCCTTACATTGCGTGTGATTGTTTATCTTTATCAAGAGCATATACTTCCTCAATTGTGCAATTAATGTGCAATGGCTGTGCAATAAGTGCAATTAATGTGCAATGGTATAAAAGGACCCCGCTCCCCTTTTCCCGCTTTCTTCTACAATCTTTCTTTTTACAAGTTCTTTTAGATCTGCAAAGGCTGTATTTCTGGAGCAGTTATTTATTTTTTGATACTCCTTGTTAGTAATCTGGCCATTTTCTTTTGCATACATAACTGCTTTAAGAGGAGTGGGAGCTTAAAATTTTCTCGGTATCCCACTCATCGGGCAACCCTCCAACGTTAGAAATCTGCATTTTATCATCGTACACTTTTATTTGAACATTAATTGGCCTTAAGTAGTCTCTGTGCAGTAATGCGTTGGCAATCCCTTCCCTGATCGCCTCCAATTCGCTTTCATCCATTGTAATATCCCAACTTCTCAAGAAATTCGTCCAGCTTTTTTGTTTCTTCGTCCCTTTCCTGTTTTAGCGCAAAAAGAGAAACTTTATATTTATCCCATAGGTTTTCAAAGATCTTTATGATTTCCTTTTTTTCTGCGTTGAGATGCCGGTTAAGCTGCTCTTCGATGATATCGTAGAATTTCTCAAGCAATAAGTCCTTGGCCTCCGATTCCGTGAGCGAGTTTCTTTTTCTGTCGATTTTCCCTTCTTTCACTTTCACCTGTTGGCCAGTGTCCTTATCTTTTTTATATACTCCCTCGAGTTCGTCTGTTTTTGATTTTAGTTTCCTCTGCCATTTGCTTAATTCCTTATTTTTATCGTCGATCATTTCATGAAGTTGCCACATCCCCTGAATCATCTTTTTAGCCATATCAGATAGGGGTTCACCATTAAATTTCGTCAAAGCCAGGGCAAAATTTTTGCTCCATTTTTGGTTTTTGGGGACGAGCAAGATGTCTTTTATTTCTTCTTCCAGATATTGCTTGACCTTGTTTGCCGTTTTGTTGCCCTGCTCTTCTTCGTCCCAGTCTTCGACTTCTTCTAAAAGCTCGTTTAGCTCTCCCTCAGCTTCGGCTATCTTGCTTTCCAGTTCCTCTATTTCCTCCATCTCGGCTTTAAAATATTTATCTTTAATTCTGTCGTCCTCGATGAGGTTTTTGCTCCAACCGGCGGAGACTATGGTTTTGAAATCGTATTTCAACTCTTCCCACCAATTAACGAATATCCCCGAGACCCTGAACTCATCGAGCAGCCCGAGGGGCACAAAAGCTTCTTTTAGTCTCTTCATGGCCTTTATCCTAAAATCCCACAGATTATTGTTTCCGCGAAATCTTTCGATTTGGGGGTTTACTTCGTTCCACCATTCTTGAAGCTTAGCTTTGTGTTTTAAGATTGTTTCGTTTATAGCATTTGTGTTTTCGATAATCTCTTTTATATCGTTCTTTTCCCTGATGTTTGTTTTAAATTCAAGATACTCGCCATCTTTTTCTTCGAATAAGAGGTTTAAAGAAATGTTGAACCTGCGAAAATTTCTTTCATATGAATCAATTTCCCTTTTTGGGATACCGCAAATAAGGTGGGCGCGGACATCTTCTATTTCGGGATCGGGAGAGTTATCGACGTATCTTCTGATGTTCAGGTTAAAATCATTTTCTTCTATCTCTTCAAGGTTCACAAGCCTTGAATATTTAGGGATCTCAAGCTTGTTATCGAAGACCATGACGATCTTTTCGATATCCTCCGGCCTGAGGTAATTTTGATTTCTTCCCTCCCCGTATTCCCTGTCGGCGTTAACGAACAAAATCCTGCCTTTCATATGTTCCGGTTTGTTTTTGTTGATGACAATTACGCAAGCAGGAATGCCTACGTTATAAAACAACTTTGGAGGTAAGCCAATAATGGCTTCGATTAAATCGTCTCTCACTATGCCCTCTCTTATGACCTTTTCCTGCGAGCCCCTGAAAAGAACACCATGTGGCATGACGGTCGCCATGATGCCGTCATCTTTTAAGCTGGCGATCATGTGCTGTAAGAACATCAGGTCTCCCTTTTTCCCCGTTTCAGGGGTAAAACCGTATTTGAACCTCTCAGGATATAGCATGTTTGCTCTCGAGTAATTTTGAGAAAAGGGGGGATTGGCCAAGACTCTGTCGAAGCGTCTTATATAACCTTTTTCCGTAAAGGCGGGATTTGTCAATGTATCCTCGTTTTCTATATGGGCATCAGGTATATCGTGAAGTATCATGTTCATCTTGCATATCGACCAGGTCAATCCGTTGAGTTCCTGGCCGTAAAGTGCCAGATTCTTTGGATTCATTCCCTGCTCTTCCACATATTGCCTGGATTCTATGAGAAAACCTCCGGAACCGACGGTGGGGTCATAAATTGACATGCCCTCTTGCGGTTTAACAAGTCTTACCATTAATTGCTTGACCTGGGGAGGCGTATAAAATTCCCCTCCCTTTTTCCCAGCCGAGTCGGCGAATTCCCTGAGAAGGTATTCATAGGCAGCCCCGAGTAAGTCGGGAAATTCGAAGTCGTCGTTCGTGAGCCTGTACTTATTAAAGTGATGAATGAGATCGATGAGCTGTTGGTCCTTTAGGCGAGTCTTGCCCTTAACAGCGTTGAAATCAATGTGCTTTAAGACCCCGTCGAGTTCGGAGTTGGCTTCCTCCAATGCGGCTAACGCCTTATTTAACTGATTTCCTACATCTTCTTTCAGGTTAAGGATATTCTCCCATCTTGCCCTCGTTGGGACGAAGAATGTATCTCCATACGTAGCGTGATCTTCCAAAAGCTCTGCTATCTCATCTTTCGTGAAACCCTCAGAAATGAATTTGTCTTTTAGTTCTTGTCTTTTTACTTTAAAGACGTCAGAAACGCGTTTCAAGAAAAGCATTCCGAAGATGTATTCTTTATATTCGGAGGCGTCCATCTTTCCCCTGAGGATGTCGGCGGCCTTGAAAAGATGGGTCTCCAGCTGTCTTAAGGTTATCTTGCCGTTATTCATATTGTCCTCCCGAGCTAGTGATCTGACGGTGAACATGGTGGCGTTAGAATTTTCAAAAAGAAGAACTATCTTTATGAAAAGGATACCAGCTCTCTGGGTGGCGTGCAAGATACACTCTATTTTGCTAAAAACATCTATCTTTAGCTGTATACTGCTGGAAATACAATGCTTGCAGTTCGGGAAAATGCGTAATTTCTAAGGCTATTACAGCAATCAGGCATAAAAAATCCCGACGCTTCAAAAAACCAGTCGGGACATAAAAATGGGGTGAGCGAGGGGTCTCGAACCCCCAACCCCTGGAGCCACAGTCCAGTGCTCTGACCTATTGAGCTACTAAACTCTAACAGTAGCACACATGCGGGTTCTTAATCAACCTGTTTTCGGCAAATCGCAGCAAAATTGCCAAAGTCCAACGCTCCTAAATTTGCCCTTTCATAAAAACTGCAAGGCAAAATTATGAACCAAACGAACCGTGTGGTTTTATTTCAAGAGAAGTTTCAATCATGGGAGGATGCTTTGGAAGCCTTTTTACTTTTTAAGAAAGCTGATGGGCTTGCAGTTGGGACAATTGACGACTACCGCTACCATGTCACGAGGTTTTTTGGCCTATACCCCGATGCTTGGAACCCGTCCGACCTAAGCAGGGCAAGAGTTGCCGTTTTGTCCTATTTGGGCCAAGACGACATCGCACCGGCAACGTTCAACATCAGAAGGAAATACCTCAAAGCTTTCTTCTCGTGGCTGGTGGACGAAGGTGCTTACACAGGAAATCCCGTGGAAGGCATCAGGGCAAGGAAGGCCGAACCGAGAATCGTCCAGCATTCGGCCGAGACGTTGGCCAATCTTTTAAAGCTACCCGACAAGTCAACCTACTGTGGCAGGCGAGATTATGCCTTAATATGCCTTTCCATAGACACAGCCATAAGGCCAAGCGAAGCATTAGCACTTACTGTTGACGATGTCAACTTAAAAGAAATGACTGTGCTGGTCAGGGCATCAATCGCAAAGACACGAAAGAGCCGAACGCTACCCTTCTCCATTGAGACGGCAAAGGCAATACAGGGGTTAATTACCGCAAGGCCGAGGGAATGGGAAACACCGCTGCTCTTTGCCAACTACGAAGGAGACAGGCTAACGATTTCGGGTTGGAGACAGAGACTTAAAAAGGTTTACGCACCCAAGCTTGGCCTAAAGCGTCTTTCACCCTACGACTTACGGCATGATGCAGCACTCCACTTCCTGCGTAACGGCATGAACCCCTTTGCGTTGCAAACGATTATGGGACACACCACGCTTGACATGACCAAACGTTACATAGCCCTTGCCGAGTCAGACATAAGGGAAGCACACGATATGGCATCACCAGTGAAGAAGCTTTTGGGGAGCAAAAAGAGGGTCAGGTAAGGCCAATTAGCATAAAATGAGGGGTAAGAAATGAAACCAAGACGCATGTGTGAAGTAATGAACTGGACTTCCCCCGCTTTAGCGGACATCAACCTAAGTCACTTTTATTAGATTTTTATATGTTCTCTCGAATTCCTCCGGGCTTTTGTAGTCAAGGGTAGAATGCAGTCTAGTACGGTTGTAGAATACCTCAATATACTCAAAGATTTCAATTCTGGCTTGAGCCCTGGTTTTAAACCCGCGATGGTACACGAGTTCTGCCTTCAAGGTCTTAAAGAAGCTCTCCATTGGAGAATTATCCCAACAATTGCCCTTGCGGCTCATTGAACATATATATCCTTCCTTTTCGAGCAGTTGTCTGTAAGCAAAGCTGCCATATTGACTGCCCCTGTCGGTATGAACGATCAGCCCTGGCATTGGACGTCGGGTATGTATCGCCATATTCATGGCTTCAATGACCAGTTCCTGGGTCAACCGTTGTTTCATAGAGTATCCCACGATCTTTTTGGAGTAAAGGTCCATTACAGCCGCTAGGTATAGATATCCTTCGTAGGTGTGGATATAGGTTATGTCTGCAGCCCATTTCTCATCTGGACATCCAGCGATAAAGTTTCTGCCTAAGACATTATTTGCCACTGACATATTAGAACCCGAGTCGGTCGTGATCTTGAATCTGCGCCTCCCTACGGCCTTTAAACCTGCTTTTCTCATTATTCGTTCTATCCTCTTTTTGCTACAGTGAATGCCATCTTTTGCCATTTGTCTATGTATCCTGGGACTGCCATAGGTACGGCGGCTTTCGTTGTAGATATAAATTATACGTTCTTTTATGATTTCTTCCTGAATTTGCCTTTGGCTTAAAGGCTTTTTTAGCCAAGAATAATATCTACTACGAGATACTTTCAGGACACGACACATCGTCTTTACGTGAAATACCTTCGAGTTATCCAGGATAAAACGGTATTTCATTTCGGGACTTTGGAAAAGATGGCTACAGCTTTTTTTAGTATGTCCCGTTCCTCCTGGACGAGTGCCAATTCCTTCTTTAGGCGACGGTTTTCTTCTTCCAGATCCGTTCCCCGTCTTGCCTTGCCCAGGCCGGGGAATGCCCTATCTTTATATTCTTCCTGCTCTCTTTTCCATCTTGCGAGCATGCTACAGCTGATTCCCAGATCTTTAGCTATTTCACTAATACTTTTGCCGCTGGTATGGCATAAGTCTACTGCGTTGCGTTTAAACTCCTCGTTGTAATGTCTCCTCGCACTTCCCATGAACAAAACGCCCCCTTCAGGTTGGATTATATAGTCTTAACTTCGTGTCCTGCAAATCGGGGGAGGGCCAAACGGTATCAGGTACTACACAGAGAAGGCACCGATAATTGCTCGCGATTGTTATTGGGACGGACACAACATGGAAAGACACGGACGCAACACCTACCTTTACAAGACGCCAAGGGGGGTTACTTTGCGGTGTACCTCACACTGTGGCAGGGGGGAGATTGACAGACTGGAACCGTTACCCTTCTTGTACGAGGCGGTGGCACTGTACGAGCAGTTGCCGGAAATGGAGGTGAAATTTGAGGAAGCATTTCCGACCGTAGACGTGGAAGAAGCCTAAGACTTACGTAGAGGCCTCTAGGATGCCCTAGGTGGATTGTGCAAAAACTATGCGATATTATAGCTCGTAGCCTTAAGTGCTGTTCCCAGCACTTATTTTAATTTGATTTTATCTGGTTTTACATATCTTAATACGCCATTACGTATGTGATAGCTTTCAGCTATTCTGTAAATATTACCTGGATCGATATTAAATTGTTCAACAAAGCCTTCCCAGTTAATTTTATTGGCTATATCTCTATTAAAAATTATTTTTACAACAGTCTCCAGGCTGCTGTTGCCATATTGATCCGTCATTTCACCTAACGCAAACATCCCCACAGTATCAACTTTTGGGTTTTGATACAAAATGCTGCAGGCTGACAATACCGTACCACCGACACATCTAACCAGATCGGTTTCATCCCATACTTGTCCTATTTTGAAAAACACAGATAAATTCTTGTGCCCTGGATTAATTGCACTGTCTATGACTTTAACTTCAACAATGTTGTCCTTGAAGTTTCTGCATTCCCAAATCGGATTTAATCCTGAATCCTCTTTTAATGCTGCCGCAACTGTCTCAGGGGTTATTTCTGATGTTGGCCAAGAGGATGGTTTACTGCTGCCGTTTCTTTTGAAGAACATGATGCCAATCGCAATCAACACTACCAATATTATCAAGCATCCAACGCTGGTTGCCTTTGTCTTCTGTTTCTTTTCGCCATTTTCTGACATTGTTTATACCCCCCTTCTTTTATATCCCTCTCTTGGGCTTATTTATGACGCACATCACCTTTCCTAGAATTTTAATCATATCGCTTTCTATGTCCTCTTTTGTGAATATAAGTGGGGGATATGCTAAATTGTCTGCACGCAGTTCAATGCTACCATCTCTTTTTAAAAAAATCCACTTTATCGCTATCCGGGGCATGATGCCAGAGGCCTCTTTCTTCCATCAAGTTCACCTCTCCCCTAGGATCTCCCCTAGGATGGACATAATGAGAGCGAATGGGGGCGTCCTGGAAGGCCGGGAAGCATGTCTATCTCCCCGAGATGGCGTTTAACACCTCTGCACCTATAACCTGAGCACACATTTCAATAGCCCTATTCCGAAGCCGGTAGAACGATCTCTCCGATATGGCTAACTCGCTTGCTACCGTCTGCCTCGATCGCTTTTTGAAGTAGTATAACTCCACTAACTGTTTCAGCTCGTCGGGTAACACCTCATAGGCCCGCTTTACCGCTGTCATCTTTAGCTGTAGCGTCTGATACTCAACGTCTTTCTCCTTGGCCAACATCACCCTTTCCTCGATCGCCATTCCGGTGTGCTGGCCGTTGGCCCTTATGTACCCCTCAGACACGTTACAGCGAGCGATGAGGTACTGCTCACGCACAGCGAGACGCTTAGCCAACAGCGGGTAGTCGAACAACGTCCGCTCTACCTTGCGGAAAACGTCCTGACGGTCTCTCACTTACAAGCCACGTCGTATTGGCTCAGCTCCGTCAAAAGTGTTCTTATCTCGTCATCCAAAATCTGTGCTATTTCTCCCGGGTTCGTGAGGCCAAGTATCTTAGGTGCCACGGCTTTGGGGATCTCAAGCACACGACGCTTAATGTGCTCTACCATGTTGTTCGTCAAAAGCTCGATGTCTTTTGCTTTGTGCATGCTTTCTTTCAGCTTCTTGAGCTTCAGCTCTGACATCTTCCGCTTGGCCTTCTCGTGTTTTGCCTTTTCAGCCCAGTAGTTTTCCTTCGTTTCCTCGCCGTCGGTTTCTGTCTTTATGTAGCTAAGATAAGCTTGCACGTTAGATGCTACCGGAAAGCTGCCATCCTTTTCCCCTATAACACCGGTCTTTATCAGCTCATCAAGCTCCTCAAGTGACACGCCAAGCATGCTTGCCATTCCTTCTTTGTCCGTCATTGCTCAATCGCCTCCTTTTTCTGTAAAAATAAGGCATCATAGTCTTTCAGCTCTTCTAAGGCCTCGCACAGCTCTTTTGTAATTGTGCTTTCCGCCTCCTCGACGGTCTCGACGCCCACAAGGACGGGGGCAAGCTTATACGGCACGCCAAGCATCTTATTTCTGAAAGTTACAAGTATTCCTGTCCATACATACTCGATCTTAGTCTCGTCGTGATATTTGCCCTGCGTGTATCCGAGCTTGAGCTCGGCCATTTGCCTTAACGTTTTCTCGTGCTTTGCCTTTTCCTGCCAGTAGGCTTCTTTCCACCCTTGTGTTTTTGGGCCCTCTCTCGCCTTCTGGTACGTTATAAACCTAGCAATATTTGACACAAAAGGAAACTCCCCCCGGCCAATTTTTTCGAGTATTCCAAGCTTGGCGAGCCTGTTAACATACTGTTCCGTTATTCCTAACACGTCAGCTAATGTCTTTGCGTTCACCGTGTTGTCTGCCATTTTTCCCCTCCCCTTTTGAATTGAAACTGCGAATTTTTTAGATGACACCTAGCCCTTTTTCGGGGCTCGCCGCAACCGCTTTGCCTTTTTATCTCTGGAAGGACCCGCCAGCCAGGGCAATGCCTTGCACAGTGGTTGTATGGTGTCGGTATAGTGCTTGCATATAAATTTCTATGCCTGTCATATTCTTTTCTATGCTCGTCTTTTCTCGTTGCCGTCGTTGTCCACCCAGAGCTTGCATTTGAGGCACTTAACTAATGCGTGCGGTAACGGCTGTCTTGGCCCCAAGTACGCTCCACATCTAGGACAAGTTACCCCTTGGCCGTCAGCTTCCTTTACATCTCGTTTAGCGAGCAATCTTAGCCCTCCTTATTCTCGACTTACTCGCTACACACTCTCGAGTGTTCGGCGAGTGTATCGATTCACGTTTATGTCCCATAACACTTCCCACCTCCATCAAAATGTCACACTTGCATTGCTAAAGTTTTGAGAAAGACTTTGTTGCTTTACTTTCCTACCGCAACTCACTGCTTCAATCGTGTTTAACTTTAACAAGCACTGTTTTCGTTGCAACAGTCATGGTTCTTTTATATATATACACACCAGTTAAGTAACGGTTTAACGTTTAAGCGAACGGAGCGAACGCTATGAACACCTTTTTACAACAATTTTTCTGAGTGTATATAAAGGTTGTAAAACCCTGTTCGCAGCGTTCGCAGCGTTCTATATTGTGAAGATTGCCACATGCTTTCACTGTGTAATTTCCTTCCATCTAAGGCCAACCCAGCTACGCCATCGGCTAAATCCCTTTTGCCCTTCTTCGTACCCAAGGCCTTTCATTTCTCTGTTTAACCTGTCCCATGTGTACGCCGTTCTCCCCTTTGCCTGCAGCCAATCCGAGAATCTGTTTTTGAACTCGCTCTTGGGGATGAAGTCGTCCTGCATAAAAGTTACAAAACAGAGCTCCTCGATGAATGTCTGGAGTGGCGAGGAGAGCTTGAGATACAACTCACGTGTTTCGTCTGTTCCCTTGTGGCGTGTAAATATAAAGTTCTGCTCCATCAATTTTTCAAGCTGCTTTATTGTTACATAGAGCAAAGCCTCGTACTCCTCCGCATCGGCATTGGCCAGCTTTATTTCAAGCTGTGGATTCTCCTTGAACTTCTTGGGGAACTCGATAAGGAACAGCCTGCGGTAGAAGGCCTCAGTTGTGTCCCGTGAGCCCGGAACCTCATTTGTCAGAAAAAGCAGTTTTGCGTAGTTTGTAAAGTGTATTGGATTCCGGTACTTCCTGTCAGCCTGTATGGTGTCGCCACCACACAGCTGCTTGAGAAGTCTAGTGTCCACGATCTCGTTGTATTCCAACTCCCCACATATATTTGCCAACTTATGGTACAACTCTGAAGCTGCGAACCCAGAACGTTGAATCTCTTTCATTGATGTATGAGAGACGGCATCTACTCCTAATAATCTCTCAAGTATTCTTGCAAAGAGAGACTTACCGTTAGAACCTCGACCATAGAGGATGAAAATCTTTTGATACGGATATGCCCGGTACAAACAATAAGCTATTAATTCATATAACGTTACAGTTTCTTCTTTAGGCAAAAAACTCTCTATTAACGGTATAACAAGCTCGCTTAAAGCATCGGGGTTGTAGTCCCATGGTAATTTCCACGTGAAAAAGTCATCAGCAAGGTAATTGCGTAATCTCTTGCTTCTTAGGTCATACACGCCATTGGCACAGGGGATGAGGTTTACGTCAGGTTCGGGTAACGCTTGGCCTTTCCATGAGCAGCCTTTGACATCCGCCACTATTTCATCTATGACGTACCTTTTCTTTTGGACATCTGGGAGGGCATCTAAGGACGTTCGGAGCTGCGACTCCACTAGGGATTGGCCGTCTTCACGCCACAAGCCAGCCTTGGAGTCAAACCAAAAGAGAGGTTCTCTCTCCCCCGGCCACCAGAACGTGTATCTTGCCATGAGAAGATCGGTAAATGGCCGTGGGTAGAATTTATCGACTACGATGATCTTATTGCCGTTTTTCAGCCTCTCACCTTCAGGTTCGGGTGTGCTGATATCTAACTTGTCCCACGTAGATAAAGCTTCATCAATCATGACAGGCCCTCTCAATCGTCCAACTTCCATATGTGTAGCCCGGCCTTAGACGCCTGTCCCACTTGGCCCGCATCAAACCGCTTTGCCGAAAGAGGGAGTCCACTCTCGCCCTGTCCCCGCCCGTCCAGAAGGCCAAGATACTGCACAAGGCCATGTCAGCTTCGCTGTGGCTTGGGTAACCAGATGTGTCTCCATTCCAAAGCCTTAAAAACTTGTCCCCTTGCTGGCTTTTTATGATGCGTTCAATTAAAGCTTTGTCATCGAGATTGGTAGTCATCCTTGGCCGTGGCATGGCGGGTTGTTTTCTTTCCGTGAAGAATCGATGAATCAGAACGTCCACACTCTTTTGAATACACTCCAATTTGTGCCTACCCTCAAATACATTTCCGGTAACGGCGATGAACCTGTTAGCTCCGTAGATTTCGATGACCCCCTTCTTGCGACCGGCAAAGGGCAGTTTGGCGAACCCAAAGACGTGAAGGCCGTGGCCAGACAGACTAATTTCCGTGTATGACGGACACAGGTTGATGATCTTTCTGGCGTTCGGGTGCAGTTTTCCGCCGCCGTCGATGCAATCGTCGAGGTCCAAGGCGACGAGGCCGTCACCGTCGAGGGCAAAACACACGTTGCCGTTGCCCCTTCTTACGGCCTCGTCAAAGGACAGCCACGTTGAGGGGTCGTTGCTTTTACCGAAGGGACGTTTACCGACACGAGGTACCCAATTTTGCTTGGACTTCATTTGTGGCGGGATGTGCGATAAAACATCAATAAGGCTGGCTATACGGCCCATTTTTATCACTTTTTCTCCCAATATCTGTCAAATGGTAAGTGCCATCGTATTACTCCGTAGAATTCCCGTGGCCTTGCCAGTCTTTTAAACCTCTGAAAGTCTATGCAGTAGGTCACATCCCAATCTTTCACTGTGACTTCAAGCTTTTTAACGCCCTTTTGCTCAAGCATTTTTAAGACTTCGTCGTCCACGCCTAGCGATCCCCCCATGGCACGATAAAGCTGGTCGCTACGACAAGACCTTTTAAAGGTGTCGCCTTCAATTTCGCCGACCATTACGAAACGCCCTTTAAAAGTTGTTCGAATAGGTATAATATTATTTAGTGTATTCACTCTACTTCCCCCTCATGTTCAGTTTTTACTACAGCCCCCATGTAGGTGGGGGCTTTTAATTTGTCAAAGAAGACTGTTCGACCAGTTTCGGCACACCCCTTTCGTCGACGAGTTCGTCAATGTGAACTCCAAGAAGTTCAGCCAGCTTACTGCGGTATTTCGAAGGGATGTACATTCTCCCCTGTTTCCAGTGTGAAACCATAGCTTCACCCACGCCGAGTGCCCTTGAGATTTCAGCTCCACTGATGCCACTTCTATGCATGGCGACTGCAAGATTTGTTTTAACTTTTGCCATGTTTTAACCTCCTTCCCTATTGACTTGTCCTTGTCCTAATGATAGGATAAGAAAAAACATGATAGAGGGACTCTAATATGACACCGAAAACCTCGCCGGGTTGGCGTAAACAGCTGGAAAAGGAATTAGGCCAGAAAATACCAAACGTAGTATGGAAACGTGTAATTGAGAGAGGTTATATCGACACAGCCAACGAAGAGGAGGACATAAAAGACGGAGAGGGGCTTAAATATCTTGTGGAGGTAATAGACCCTTTGCTTGAAGACTACGAGGTTTTTTCGTCGAGTCCCAAGCTTCCCGCTCCAAAGAAACGGGGCAAACATTTACCTTCAGTTGAGATTAAACCCAATAAGCGATTTGAGGCATTGACGGATATCATTGCCACATTGGGCAATCGTGACGAAGGCGTTCGGAAGTTTCGTGATGAGGTATTGAGGGGAAAACTCCTATCACCAGAGGAAGTGCCGGAATGGATTAAGGCACAAAAGGTAAAGGAATCACATACACTTACGATATCGATGGACGTTGTTGCAGGTGATGGATTAGAGACAAGAGTTTCAGAGAGAGCAAAACAACTATTGGAAGCCATAGAAAAAGGCGAGAATTGGCTTTTATATGTAGATGGAACAAGTGGGTATACACTCCATTACATCGTGCCGGGTAAACAATACGTTGGAGCTATACCGATAAACAAGGACGGCATATTAGGCCAACTGAAACGCTTGGCCGAGAGCTTTAAAGACTTTTGGCCCGAAGCATGGGCGGTTAACTTCATTCTTACGGGAGAGGCACGCCCGGTGAACAGGGGAACCATAACTTTTAGACAGACAAGCAGAGCATTAAAAATCATACTCGAACTTTCCCCATACCTCACAGGCAAAGAGGTGAGAGAACTTTACTTCAAGGAAAGGAAAGCCCTTCTAGAAATGGCTACAGGCAAAACAAAGGTGCGAGAGCTTACCGATAAACACATCGATTTGGCCGTGTTCGGCGTGAAAGAGTCGGGGTCGTGGACAAAGAAGATGCAAAAATGGAATGAGCGACATCCAGAGTGCAAATACACCAGTAAAGGCACATTCGCTAGGGACGTAAGGACAGCTTACGAGAGGATTACCGGGTGGAAGTGGGAGACTCATCAAAATCAAAATAGGAAAGCTAATACAAAAGAGAACGGGTTACCACAGATAACTGAGTTTAGCCATGAACGACGAAAAAGCTTGGATAAAAACTGAAAGGAGGGGAGCCTTGCAGTTCACAAAAAGGCGTAGTTTTAGGAGTTACCAGAGCACAGTAAGAAAACAGTCCAACGCTCCAAAAATGAGCATAAAAAATCCCGACGCTTCAAAAAACCGGTCGGGACATAAAAATGGGGTGAGCGAGGGGCCTCGAACCCCCAACCCCTGGAGCCACAGTCCAGTGCTCTGACCTGTTGAGCTACGCTCACCATTTCTTCGCGTATTATATCATATTTTGGCGTGCCCGGGGAGACTCGAACTCCCGACCTTTGGATCCGGAGTCCAACGCTCTATCCGCTGAGCTACGGGCACTTTCGCTTTTAGCCAATATACTATAAACAATGAAGGAAAATTTCGCAAGCCCCTTATTTTAGGAACTGCCTTTATCCGCAAACCTTACAATAGTGACTCCAAGACCACCCTCGCCAGGTCCGCCCAGACGGAATTCTTCGATATATGGAAGTCTTTTGCAAAGTTCGTGTACCTCTTGGCGCAGTATCCCCTCTCCATGTCCGTGAACTATCGTAACTTCTTTGTAACCCGCCCTAAAGGCCTTGTCCAGGTACGTCTCCACCGTTGGTATCGCCTCATTAACCCTCATGCCTCTTATTATTAGGGTGCTGGGAACATTTTTAGGTTTTTCTACGCTAATTTTAACTGCGGGCTTCTCTTTTTGTTCGCTTGTCTCCTCGAGGACCCTTAACCTTCTGAGGGAAACTTCTAAGCGCATTGGCCCTGATTGGACCGTTGCCGTCTCGTCATCTATCCTCTCAATCGTGCCGGTAGCATTTGTGCCCAAAATTATGACCTCATCGCCTACCTTTGGAAGTTTTCCTTCGAGGATCGAGGATTTTCTCTCGATGCGGGCCAATTCACGTTGCTCCACGTCACGCAAAATTTTATCCGTCCTTTTTTTGTGTTCGGCGAACCTCTTATGGGCTTCTCTCAAAGTGCTGGTTTTCCTTAATTCCTTAAGGAGCAATTTGGCGGATTCCTGCGCTTCTTTTATGATGTCCTTTGATTTCTTTTCGGCTTCTGCTATGATGCGCTCGCGTTTCATTTCAATGGCCGCAAGTTGTCTTTCTAGCTCCTTTCTCATGGCATTTATTTCTGCCGTCTCTTTTGCCAGCTCCCTTTCCTTTTCTTCGAGCGTGGATAGTTTCGTTTGCAGCTTTTCCATGAGCTCTTCCATGGAAGTATCGCGTGTCTTAAGCTCTCTTTCTGCAATTTCCAAGACGCTTTCGGGCATGCCCAGCCTTTTTGCGATTAGCAGGGCGTTACTTCTTCCGGGAACCCCTAAAAGCAACTTGTACTTGGGCAAAAGGGTTTCAGGGTCAAAGTCTACGCTTGCCGTTTCTACGTTTGGCGTAGTTAGAGCGTAACGTTTTAT
>MTKW01000996.1_pt1 | contig 22997 bp, 27 predicted proteins | sample 1042761 | NCBI WGS metagenome assembly MTKW01 (sample SAMN06205366, study PRJNA360243) | anaerobic digester metagenome | biome: Wastewater treatment plant; feature: Anaerobic digester sludge; material: sludge; isolation source: anaerobic digester fed with sludge from wastewater treatment plant ...
GGCCCCTCTTGCGACCCACATTGGCACCGTGCCACTTTTACAGCATTATACGGACTCTACTGCCAAAGATGGCATGGACTCCTCATCCTGTGTGTACATGCGCAGGACTTTCTTTATGTCACTGACTAAGGCTGACACATCAGTCCTACCAGGATCCTCCTCGCTGTAATCGTGCTCCACCCGCATTAGAAACCCCTCCTTTAAGATGTTGCTACCCGGCACGGTGACCAGTTACCAGGCCCGGTTCGCCACTACCCTAAGTCATTGGATGCTGTTGCCGAGAGTTTCCTGCAATGGGACTCTTTTTAATGCTGCTGTGTGGAGACAGATGAATTGGAACACACCGTAAATCATCGGATTTGTGAATGCCGGCTCAGGGCCACTTACTCCCCTGTAACGTTGATGAATCCGCCTTTCCCTGCCATAGGTATGAAGACGTTGAAAGGGGTCATGCCGAACTACAGCTGCTGACGAATGGGGGAAGAGGGGTAATTTCAGTACGCTACACGGTTCTCCAGCAGTACAAGGCCGGGGCATGGAACCAGGGCCAGGTCCAGGGGCTTTGCCTTGCTGACAACGCTCACAGGATTCTTTAGAATCCCAGTTGGGATGAGGGGTTAAGTTTGGGACCCCACACATCACTCTAGGCCACAAACTATGCCCTAAATGGAGAGAGAACATGGCTATCGGGCTGAAACGCGGTGAAGTAAAACTCCTTGAACACAACCCGGAATGGGCAAAAATCGCAGCTGGGACGATCGAGGAACTATGGGCCCTCTTTGGCTCGATGGCCAAAGACATACAACACGTGGGAAGCACGGCCATCAAGGGCATCAAAGCGAAGCCCATAATAGACATCGCTGTGGCAGTCGACAGTTTTGACGAGGTAGAAAACCGGATACCCTACCTTGAGAAACACGGCTTTTCCAAAAGCACCCGCCAGCCCCTGAGAGGCGATATGCTCATAGTCGATGGTGACGAACGGTCCCATTCGCGCACCCATCACATCCACATCGTCCTTGCAGTAAGCATGCAATGGAAAAACTACATCTGCTTCCGGGACTATTTGAACGCTGTTTCCGTTGTCGCCGAGGAGTATGAGGTCATGAAGACAGAATTGGCGTGGAAGCACCCCAAAGACAGAAAAGCCTACACAGAGGGCAAAAACGCTTTCATGGAAAAGACGCTTCAGGCAGCTCGGCTTTGGGACGATTTCGGTCGAGAATTCACGGAGATTGTGCCCATAGACAAAGGTTGGTCGGAAGACAAGAAATACAAGGTGAGGACGGCAAATAAGCGGAGGTACCTGTTACGGGTTTCACCCACGGCAAGATACGACGCCCGCAAGGAACTGTTCGACATGCTCCAAAAGGTGGATGCCCCGGGCGTCCCCATGTGCTCCCCAGTAAATTTTGGCACGTGCACTGACGGAGTCTATTCGCTTCATTCCTGGGTAGAAGGACAGGACCTGGAGGAGGCCTTGGGTCAATTGCCGGGGAGCGACCAATATGTTTTGGGGCTTCGGGCCAGCGAGATCTTGAGAAGAATCCACAACATACCCGCGCCAAGAACACAAGAAGAGTGGTCAACACGCTTTGGTCGCAAGACAGACATGAAGATTCGTAGGTACAGAGAATGCGGCTTGCGCTTTGACGGAGACGACAAAGTCATCGCTTGTGTTGAGCAAAACAAAGGCTTGCTGGTAGGGCGACCACAATGCTTTCAACACGGCGATTACCATGTGGGGAATATGATGCTTGAGAACGGCCAACTCAGGATAATTGACTTCGATCGCTATGATTTCGCAGATCCTTGGGAAGAATTCAATCGCATCGTCTGGTGCGCGAAACTGAGCCCCCATTTTGCTACCGGTGGAATCCACGGGTACTTCGGCGGTGAGCCCCCCGATATATTTTGGCGGTTGTTGATGTTTTATATCGCTGGTAACACCCTCTCGTCCATCTACTGGGCCATTCCCTTCGGAAAAGAAGAGGTCGACACCATGATGAACCTGCCACAGGACGTCCTTCACTGGTTTCGTGACACGAAAAACCCGATCCCCACATGGTATTCGGCAGCCTCAACACACTACAAAACAACGTGGTCCTAGAAAGATCACCCCTTCCTATCCGACAGTTCTATCAACCCCCGCTCAATGCGATCCAAAGCTTCGTTCAAAATAGCTGTGCTGGTACCGTAGCAAAGCCGGACATTGCCTTCCGCCCCGGGCCCAAACCACCGTTTTGTTCCGGGCACCAAATGCACCTTGTGTTCTTTTGCCAACCAATCCACAAAGTCTCGGCTGCCCATGCCTGTCTTTTGGATGCTTGGGAAACTCACAAATGTCGCCTGTTGTTTGGTGGCATCTATGAGCGGCATTCGGGACAGACGGTTGTAAACAAGGTCTCGACACCCTTCCAAATGGGCCACAAAAGCATCCACCCAATAGTAGGCGTGTTCAAGGGCAGCCTTCATGGCAACTTGCGTTACCACGTCGACCCCCCAGGCGGACGCCACGGGCAATACCTTGTCGAACGCTTCCCGATCGAGAGTGTATATGTAACCGGCCCTCATCCCCGCCAGCGCGAACCCTTTGGAAAAGCCGTAGCACGATACAGTACGACGATTCAGCTCTTTGCCAAGGCTTGAAATGCTGACGAACCGGTTTCCACTGTACACGATGTCTGACCAAATCTCATCGTTCATGATCCACAGCCCATGCCGATCCGCCACCTGGGCTATGTGCTTCAATTCTTCTTTCGAATACACGTATCCCATGGGGTTGTGGGGGTTACATAGACAGATCATTTTGGTTTTGGGGGTTACAAAAGCCTCCAGCCCCTCCAGGTCCCACCCGTCATCGTTGTGAACGCTAGGAAAGTACACGATTTTCCCTTTGGCAGCACGTACGGCAGCCCCGAACAAAAAGTCCACCGGGTCAAACACTATAGCTTCGTCGCCAGGCTCCAAAATGGCACCGGCTATGGCTCTCATGGCCGCTGCTGCACTGTCCACCAGCAGAATACGATCAACGGGGACGGAAACTCCTTTCTTCTCATCCAACCTTTGAGCGATGATCTCCCTAAGGCCCGGGATACCTTCCATATCCGTGTAGGGAAGATACCTGCCTCGGATAAACTCAATCATCACCTCCGTTATCTCCCGGGCGGGGGGAAAATCGGGATCCGCCGCGGTTAACGGAATGTTTCCATCGGGGACCGTAGCCCACCGCATGTTACCTGCCCTTTGCTTGAGCACCCGCAAGTCAACCTTATCGTCATCAAACAGCCCCATAACAACACCCTCCTCGCACCAAAACTGTCACCCGGACCCTCTTTTTCGGTCTTTTGTTCTGTACGCCTTCTGCCCCTTGTCCTTGGATCCCTGCCTGTTGACATGCGCAGTCACTGACCATTGTGTTGATAGTTGCGGGACATTTCAGTGAAGGGGGGCATAAGGTGGAGGGCCTGATCTAAACCTCCCGTGTAGCTATTCTTGCCCACCCGTCCGGCACACTGTGTTGTAGAGCCCACTCAAAGATCAAGGCCGCGGGTGGCTGTAACCTGACGCCGGCCCATTCCTGTACTTGATTGCCCGGCGAGTGCATGAATTGCTTCAACAGACGAGATAAGACTATATTATGAAAACTAAACTGCACCCCCCAGATTTTCACGTAGGTGACGTCCGGGCTTAGGTAAACGTGTACGTCTTTTATTTCCTTGACTAGCACCTGTTCACACCCGCGAGCTACGTATTTTTTGAACGTGTACTTACGCTTTAGCTCCTCCGGTATATCCTGTTTTTTCACATAAGCGTTAACTAGATTCATGGCAGCGAAGAAATAAAACGCATCCTTAGTTTTCCTGATCTCAAGCAGCGACGCCATATAGGCAGTGATAAAGAGATTGTATGTAATGTCCGGAAATTCCGCATCGGGAGCAGAAATCAGAGCGTACAACTCAGTTGGAAACATGACATTCCCCTTTCCATGCCAGGCCACGCCCCTGGCCCCACAAACGCAAGATTTCTGCCATCAGTCGCCCTCTTCCTTCAGGGATCTTAAATAGCAGGCTGTAGCAGCCTTGCTGACGCCTTCCTCACCTGTGCCTGCAACGAAAACTGTGGGCGCGGGAAAATTGGAGAATAACAACGTCAAACGGTTCATGGAACAATCCATTAGAGGGAATCGAGAGGGACCTGCCCCTACAAAACATACGCCTTAGCAAAACAATGATGCTCTACGCTTTGTGTCATCAGGGGACTTACTTAGGATTTGCTTTGGTGGAGCCGAAGGGAATCGAACCCACGACCTCCTGAATGCCATTCAGGCGCTCTCCCAACTGAGCTACGGCCCCACCGGGTTTCGGTGAGCAATGTCACCAAACGTAATTATACGATTAAGGTGTGACCTGTGTCAAACCGTTGATCTGAACAACATTGGGTTGGTTAATTGAAAAAGTAAGTTCCGGGATCTTCTCTTAAAGCAGAAGTTACTCTTACGAAGCGTAATGGAGTAATGTATCGGTGGGCCTTGCCGGTGTGGTCGCTACTTTTACACCAGACCGGAGGAAAAGACATGGACAGCACACCGATCCTTGAAAACACAAAACACAGACATCTGACTGGGTATTCCGATGCAATTCGACCACTGATTCCGATAATGTCCGACCACTCAATCCGGTAATGCTCGACCAGTTGGGCGTGTAACGCCGAGGCCCCGGATGTATCTGGAGAACGATCTTGGGATCATCGGATTACGTAGGACTCCCGATAGATTACCTCTAAATGTGAGATTAAACACCATATGTTGCCGGGGCCTGGAGGTTAAGCATGCGGAAAATTAAAGAGATGTTGAGGCTGAGATGGGGATAAGAGAGATCGCCCGAAGTTGCTCTGTTTCTCACAGTACAGTGAGCACACTCGTGGCTCGTGTGGAAGCATCCAGCCTTGAAGCGATACTGTATCCTGTACCACCTGGTACCAAAGGCAACAAGCCCATGCAAAACATGCAGTACATTCACAAGGAACTACGCAGACCAAATGTGACCTTGCAGTTGTTGTGGGAGGAGTACAAGAGTGAAAACTCCGATGGTTACCAACGAAGCCAATTTTGTAAGCTTTACAAGGATTGGAGAAAAACCGTGGATGTGGTCATGCGCCAAACGCACGTGGCGGGAGAAAAACTCTTTACGGATTATGCAGGTCAGACAATTCCTGTGGTTGCGGAATCAGGTAAGGTCAGAGAGGCCCAATTGTGGGGGGGGTTGGGGGCGAGCAGCTACATCTATGCCCATGGTAGTTGGGCTCAGGACCTCCCCTCATGGATAGATGTCCATGTTAATGCCTTCGAGTTCTTTCAAGGCTCTCCGCGGATTCTAGTTCCCGACAACCTCAAAAGCGGAGTTACAAAGCCTTGCTACTACGAGCCTGACATCAACCCTACCTACGGAGAAATGGCTGCCCATTACAATGCAGTGGTGATACCTGCACGTGAGGGACAAAGCCAAGGTGGAAGCAGGCGTCCAGGTGGCGGAAAGGAGCATCCTTGCCAGGCTTGGGGACCGGACTTTCTTCGGACTCGGGGATCTACAACCCGCGATCTTGAAGGCCGTGGTTGAATTAAACGATCAACCTTTTCAGAAACTTGACGGAAGCCGCCGCTCCGTTTTCGAATCCATTGAAAAGCCTGCTCTTCAACCTTTGCCTTGTGACAGGTACGAATTCGCCTACTGGAAGAAAGTCCGGATAAACATGGATTACCACGTTTTCTGCGAAGGCAATCACTACAGCGTGCCAGGATGTAGAACTTAGGTTCACACATGAAAATCGTGACCCCCAGGCCCGTTTGATCACTGAAGATCCGCACCGTGTCCGAAGATCCCTTGACAGCTATACTCTCGGTGATCTCCCGCTTCAGGAATGCCTGGTCGAGGCCCGCCTCCCCCAAAGACTCAGCCCACCGTTTTGAAACCGGATTGCCGACTTGCAGAGATCGTCAGATCGTTAAAAGGAAGCAGAACGGACAAGATCATCCCAAGACCGGGTCTTGGGAGATTCGTAACAAAACAGGGGGAAGATCGATTTTCAGGGTTCAGACCCCGTGTCAAACCTTAGATTCCTGTACCTTAAGTCGAGGGGCGTCGCCCCACAAACGTTCGAGACCGTAGAAGCCCCTCTCAGCTTCCCGGAACACGTGGACGATCACATCGCCGTAATCCAAAAGTATCCACGTGGCCACATCGTACCCTTCTACGTGAATGGGTTTTCTGAGTTCTCTTGACAAGGTGTCCGCAAGGGACCTCACATGCCTTTGGTTGAGCCCTGTCGCTATGACGAAGTAGTCCGCCAAAAGCGTGAGCCCTTTAACCTCCAGTATCTGTACGTCCACACCTTTGCCTTCCCGCAGGTGTTTCCCCACCGACAGGCAGAACTCTTTCGTATCCTCAAGACCTTTCTCTTCTTTCGCTATCTCCTCAAGCCTCCCTTAACTTCCCGGCATGTTATAATCCTTCCCCACAATCACGAGAACATCTGCCCCTTCAGGAATCTTGGCAGAATTGTACGCTTTTACCTCAGGGGAAAGCCGCTTTACGCTGTTGAACACCAACACCTGCTTATCTTTCGCGTTGGAGTCCGCCACAACTCTCGTTGCAGCGTAATCTGACTTGCTCGCGTTACCCACGGACACTACATCGAAGCCCAAGTCCTGCAAAACCGTAGCGAGAGCATCCGCAGCCCCGCGAACACCACAGCCGTTTTCGATGGCCACCTTGACTGTCTCGTTTTTGTCCCTACTGATCCCCCTGACCAGCTCGTCCACCATCTTGGCCGTCGACGCGCTGTCTGGTATCCAGTAGCTCACCGTACGTTCGCCGTCGGTGAGATCCTTGGGGCCACCGGGGATGGTGCCCATGCTCACATTCCCAGACTTGATTCCCCTAGCTATGTTGGCCAGGTAAAGGGCATCCGCGTCCGTAAGGTCCGTTTTAACGTAGGGTTTTATCTCCTTGATAATCTCAGGAACCTTAAGGATGGACGACATGCTGAGTGCCTTGTCCATGAGGGCAGCGATAAACTTCTTCTGCGCCTCTATCCTCGCTATGTCCGCGTCCCTGTAACTTCTGAACCGCACAAACCCGAGGGCCTGCTCACCGTTTAAGACCTGCCTACCTTCTTCAAGGTGAATGTACAGGTCCTGGTAGGGATCCTCGTAGGTCATGCCCGGGGGCACATCGATAGTGACCCCGCCCAAAATGTCCACAGCTTTTTTGAACGCTTCAAAATCCACCCTTATGTAGTGGTGGATATCCACTTTCAGCGCTTCCTGCATAGTCTGTACGGACAAGGCAGGTCCCCCGTACGCGTACGCGTGTCCCGCTTTGTCGTAATCGTTTATGGAACCTGCGATGTACACCCGGGTATCCCTGGGTATCCAAAGAAGGCCCGCCTCTTTTGTGATCTCATCGATGCTTGCTAGCATCATAACGTCGGATCTGCCCGTGCCGGGTCTAGGTTTTGACGTGTTACCGTTGACCCCCGCGTCGATCCCTAGAATCAGAATGTTTATGCGGCCCTCGTAAGTCTCCAAAAGCTCATCAGGAATGAGGCCGATAGGGGGTACGGAAATGGATCTCAGGACAGCAACAAGGGCACCTGCCCCAAACAGCAAACCGACTGCCAAAACCACGCCTAGGACACTTTGCCACCGGATCCCGGGCTTTTTCACATCGGATTTGCGAAAAACCTTAGTTTTATCAATTTCGCTTTCACTTCGTTTTCTCGAAGATCTGCGAGACCTCATCAAGTACCACCACCGCATCCATTTGGTGAGACGGCTTTCCCACCGACCTTGAGCAAGCCGTCACGGGAGCATCCTAGGGTTTTATGTTCTTAAGCCCATATTATATCTTCCGGAAAGGTCCGCGGTACAGGCTTACTTGCATTTTAGACGCACTCTTTCGCGCACAAGTTCCCCTCATTAAACGTGCCTCCCAATCTCCGCTAACAATGATAGAAGGAGAGATAAGGAGGCAACACCGTTATGAATTCGTTAATTAATATCTAGGCTGCCTCGGCCGAGCTTCATTGACAATAATCTGGCGTCCACCAATCATAAGACCATTGGCCAATTCTATGGCTTTTTCCACGTCACCTTCGTCAACTTCCACAAAACCGAACCCCCGGGACCTCCCGGTTGCCCGATCCGTGATGATCCGACACCCTCTAACGGTCACGAACTGGCCGAACACGTCCGCCAATTCTTCATCCGTAGTGCTCCACGGAAGATTCCCCACGTATAGAGTTTTCACTCAGACACCTCCCTTCCTTTGAAATTCCCGCCTGTCCGTGACCCGTACAGCCCTTCCTTCTCGATATACCTCATGACAGCGTCGGGCACTAAGTAGCGGATAGACAAGCCCTCCCGAACTCTGCGTCTTATACCCCGGGAAGAGATGGCCATAAGAGTCACCGGAAACTGGTGTATCTTGGAAAAACACCGCTCGCCCAGATTTCTTTGCATGGCCTGGAGAGTCCTCACGTCGTAGCCTGGACGGCTAACGGCGATGAAGTCGGCAAGCTCGAAAACGTCCTTGTACCCGTTCCAGGAATGGATAGACAGTATAGCATCGAGTCCTGTGATGAAGTACAAAGGTACGGTGGGCCCCAGAATTCTTCGAAATTCCCTCAGCGAATCCCGAGTGTACGACAAGCCTTCCTTGTCAATTTCCAGGCGGGAAACCTCGAAGTGAGGGTGGCCGGCTGTTGCCAGGAGAGTCATCAAATAGCGGTGGTCCGGAGAAGTCACTTCTTCGGCAGGTTTATGGGGAGGTCTACCCGAGGGCACAAAAATGACCCTCTCAAGTCCAAATCCCTGTCGCACTTCTTCAGCAGCCCTGAGATGCCCAAAATGAACAGGATCAAAGGTACCGCCCATGATTCCAATGGCAGTCACCAAGAATGCCTCCAAGATACAAGAACCGCAAGCGACACGAAAACATTTCCGAACACTATTCGTCCTTCTCTATAAATTCCGGAAATCCTTCTTTTTTCGGCCGGGACCCCTACCCTTGGGGCAAAATACCCAAAATACCGTCCACCAGCTCCTGTATACCCGTGGTCTCCAGGGCTGATATGGGGTAAACGTCCGCATCCGCAACCTCTTTTAGGATGCTTGACAGTCGAAGAATTTCCTCCCCATCCAGGAGGTCCGTCTTGTTGAGGGCCAAAATGTACTTCTTCCTCTTCATATCCCCGCTGTGGGAAAACAGTTCACGCCTGAGGGTTACAAAGTCGTTAACAGGATCCCCTCCTGCATCCACCACGTAAAGCAGCACCTGCGTCCTCTCCACGTGCCTTAAAAACTCGTGGCCCAGACCCTTACCCTCGCTAGCCCCTTCGATGAGCCCGGGAATATCCGCCACGACAAACCTCAGATCGTCCCGATCCACCACACCTAAGTGAGGAACGAGGGTCGTGAACGGGTAAGGGGCAACCTCAGGCACCGCATTGGACACGGCCCGCAGCAAGGTGGATTTGCCCGCGTTTGGAAGGCCTACCAAACCCACATCCGCGATGGACTTGAGTTCCAACTCCAAGACTCTCTCTTCACCGGGTAAGCCCTCTTCAAACTTCCTGGGTGCCCTGTTGACCGATGAAGCGAAACGCGCGTTGCCGCGACCTCCCCGCCCGCCTTTCGCCACCACAACCGTCGGGGATGCGAACGTCAGATCCGCGATGAGATCCCCCGTTTCAGCACACCTGACGACGGTGCCCGGGGGAACCTTCACGATCAAATCCTGCCCGGCTTTGCCCGCCCTTTTGTCACCCATACCCTGGCCGCCGTTGCCCGCCTTAAGGTGGGGCTTGTACCGGAAGTCGTACAGCGTGGCAGTGCCAGGGTCTATCTCAAAGATGACGCTTCCTCCCCTACCGCCGTCGCCGCCGCTGGGTCCGCCCCGGGGAACGTACTTCTCCCTCCTGAAGGCAACGCACCCACTGCCGCCGTCCCCTGCTTTCACCCGTACCTTGACCTGGTCAACGAACCGGGCGCTCATACCATCACGTCCCCAACTCAGCATAAAGCGGCAGATCTCTCCGCCGCCGTTAGCTTACCCTTGTTGTAACTTTCAGCATTCCGCCCTAGGACACCGAGCTCTCCCGGGTGACCACCGAAACAGCTTTGCCTGTCTTGCCCCTGCGCCCGAAGGACACGAAACCATCCACTTTGGCAAAGATCGTGTGATCCCTACCGAGACCCACGTTCCTTCCCGGGTGAATCTTCGTCCCTCTCTGACGAACTATGATGCTGCCCGCGGTGACAAACTGTCCGTCGTGATTCTTCACACCCAGCCTCTTTGAGCGGGAGTCACGCCCGTTTCTAGAGCTCCCAACACCCTTCTTCTGGGCAAATAGCTGCAGATCAAGAAACATCATTTCGCCCCCTTTTCAAAGGACCTTCAAAGACCCCTCGTAAGACTTTTCTATGGCCTTGAGCCCAAGTTCCAGCGTCCTCAGCACAGCTTTGGGACCCTCCCCTTGAGCTTGCTCCCAGGAAAGGGACACCTTCAGGTATCCGCTTTCTTTCATGACATTCACACTGCCCAACAAATCACACAAACCCAAAAGCGCTGTTTGGGCCAGGGCCGAAACGCCTGCGCAAACAACGTCCTTACCGTATTCATCAAACCCTGCGTGACCTTTGATCTCGTAACCCGTAAGGGTAGAACCGTCACGCAGTAGCTTGGCTTTCAGCATCTTTCTCTATGGAATCGATGAGGACTTCCGTAAAGTGCTGCCTGTGGCCGTAACGGCGCCTGTAGTTTGTCTTTGCCTTGTACTTGAACACCAGGATTTTCCGACCCTTTGCCTGGCGAACGATAGTCCCCTTGACTGCGAACCCTTCAAGATGGGGGTTACCCACTTGGGTCACGTCGCCTTCCCTGACCGCCAAAACCTTCGGGAAGGTGCAGCTTTCCCCGCGTTCCCCCTCGATCTTCTCTATCCTGATGGTCTTCCCCGGGGCTACCTTGTATTGTTTTCCACCCGTCTCAATTATCGCGTACAACTCGGAAATCCCCGCTTTCTTTGGCGCTTGTTGTATCGCCACAGTTTAGCACGGCTTTTGAAACCGTGTCAAGAAGCCTCCCCCACCACCTTGGCTTTGGCGTACGTCTTGGAACACGACGTTATCTCCACCAAAACATGTTCACCCACGTATTGGCTGCCGTTTTCCACCCTTAGGACGTACCCTTCCACCCGGGCGATGCCGTCCACAGGGTGTTGGGCGTGGGCCTCGTCCACAACAACCTCTAGTTTTTGACCCGGTTGAACGGGAACAGCCTTCTCCGCTATGTCCTCCTTTGTCCCAACAGCTTTCACCGTCATGCCTTCATGGTGGGACGCATCGCAACCACGAATGAAAATGTTCTTGCCCGTCTCCTTTTCAAGCGCCCTCAAGTTGACGCCCCCGGGCCCAATCAAGTAAGAGGCCACGCCGGGGTGAACCTCCACAAGGATAGCTTCGCTGGAGGAGTTTTTCAGAATGCGGCGGATCTCCCTTCGCACCTTCCCCGCCACAGTCTCTTCCGACAGCACAGTCCCTTTGCCCAAACAGTATGGGCAGGGCCTGGTCATGATGTCCCCTATGCTGCCCCGGACCTTCTTCCTGGTGAGTTCCACCAAACCAAGACCGGTGAGCCCGACCACAACGGTTTTCGTGTGATCGCTTTTGAGCTTCTCCTCAAACTCCTGAAGCAGCCTAGCTCGGTGAGAAGGGGTCTCCATGTCGATGAAGTCAACTATGATGATGCCCCCGACGTCACGAAGCCTAAGCTGCCTCACTATTTCCTCGCAGGCTTCCATATTCGTCTTAAACACCGTATCAGCAAGGTTCTTACCCCCCACGTAACGACCGGTGTTCACGTCTATGACTGTGAGGGCCTCCGTGTGATCGATGACAAGGTAACCCCCGGAACGCAGCCAAACCTGCCTCCCAAGGGCTTTCTCCACGGCGCTTTCTACCCCGTAGGTATCAAAAAGGGGCGTTTCCTTGTCCCTGTAGTAGATCACCCTGTCCTTCATGCCTGGCGACACCGCGTCGAGAAGATCCAGGACCTTGCCGTAAACGGACACATCGTCCACGATCATCCTGGCCGTGCTCTCGTTCAGCTCGTCCCTAACCACGCGGAAAACGAGCTCTGAATCCCGGTGGATGACAGACGGTGCTTTAGCAGATCGGGCCTTCTTTTGCACATTGCTCCAGACTTTCAGCAAGAAATCGAGATCGTTTTGTATCTCTTCCTCGGTCTTGTTCTCCGCCACAGTTCTGATGATGAGGCCCACGTTGGCGGGTTTAATACCCCTAGCTATTTTCCTGAGCCTGCGCCTTTCGTCCTCGGTGGTGATTCTCCTCGACACACCCACGTAGTCCACCGTCGGCATGAGGACCAGGTACCTTCCCGGAAACGTCACGTGCCTTGTGACTCTTGCCCCTTTCGTACCTATGGCTTCTTTTATGACCTGAACGACGATCTGTTCTCCCGGCCTCACCAGATCCGTTATGCCCTTTTTCTTTCGCTTGCGGGGCACCGGGGGTCCGTCCAGGTCATCCAAATTCGGCGGGGTGAGGGCATCCTTGACGTACAAAAATGCGTTTTTCTCCTCACCTATATCCACAAAAGCAGCTTGCATGCCCGGTAGCACGTTCACTACCTTGCCCAAAAACACACTGCCCGCTATCTTCTGGCTGCTAGGACGTTCTGTGTAAAACTCGACCACGGCCCCGTCCTCGACAACCGCCACGCGGGCTTCGTTGCCCGTCGCGTTCACCAAGATTTCCCTCTCCCCAACTTTGGGGGTTTCTTCCTCGGGAGCAACCTCAGGTAACGTCTTTGCCTTTGTCCTTTTCTTGGCCCTTTTCTTGAATCTTCTTCCCCGGGCTCTTACTTCTTTCTGTTTATCAGGCGTCTTGCCTGCGTTCATCTTGTCTGTCAAACAATATCTTCCTTCTGTTAATAATGGCTTCTTTAGGATCTGCGGTGAGCCCGTACCGGACCGCGGCTTGTAAGAACCATTCAGGACGGATGGTCCGCCCGTCAATGTGGCGTACGACCACCGGGAAAACGATGAGGCCCGCGGACATTTCCTCAACCTCCCCAATCTCCTCCAAAAACTCTTTGAGATCCACAGTGTCTGTCCTGGTCCTTCGTTTCACATCGTAGGGCAAACTGTCAAGCCCGTCGATCTCGCTCAAAACCCTAGAGACCGAAAAGGCATCGACACCCTTCATTTGGACCCTGTACTCCGATGCTTCTATCTCCCCGTCCAAAGAGGGAGCCCTCAAAGGTACCTGGTAAGCTCCGCGAACAGAAAACCCCTTGGGCAACTCCTCAGTTAGGGATTTTAGCAACTGTTTCAGGGGGACAGGTTCCCTCAACAAAACGTCGAAGTACTCCTCCTCCCCCGCGGTGCCAACAGGTAGGGGTGAGTAAAAAGAAACCCTCATCTTCGGGGAGAACCCCTCGGACATCCTCACGGGCCATTTGGCCCTTCGTAGGGACATGTGTATGACTCTGACGACATCCAGGTGGCTCAAAAACCTGACCTCGTCACCTTTAGCGTACTGGACCCGGATCTTCACAGGTTCCCCCGGTTCACCCTCCGATTGAGGGGTGCGAGAAACTTCGGGAGAATCCCCCTTTGCCAAAGAGGTGACGGTGCCCCTTTTACCACAAACCCCGCAATCCCCGCAGGAACCGGTCCTGCAATCCTCCGTGGTTTCGGCCCTCTTGGCCCTGTGCCGTTCGCTCAGAAGAAAGCTTTTGCTCACGCCCGAATGAAGGTGATCCCAGGGCAAAACCTCGTGTTCCGGACGTTCCCTCAAGGCGTAAAAGTCAGGATCCACCCCGGACCGGGCAAAAACCTCGTCCCACGCACCCTTGTCAAAATGCTCTGTCCAAGCATCGAACCTCCTGCCGCTCTCGTGGGCCGTAACCAAAGCTTTCGCCAGCCTCCTGTCGCCCCGGGCAAAGATCGCCTCCAGCCACGTAAGTTCTGCGTCGTGATACTTAAACACGAGACCGGGGCCTTTGAGAGTTTGCCTCAGGATGCCCTGCCTTCTTTTGAGCTCTTCGGGCGAAAGACAAGGTTCCCACTGAAACGGCGTGTGCGCCTTGGGCACGAAACCGGACACGGAAACCACCACCGTGGGTCTTTTGCCCATCTCCCTTCCCCTTTGTCTCACCAAAGAAGCCAGGTGACCGATGGCTCTAACGTCATCGTCCGTCTCGCCCGGTAGCCCTATCATGAAGTACAGTTTTATGTGGGAGTACCCGGCTTCGTACGCAGCTGTGACAGCTTCTAGCACATCCTCTTTTGTCACCCTCTTGTTTATGACGTCCCTCATGCGCTGGGAGCCCGCTTCGGGCGCAAGGGTGAGCCCACTTTTCGTTGATGAGCCGAGAAGAGAAGCCAAACCCACGGAAAAGGAATCTACTCTCAAGGAGGGCAGAGATACCTTGGCACCCGTAGGATTGTCTTGAAGAAGAGATGACAGAACAGGCTCTATGAAACTGTAATCCGCGGATGACAGGGACACCAATGACACCTCGTCGTACCCTGACCGCTCCAACAGCTCCCGGGCCATGCTGCACACGTGAGAGGGCGCGCGTTCTCTCACGGGCCTGTAGATCATGCCCGCCTGGCAAAATCGGCAACCCTGGGTGCAGCCCCGGAAGATCTCCACGACCGCCCTATCGTGGATGGGGGTGGTGAGCGGTATGAGGGGTGAGCCTGTCCGAAGGGATGCGTGCAAGTCCTTGAGAACCCGTTTTTCCACCGGGGGTGCTTCCCTGCCATCCCGGGTCGCCATCCGCTTCAAAGGTCCGTGTTCCCCCTCCTCGTACTCGGGTTCGTACAAGGCGGGGACGTAGACCCCCCAAATTTCGGACAGGGCCTGGAGCAACTTTTCCTTAGGTTTTCCGGACGTTCGCCAAACTTTGTAGGTATCGACAATCTCTAGGATCACTTCCTCGCCATCGCCCAACACGAAAGCATCCATGAAAGGGGCCAAAGGTTCCCCGGCAAGGGCGCAAGGCCCTCCTGCAATGACAAGAGGGTGGTTTTCGTCTCTCTCAAAAGCCCACAGGGGGATGCGTCCCAAATCGAGCATGGCAACGACATTCGTGTAGGTCAGCTCGTACTGAAGGGAAAACCCCACGATGTCGAAGGCGCCGAGAGGGTACCGGCTCTCCAGGGTGAACAAGGGCCAATTCTTCTCCTCAAGCAACATTTGCATGTCGGGCCAAGGAGCGTAGACCCTCTCGCAAGCGATGTCTTCTCGGGAGTTCAAAACAGAGTAAAGAATGTGAGAACCCAGGTGGCTCATGCCCACTTCGTACGTATCGGGGAACGCAAGGGCAAAACCCACGTCCACCTTCGTCAGGTCCTTTTCGATCGAGTTTATCTCACCGCCCGAGTACCTGGCGGGTTTTTCTACTTTCCCCAATTGTCTTTTAAGATCGTCCCAAGACAACGCTTCGCCTTTTCCCTGTAGCACGTCGGCCCTCCTCAAAGTCAATACCCAACCTCTCTTTGTATTATAACCCGGGGTATACGTTCAAAGAAAACTATCGCAAAACTCCCTCATGAGGCGCCCCGTGTGGCCCTCGTAATACGCTTCGAGAATCGCGATCTCCGGCAGCCGTCCCAAAACTCTCATGTTCCTTTCCGCCACAAGTATCACGTGGTAACGGGAAGGTTTGAAACTATCCACCACCTGACTCACCGTGGCGTCCGCGGAAACAAGGATCTCCTCCACGGGTACGACTTTTCTGCGCCTTAAACCGTCTTGCCTCTCGAGCATCCTGAGGACGTCGGAAGCTACGGCAGCTTGCCTTTCCTCCCGGGCACCCCAAAAAAGAAGGGGACCGAACAAAAGCCCCGTCAGCCACGTCTTTCCAAAGAACACGCACAACACGCTGCATGCCGTTGCCAGAACGCCCACCCAAAGGCCCAAAAGAGTAACCTTCCTGGTGGCCTCCTTGTACCCGAACCGGAGCGCCATCCGGGCCCGCAGAATTCTGCCGCCGTCTAAGGGGAGACAGGGCACCAGGTTCAGGGCGAAAAGCCCCATGTTAAAGTCCACAAGGCTCGTGAGCAAAGGGAAGGAAACGCCTTGGGTCCTGGCCAAAGCCGCGCTCACCAAGCAAGCTAAAGAACCCAAAACGCCGCTGTTCAAAGGCCCCATGAGGGCTACAACGGTTTCCGATGCGGGGGACAGCTGCCAGGGCTGCTCGAGCCTCGCTGCCGCACCGAAGGGCCAAACCTCCACCTTTGTCACGGAAGCACCCATCCACAGGGCTCCCATCAGATGCCCCATTTCGTGAAAAAGCAAACTGCCGGCAAACAAGACTAGGTGCAACGCGTACCCCGCGGATACGAGCACCGCGCCGGCAGCTATGAATGTGATGTGTACGCGGATCTCCGTTTGGCCCAATCTGAGTACAGGCAGGGACATAGCCCAGGTTAAGGTCCCTTGGAAACCGGGGGCAACAGACTCAGGGGATCTATCTCCAGGCCGTCCTTGGCAATTTCAAAGTGAAGGTGAGGGAGCGCTCCCATCTGTTCTTGGCCCAAGATACCCAGCACCTCCCCCTTTTTCACCCTGCTACCTTCCGAAACAGAGGCGGTCTTCAGCCGTGCGTACCTGGAAACAAGCCCGTTCCCGTGGTCAAGCTCCACAACCTGCCCGTAGGCCGGTGAGGTGCGCACCGACGCTACGACGCCTGGCAGGATCGCCCGGATCTCGCTTTCCGACGGCATCTGTATATCTATGCCTTGGTGCAAGGACAGACCCGCGGAATCGGGATTCGCCCGCCACCCGAAGGGAGATATGACTGGGCCCAAGGCGGGCCAGGAGGGTTCTGTGGGCTTACCCGTGACAGTCTCGGCCCAAAATGTCTCGAGGTCGAGATCGAAAAGCCTTGCCACCGCGGCGGCAGCGCCCCCGGCCCAATCCTGTACCTGTTCGTACGTAAGATCCGCCTCCACCAAGTACTTGGCCATCTCAACAACCCAGGAATCTGAACCTGACGGGCTGTTTGTAGCACCAAGCACCACCGCGAACAAGAACAAACAGGCCACCAACTGGAGGACCCACCCAGGTAGCCTCGTTTCGTCCCTCGCCTCAAAAGTTGTGTTTCTGTATGATGCCTTCCGGGGCATGGCCAACACCTCGTCTCAAAGAAAACCTATTATGATAACAGATGAGATATGATAGTATTTGCAACCGGGGTGTCCAAACTGTGAACAGGGGGTACGTGCAAATGAACCAAACGCCGCCGAGCCGCCCCTCTAAGGCAGGATCCCGCATATTACTGGGGGGTGTGAATTTCGGGACCGACGATTCACCCGAACCTGTCCTGGCCGTGTCCTGCGAATCCGAAGATGAGGCGGACAACATGGCACAAACGCTTCTTTCTGTCCAAGACGGTGTGAGACCCTTCCCATCGGGACCTGACTTTTACTCTGGTGACAATAACATAGTCGTCACCATCACAAAAACCGGCAAAGATACGGCGCTGGTTCAAATAGCTGCTTACGCAGACAGGCGCCACCTCACGTGCGTCTATTACAGTGCGGAAAGCCTACCCTGGGATCTGGTAGAACCTTTCCTCGATTTAGTGGACCTCAGGGGCCAGTTCACCCTAACCGTCGCGTGCGGGGAGGATCTGCTGCTTAAAAAGATAAACCTTTTGAAATACGTCATCAACAAGAGGGGAGTTTGAATCCAAAGTGCCAGAAAGTGTTCCGTCCTCGGGGAAACCAGACGAACAAGTGCTGTGCGTGCCCACAAAGGATCTGTACGACAAGGTGGGCCAGTGGCGGGGCCTCAGGAAGGACTCCCCCGACATTTGGAGGATCCTAGCCCGCAAATCAACCTTCAGGCTCCGATCGGCCGCGGAAGATGACCCGGGGTTTAAGCAACTTGTTTCGTACACGCTATTTTTGTCGGACAAACGGATCTTCGTCATGAAAAGGCTAAAAGCTCAAAGCGAAAGCAGGCTGCACGGTCTTCTTTCCGTGGGGGTGGGGGGACACATGAACCCCGTACCCAAGATCCAATGGCCTGGAAGAAGGAGAATCTCGGACCTCAAGTCCATAGCGGGACTCAACACTGTGAGGGAAATCAGGGAAGAGGTCTGTGTTGCGGGCAACCCTGCCATAGCCATATTGGGTTTCCTCAACGATGACCACAATGAGGTGGGCAAAGTCCACTTAGGTATAGTGTCGGTGGTAAACCTGCCCTCGCCCCTTCTAGCCGTGAAAGAAACGGACAAAATGATGGGAGCCTGGATACCCCTGAAGGACATGAAGGCGGCGGGCCGGTTTGAATCGTGGTCAACTCTGATCCTGGCGGGCGTCATTTAAAGCTGAAAGAAGGGTTATCACGAAAAAAGGTGACTTCCTAGTAAGCATTGCCTGCATAGCCCTGGCAGCCCTGTTGTGGGCGGGGTTTCAAGCTTTACCCGTTCCCCAAAACAGGACGGCCGTGGTCACGGTGGATGGGATGGCTGTGCACAGACTTGACTTGAACGGGCCACTTAACCAGAAGACCGTGAACCTTACAGGCGGCCAGGCAGTCTTGGAGTACGGCGAAGGCATGATCAGAATCTCACCGGATAAACCGGATTTTTGCCCCCAACGCATTTGCATCAGGATGGGATGGATCTCTCGCCCGGGGCAGACAATCGTGTGCGTGCCCAACAGAATGGTCATCACCGTCTTAGGCCCCGAGACAGGCCCCGATTCAATCGTCCGGTGACCCGGACAAGATCCCCTTCACCCTTTCGTTTCTAAGCACCCAGAGCAAAAACGGGTAACCCAAACCGTAACAGGCGATCCCCTGGCCTAAAGCTATGTAAAGGGCCACGGGCCAGTAGGGCAAATTGCTCAAAGGAGCCACGTACCCCGAGATCACCAAAGCGTTCACGATGACAGGGGGAAGAGGCGCCAATTCCTTTCTGCCCCCGTGTCTCGTCAAAAGGGCGGAAATGAGCGTTGCGGAAGCACCCAAGGTGAGGTCCCAAACCAAAAACGGGCTGCCCAGGTTCGCCAAGATACACCCTAGGTAAAGGGCCCAGACCGCCCAAGGACACACGAAGGGAAGCACTGTCAAAGCTTCCGCCACCCTAATTTGCAGGGGGCCGTAGCCGATAGCGTTGAAGGGGGGGAGAACCGTCAACAACGCGTACAAGGCTGCTGTCATCGCTACCCTCACAGCCACGTGAACAGAAACTTGACCCTTCAACGTCCCAAGCACCCCTCCGCAATGTCCGTGCGGTAGAAGGCACCCTCAAAGCTTATCTTCCCCGCCCTTTCGTACGCTTTGTCCCTTGCCTGTGATAGGGTTTTTCCCAAAGCGCTCACCGCCAACACCCTTCCGCCGTCCGTAAGGTAAGCGTCTCCGTTCCCGCCTTTAACACCCGCAAAAAACGTGTGAACCCCCGAATCGTCCCGGTCTTCACTAAGGCCCGAAATCTCGAACCCCTTTTCGTACTTTGCAGGGTAGCCCCTTGAAGCGACTACGACGGTCACACAAGGGTCATCCTGGGCCAAAACCTCACCGGATCCTGCCAGGTTACCCTGAGAGCAATCCCAAAGCAACTGGCCGAAATCACACTGTAAGCGGGGCAAAACGCACTGTGCCTCCGGATCGCCGAACCTCACATTGTACTCAAGGACCTTAGGTCCCCTATCGGTGAGCATGAGTCCCGCGTAAACGACGCCCCTGTAATCGATCCCTTCAGCTCTCAACCCCCGCAAAGTGGCGCGTAAAATCTCTCGTATCCCCTCTTTTGCAGCACCGTCCACGAAAGGTACCGGGGAGTACGCGCCCATGCCCCCGGTCATGGGGCCTGCATCACCGTCCGAAAGCCTTTTGTGATCCGCTGCAAGGGGCAGCGTCACCAAGTTCTTTCCGTCACAAAGGGCCATGGCACTGACCTCACGGCCTTCCAGGAACTCTTCGATGACTACCCTCTTCCCCGCATCACCGAAAGCTTCGCCTTTCATCATGGAAGAGACTGCCTGTCCCGCCCCATCCCTGTCGCCTGTGATAAGAACACCCTTGCCCGCCGCTAGCCCGTCAGCCTTTATGACCCAAGGACCCTTTGATTCCCGCAGGTACTGCAAAACACTCTCTTCTTCGTCGAACACCTGAAACTCAGGGTGAGGCACCCCGTGCCTTTTCATGAATTCCTTGGCGTATCCCTTGCTCCATTCCAGGCGAGCACCGGCCCTTCCGGGACCGAAAAAGGAGATGCCCTTGTCCCTCAAGACATCCCCCAAACCTGCGGCCAAAGGTGCCTCGGGTCCTGACACCACTAGATCAACAGCCCGGGAAACACAGAATCGTGCCAACCCCTCCGGGCACGCCCAATCCAAATCCACATTCCCGGCGATCTTTCTCGTTCCCGGGTTTCCCGGCGCGGCAAAAACCTGTTCAACGGAAGAGCTCCGGGCAAGGGCCCACACCAAAGCGTGCTCCCTGCCCCCGGACCCAACGACAAGAACTCTCAAAAGAAGCCCCCCAAATCAGTGCAAAAAGTGCCTTTTGCCCGTGATGACCATGACCAAGCCCAGGGCGTCGGCTGCCTTCAAAGATTCATCATCCCGCAAGGAGCCCCCGGGATGAGCCACCGCGACGACCCCCGCTTTCGCAGCTTCTTCCACGGCATCGGGGAACGGGAAGAACGCATCGGAGGCCATAACCGAGCCCCGCAACCTCTCTTTGCCTCGTTCGGCGGCAATCTTGACGCAATCTACCCTGTTGGGTTGACCCCCGCCTATGCCTACGGTGGCCCCACCCTTCACCATCACCACAGCGTTCGACCTCACGTGTTTGCACACCGCCACCGCCAGCTTAAGATCCTGCATTTGCTCTTGTGTGGGTTTTTTCCGGGACACAACACGCCAATCCTCTTCGTCGGGTAGCACCCGGTCTTCCTCTTGAATCAACAAGCCGCCCAAAGCACTCTTGACCCCGAAAGACTGCCTGATGGAACCATCCACTTTGAGGATCCTGAGATCCTTTTTCGCCTTGAGAACCCCCAACCCCCCTGAGGTATAACGAGGGGCGAGAACCACTTCCAAAAACGGTTTCTTCATGGCAAGGGCGGTCTCTTCATCCACCTCACAGTTAAAGCTCACAACTCCGCCGAAAGCGGACAGCGAGTCCCCTTCGAACGCCTTTTCAAACGCATCCCTGGGGGTCTTTCCCGTGGCTGCCCCGCACGGTGCCCCGTGCTTGACGATGACGCAGGAGGTTTCGGGAAGATCCCATACCGCCCTGAATGCCCCGGAGGCATCGTTTATGTTGTTGTAAGAAAGATCCTTGCCCCCTAGCTGCTCGAAACCGCGTCCGCCCAATTGGGGCTCGTAAAACGCGGCCCTTTGGTGTGGATTCTCACCGTAACGCAAATCCAAACCTTTGTTGTAACCGAAGGTGATCTCCTCGGGAAAATTCAAGGGCCACCCGCAAAATGATCCCCCCAAAAAAGAAGCTACGGCTGCATCGTAAAACGCGGTGTGGTTGAACGCCTGCACAGCCAGGTCCCTTCGGGTCTCGTAATCAAGGTCACCCCGGGCGGTGAGTCTTTCTATCACGTCGGGGTACCTGTTGGGATCACAAACGGGTATCGTCCAGGCAAAATTCTTGGCCGCCGCCCGCAAAAGCGTAGGCCCCCCGATATCTATCTGCTCCAAAATATCTTCGAAGGAGTTTTTCGGGTTTGCCTGCGCCTCCACGAAAGGGTAAAGGTTACAGACAACCATATGTACGGGGCTAATGTTGAGTGCTTTAAGCTGCTCCACATGCTGTTCGTCATCACCCTTGGCCAGGATACCCCCGTGAACCATAGGGTGAAGGGTCTTAACCCTACCGTCTAAAATCTCCGGAAAACCCGTCACGTCGCTGACATCTGTGACAGGAAGGCCCGCCCCCCTTATGGCCCGGGCCGTGCCCCCTGTGGAAACGAGCTCCCAACCCAAACCCGCAAGATTTTTCGCAAACTCACCCAACCCGCGTTTATCGTAGACGCTCAAAAGAGCCCTTTTCTTCACAGGGATGACTCCTTTCGAATGCTGACCCTCCTGCCCTCCAAAGTCACCCGACCCCGGGCGATGAGGGTGATGGCCTCAGGCAAAATGCGATGTTCAACCTCAAGTATCCTTGCCGCAAGAGATTCTTCCGTGTCGCCTTCAAGAACATCGACGGCTTCCTGAACGATGATGGGACCGCCGTCTACCGTCTCATCCACAAAGATGACGGACGCCCCGGAGACTTTTACCCCGTACAGGAGGGCTTGCCTTTGGGCGAACAGCCCGGGGAAAGCGGGAAGGAGTGCGGGATGCACGTTTATGATCTTTTGGGGAAACTCGTCCAAGAGGGCGGGCCCCACCAGCAGCTCGTAACCTGCCAAAACAACCAGATCCACGCGGCTTTCTTTCAAAACCCGAGCTACGCGGGTTTCGTGGGAGGATCGACTCTCCCCTTTCTGCCGGCACACCGCTACCCCAAGCACCCCGTAGGATTCTGCCTTTTTGAGGGCGGGCACACCTTTTCTGTTGGACACGACGACTTTGACCTCCGCAGGGAGGGTCCCCGCCGCGCACCCTTTCAAGATGGCTTCAAGGTTTGAGCCCCTTCCCGACACCAAAACCCCCAGGGGCAGTTTTTTCTCATTCATCTCCCTTTACCTCACCGATCACAAACGCTGAGTCAAGGGCCGAAAGGGCGGCGTCAACCACGTCCGACCCGACCACTACGGCCATGCCCACCCCCATGTTAAAGACCCTTCGCATCTCGTGGGGGGAAACGCCCCCTATCCTCTCGATCATCTTGAAGATCACAGGTACGGGCCAATCGAAAGTCAAACTAGCTTTGAGGCCCCGGGGAAGTATTCTCCCAAGGTTTCCTTGGAGACCCCCGCCGGTGA
>MTKW01003594.1_pt1 | contig 22951 bp, 15 predicted proteins | sample 1042761 | NCBI WGS metagenome assembly MTKW01 (sample SAMN06205366, study PRJNA360243) | anaerobic digester metagenome | biome: Wastewater treatment plant; feature: Anaerobic digester sludge; material: sludge; isolation source: anaerobic digester fed with sludge from wastewater treatment plant ...
AAAAATAGACGGTATCCAATTTGACTTTCCGGGCCGCGGCGACGACTTCTTCCGGTGTTACCTGCTCCAATTTCTCTATCACCTCATCAAGGCTGTGTTGGCGCCCCCCGATATCGGCATCGAGATAGAAATTGACAAGGCTGTTCGGGTTGTCGGCCTGAGCGCGCAGCTGATTGATAAAGCCGATGCGTGTGTTTTCCATCTCCTCGCGGGTAATATCCCCGCGGGCGATGGCTTCGGTCTGCGCCTGTATTATCTCCATGGACTTCCGGTAGTGTGCAGGGTCAATGCCGGCGGCGATAATCATGATCCCTTTGTGCCTTTCCAGCCGCGAAAAAACAAAGTAAGCCAGGCTGGCTTTCTCCCTTACATTCTGAAACAGCTTTGAGTGAGGGAAAACACCCAGGATGCCGTTATAGAAGGCCAGAGGATAATAGAGATCATCATCAAAAGTGATGTTGGTGCGGTAGCCGAGAACAAGCTGGGCCTGATTTACAGACATCAGCTCCTCCCTGGTAATCACTTCTCGCCCGTTATCCCTGTAAACCTCCGTGGAAGGCAGTTCCCTGATCATCGCTTTACGGGAAAAAGAGAAGGTATCGGCTACCAGCGCCTCGATCTCCTCCCTGTCCCGGAGCCCCACGATATACAGATCGATCGGGTTTTCACCGAGCAACTCGCGAGAATAATTGTAGAGCCCTTGTGGTTCAATCGGTGCCAGTTCTTCGGTGTCTCCGAGTTTGTAAATCCCGTACCGTTCCTGGCTGCACATCTCCTGGATACAGCGTTCCAGAGCATAGGCGGTCTTGTTGTTGATCAGACTCTTTATCTCCTGCTCCAGCTGGATTTTCTCCTGTTCCACATATGCGCCTCGGAAACCGCCCTCCTCAACCAGTGGCTCGCTCAGAAGGCTCTTCAGAATATCCAGCCCTCTCCGAAAATAATTTTTCTCCTCCAGATAACCGGGATGGACCATATCCAGCGATATCTCCACCAGATGACGTTCTCCCTTCTTCCCCACATCGGTGGACAGTTCCGCCCCGTACAAGCTCTCCAGTTCCCGTTGCAGACGGATACTGTCGGGATAACGCTGCGTTCCCCTTTTCAATACCGACGGCAACAAGGCGGTCTTGGAGGCAAGCTCCTTCTTCAATTCCTGGTGAATATACATCTTTACGGTTACCGTTTTGAATTTGTCGGTAGGCAACCAGAAAAAACGTATGCCGTTTGAAAGCTCGTTGATGATCGGTTTTCCAAACAAATATGCACCCTCCCAACCGTTTTTATGCTGTGATACCAAATGTTTTAATTTCCATAAACAGTTCTTGATTTCCTGCTTATGCCTGTTTTTCTCTTGATTTAGGGTTAAACCATGTTTTTATTTGCTGCTTCTATATTGCTGCCGATACCCAGATAATATACCAGCAACGGCGGCACGCCGAATAGAAGCGTAGTCGCGGCGGCCACCACCCCGGAATCATTGAGCAGAAGGGCGGCCACGCTGCCGGCAACGATGGCCATGATACCTGAAAAAAGATAACGGTTCCTGTTTTTTAATATTTTAATCCGGCCTACCGGATAATAGAAGAGCAGCACCATCAGGCCCATAAAAGCAACCAGCGCATAAGACCATATCGAATAACGGAGCAACCTTATATTCATGGCCAGTTTGCGTCTCAACACCCCCTGTACTCCGGCCAAATCACCTTTGCTCCACATTTCGCAGAATGATTGCAGGTGCCAGTGCAGGCCCGAACCCCAAAAATGGTTAAAAGCCCAGAATAAAAAGATGAGCAGGGCCAACGAAGCGATGATAAAGGCCGGGGCAAGATTGAATTTTGTCGCTGCCCGGACAATTCCGCCGGCAGCCAGGCCAAAGGCTACAACGGCAGCTATGGTGCCCCCTACATTGGCACCATAGGACGGCGAGGCCATCAGGAAAATAATACCGACATAAAAACCAATCGTGAGGATGATGACGGGAATAAAGATTGAGGCCCCCCTGTCTTCGCCCTCTTTAGCACTCCTTTTCCCATCGACAGCGGCTCTCCTCCGTTTGAAGATCGCCTCCCGACCGGATTTCAATACTTCGAACAGAGCAACGGTTCCCAGTATGGCCGATCCAATCGTGGCTCCCATATATTCATTGCCCATCCCATAAAAACGGGCACCGGCGGCGGGATCATAACCCAGAAAAGAATATTGCTGCAAGGGGGCTCCGCTGACAAGGTCCGCAATGAGCAGCAAAGAGGTGCCCAAACCCAGCACCACCCAGAAAACATATCTTCCGGAAGGCAGTAATTTCAACAGGCCGGCCAACCCGAGAAGGGCCGCATTGGTGACAATAACCAACGTGGCGGTCATCCATACAGAATCAAGAGGGAACCCTTTAAATGCCGCCAACAGGAGGAGGGTGACGGGAAAGATCATCGCCCCTTCAACCAGAACCATGATTATTTTTTTAAATTTCATGATAAAGCCGGAAACCAGGGCCAGGGCCCCGGCAAAGAGCGTTAATGTTAAAAAGATGAGGTAGCCTCGCAGCAGCGCCGGCCTCTGGTCATATATGGGTGCCACGCGTTCAGCTATCATACCTACAAACTCACGCGGCTGCGCATGGGGAACGGTTTGGACGGGCAGCCCCACGATATGGGGCGGGAAATCCTCGATTCCCAGATGAGTTAAAATTGTGGCCGGGATGTCAATGTTGGCTACCAGCCCGTTGCGTCGGGTCGTAGGGCCGGTCAACAGCCCGGGAGCAAACTCTCCCCCGGCAACCACCAGAGGGGTCAGTTGCCTGCCGCTGTTAAGATACTGCCGTGGAGGTGAAGGCGAAACCATCATAAAGAGAAGGTCGGGGCTAAACCGATCCGAGAAATTGCTTAAAAAATCATCCAGTTCCGCAAATGTAAGCTGCATAAGGTTCTGTATCCGTGAGGGCGTACAGGCATTGCTCTCTTCATCTATCCTTGTAATATCCCCCCAATCCACGACTACCAGGGAGACATCTTCAAAAGAGGCCGTTACCGCCTCGGTGACAGCCTTTACATCGATCCGATGCCCGTAGGGGAATAAGGGATCTTTGATGAGCATCTCTTCACTTACATTGCCGACAGCTACCAGACCACGTTGATCCATGGCCGTCAGGACCCCCGGCCTCCGTTTGATATCCGTATCGGCGTTACCAAAAACCGCAACTTTCCCTCCCGACCGCGTAATCATATCTCCCAAAGCCCCCGGAACCACTTTATATCCCCATGTTGCATTGGCGGTTTCAAGCTCCGCAAGAGCGAGGTTGAATACTTCGCCCAAGGGTGCCTCGCCCATATAACGGTGATATACAGTCTGCGCCGGATAGCCGTTAAATTCCTCGTCCCGGGTGAAAGCAAGCTTGGACAGGTTACCGGCTGCCGCCCTGCTGCCGGCGCCCATGCTCAGGTGGCCGCTTTCACTGCCGACACGCCCGCCCTTGATATTAAGAAGCCCCAATCCTCCGCGATCAATCAACCCGTCAAGGGTAGGGCCCGCATACGTAAAAAGGTCTTCCACCGCAAGTCGATCCACGATCAGCAGCAGCACTTTACGCTCATTGTTTTCGCCGGTATCAAGACCGTAGCAAATACCGGGTACGGCTATGAAAAGGAAGATCGGGATGTACAGGAAATAACGCAGAACAGCCTTCATTTTACGTGGCTCACCTCTGCCATATCATCTGCACTCATAAAACCGTGGTAAAGCTCTCCGGTGCGCCTGAACATCTCCTCCCTGGAAAAAAGGGCTTTTACCCTGGCCTGCCCCCTGGCAGCCATCTTCCCGGCCGCATCCGGATCAGATAACAGCTCTTCAATGGCATGGGCCAGGGCATAGCTGTCACCGGGCGGTACCAGTTTTCCGGTCTGATCATGGATAATTATCTCCGGAATCCCTCCCGTCCGGCTGGCCACTACCGGACGGGAGGCAGCCATGGCTTCCAGTATCGTCAATGAAAGCCCCTCGGTATATGAAGGGAGAACAAAGATATCCAACATCGACATCAATAAAGGAACATTCTCCATATGCCCGGTAAAAAAAATTTTTCCCTTCAGTTCCAGTCTTTGAACCAAAATCTCCAGAAAGCTGCGCATCGGTCCGTCGCCGATGATCACAAAACGCAGATGAGGATATCGTCCGCTCAGGATAGCGGCCGCCTGGATCAGATGCCTGATTCCTTTTTGGGGAGCAAGTCGGGCCACGGTGCCTACGAGGACGGTACCTTCTTTCTTGATAAAATCAAGACAGGTTTTGGCGGCGGGCTGATTTGCTTGCCACGCCTGCTCAAACGGCACGGTATTTATCCCGTTATGGATGACTTCTATTTTTTTCTCATCTATCGTTGTATTCCTCAAAAGATACTCGGCAAGAGATTTTGATACGGCAATATATCTGTAAGCCCAATTGCCCTGGGCGTTTTCAATGGTCCGGAAGAGGCGGGGTAAAATCCGGCCACGGATAGGATAGGCCGGATAATTATGGACGGTAACGACCACGGGTATGCCCATGATCCGCCCGGCAAGGCGCCCCCACAGACTCATCTTGAAACCGTGTACATGTAGAAGCCGGGGACGCTCCCGGCGCAGAATGGTCAACAATCTCTTCAAGGCATAAAGATCTCTGCCCGGAGAGATTTTTCCCGTCAGGGGCAGTTCAAAAACATCGACGGCAAGACGCCGCGCTGTTTTGGCGATGGAACTTCCCCCCGGAGCGACCAGGATCAGCCGGTAAGAATGGCGAAAATGGCCGAGCAGCTCTTCCACGTGTTTCTGCATCCCTCCGCTGCAGGGCCTTACCAGGTAACAGATAGTATCCATTTTGTGTCTCTACCTCCCTTTCAAGTTATTCTTCCCCTTTACCCTCGATAAATAAACAGGTCCGGGACACTTTCCACAACTGTTCCCTGACCATCCGCAGGCCCTGTCTCCCGGTTGTAACGGCGGCGCAGATATCCGGGATATTAAAGTGATACAAATTGACTTAAAAACAGCCCCATGTTAAGATGATGTTGTAGTTTTGGCAGCTATGCGCCCGTGGTGAAAGGGATATCACGCAGGCCTCCGGAGCCTGAAGTCGGGGTTCGAATCCCTGCGGGCGTACCACTTTTACAATTGATTGCCGGAAGGGAGTGATTTGATGGGTCATAATTCAAAAAACAAGTGCGCTCGGCAGCCCGAAAAAAAGAAGGATAATAAAGAAAACAACTGTTGCTGCGGCCATGAAAACAAAGAGAAAAGTAACGATAAGGGAAAATGTTGCGAAAGCTGAAACCGTGAAGCAGGGAGGCAGTTTTTGCGGGTAACCGGGAAGTCAGAGAAGATGCCCATCCCCTCCCCTGCTTCTTTCTGTAGGCTACCTTTACAAATAAAAAAAAGAATCTTCTACATCTGTTAATTTCACCTATAATTCAGCCCTGACCGTATAGACCCCTCCTTCCAGTTTCTTCCCTACCTTGAAGCCCACTTTTTCTATAAGGCGCATGACGGCGGCGTTATCATGCAGGATATCGGCTGTAAAACCCAGTAAACCCTGTTTCTTTGCCACCTGCGTGATATAAGACAGCAATGCACTGCCGATACCCTGGTTCTGAAAATCATCCCTGACCACGATAGAAACATCGGCATCCAGAGTCCCCTCGATGATCTGATACTGGGCCAGTCCGGCGATCAGCTCCACGCCATCCTTCTCCATCACGGCCAAAAGGACCATCCCCCTGGTATAATCGATGACCACAAAAGATCTCTGGAGTTCCTGATGAGAGATATCTCTGCGTACGGAAAGAAAACGCCTGTACATGGTTGTATCCGAAAGCGAATAGAAAAAATTTTTGATCAGAGGCTCATCACTTATCTTAACGGGGCGGAACATGATCGTCTTGTTGTCTTTTATGGTTCTGTATGTCTCCAGTTCCTGCGGGTATTCCCCCTCCTTTCCGGTAATAAAGGCCTGATCCCTGTAAATAAGATTTCTTTTTTTAGCTTCCTCAATCAGCCATGAACGAAATTTGGGGTGCGCGATGGTGATGAGCGACATCGCCCGCTCGCGTATGTTTTTCCCGTGCAGATAGGCGATCCCGTATTCGGTTACCACATAATGAATGTCCCCCCTGGTCAGGGTAACACCCGCCCCTTCCTTTATGGAAGGGATGATCCGTGAAATCCGGCCGTCGGTGGTGGTGGACTGCAGAACCAGAATGGGCTTGCCCCCGGGAGCAAGGGCGGCGCCGCGCATAAAATCCGACTGGCCGCCGATGCCGCTGTAAAAAGAGTTCCCGATGGATTCGGCGGTACTCTGCCCGGTGAGATCAACCTCCAATGCGCTGTTGATGGCAATCATCTTGTGATGTTGGGCGATTATCAGCGGGTTGTTTGTATAGTCGATGGTTCTGAATTCAATGCCGGGGTTATCATGGATATAATCATAGGTTGCCCTGTTAGCCATGCAGAAAGAAGCAATCGTCTTGCCGCGATTGATCGTTTTTTGGGTGTTATCGACCACCCCCTTTTTCATCAAGGCGACGATCCCGTCGCCGAGCATTTCCGTATGAATGCCGAGGTGCTTCTTCCCGTCCAGGCATGACAGGATGGCATTGGGAATACTACCGTAACCTACCTGAATAGTATCCCCGTCTTCGATGATGCGGCTGACGTTTTGACCGATCCTCTGCACGATCTCTTTCGGGGCAAAGGTATTGTATTCAAGAAGTTCTTCATCATGTATAACCGCATAGTCGATATCACCTATATGGATGAAGGTATCGCCGTGGACTCTGGGCATCCGCGCATTTATCTGCGCGATAACCAGTGATGCTTTTTCCAAGGCGGCTTTGACAGTATCGGCACTCACGCCCAGACTCATGTAGCCATGATCATCAGGAGGCGATGTCTGGATCAGGGCCACATCCACCGTTACCAACCCGCGCCGGAATAACTCCGGCACATCGGAAAGGAATATGGGCGTATAGTCCGCATCGCCCCGATTAACGGCATCTCTGGTGTTATGACCGATAAAGAAGGAGTTGTGTCTGAAATTGTATTTGAACTTATCATAAGTGTAAGGAGCTACCCCCAATGTCCAAACGTGAATAATCTCCGTATCGTAAAAAGCCTTGGGATTCTCCTCGACGTAAGCGGCCAGCTTCTTGACCAGGTACTGAGGCTCTCCGCAACCGGTACCGATAAAGATACGATCCCCGGCATGGATATGGCTGAAAATCATCTCCTCGGATACAATTTTATGCTCATAACCGCTTCTCCGACTGAAATTCTGATTTTTATGGTTTTTTCCGGCACCGGTGTGATCCAATCTTCCTGCCTCCCCCGATTTTTTATTATCGTTCATTTAATATACCAAAAATCGCCGCACTAGACAAAACCCGGCGTGTATAATGATTTTTGAGGATGAATCGGGATGAGAAGGCAGTATCTTTAAATATGCGTCGCTCGGCGGTAGCCCCTGAATTCTTTTTCGATCATTTCACCCAGCTTGAAGATGGCCTCTTCATTACCGACCCGGCTGATGATCTGCAACCCGATGGGCAGCCCGTCATCGTTTTCGGCGACCGGGACAATGAGGGCCGGCAGTCCCCAGGTATTGGCATAAGCGACAAAAGGGATATAGCGACGATAAGTCATGCGCAGCGAGAAGAGTTCCTGAAAAACTTTGCCGTGGGGGGGAGCGGGAGTATGATAAACCGGCAAGATCAGCAGACGGCGGTCAAGGTATGCCGTCACCCGGGGATCACCCGCAGCGATTGTCTGCTCGATCTCCCTTATCTTTTGCGGACTCGGCCTCAACAGGCCGGCACCGCACAGCGCCCAGCTGAAATACCAGTGCAGCTCCGAAGAACGAAATATTTTTTCCTTCAGGTACTCCGCCACCGGCCGGACGGAGCGATTTCCAAAAGCGATCCTGCCGTAATCATGCGCCCCATTGATAGACATAATCAACTGCCACAGGACTGCGGATTGATGGTAATAAGGCGGCTGCTCGTCAGCCGATTTAAAGTTGTTTTTCAAGAAAACGCCGGCGGCGGCAAGTGCCTTCAAGGTCGGTTGATCGACCGGATAAAAAAGCTGCTCGACAGGCATGGTCACCGTGAATGTGTCGAGGTCACATTTTTCCGGTCGGCGGCGGCTTATAATTTCATTGATCAGGCGTGCATCCCGGACCGATTTGGCCAGAGCACCGATGCCCAGCATCCGTTCCTGCAACGGGATGTCCTCATCGGGGAACTGGCCGACGGAAGAGACTTGCCCGTTGCCGCTTCTGAAACCGATCACCCCGTTGAAGTGACTGGGAAAACGGATCGAGCCGCCGATATCCGATCCGACCCCCACCGCCGCCCCGCCTGCGGCGATCAGTGCTCCTTCACCGCCGCTTGAACCGCCGGCCGTCCGGCTAAAATCCCAGGGGTTGCAAGTTCTGCCGTAGAGCTTGTTCTCTGTCTCCTGACAGAAGCAGAGCACCGGCGTATTTGTTTTACCGAGGATGATCGCCCCTTCTTCTTTCAGACGGGTAACAATGGCGGCATCTTTTTCGGCAACAAAGTTACGCCGATGGGGAAGCCCCCCTGCCGTGACCATCTCCGCCACATCAAATGATTCCTTCATGCTGATTGGAACACCGTACAAACGCCCTTCAGGGGCTTTGTTTTTTAACTGCTCATCAATATTTTGAGCTTCGTTTCCGGCCCGGCCGAAACGCTTCTCCACCAGGCAGTTCAGGTAAGGATTGATCTTTTCCAGGCGGTTGATATAAGTATTCACCGCCTCCAGAGAGGATAAATTACGGGCGGCAATCTCCGAAGCCAGTGCGGTGGCATCCAGATCCAATATCGTCATGGGATCGTACCTCCTCGTAATTTTATCAGTACTTTGCCAATTTACTGTCTATTGACAAGCTTATACCACAGAATTGGGCTTTGTCAACAAATGGGGGCGGGGGGATCATGCCGGCGAAATGATATAACCCCGCCCCGGAGTTACTTCCGGCCACATATTCTGCTGGTGTTTATGGCGGAAAGGAAGGTGCTTGGCCAAAAACCCAAGATTCCTCGCTGCGCTCGGAATGACACCCTTTTTTGTCATTCAGAGGGAGCGTCCAACGGACGCGACCGAAGAATCTTAACCACTCTCGTCCCGCTTCTATCTTACTTTCATAGCAATAACTCAAAAAGGGGGTTCAGGCCTGTATCTTTAGGGGAGTAAATATATCCGAAAAGCTTGCCCCGGCCGAAAAAAGAAGGAGGTGATAATTGGAATTCCCGGGCGGCAAATAATTCCCCGTATTATTTTGAATTCATGGCTATACCACGGATCTCCTGCCATCTTTCCCGGGCCATCTTGGCATACTGCGGTGATTGGTCTTTATAGTTGGAAATCAATTGGCCAAACCAGCGGATCGCTTCCCGATCATTGTCCAGGCGCATGTGCAGCTCTCCAATCAGGTACATCATCTGGGGCAATTGGTGGGTCAGGTTCCGATCCGTCTCAAAAGCTTCTGTATAATAATAAAGAGCGTTACCAAGATTGATTTTCTCGTCATCTTCTTCACCGGCAAAGCGATGGGTCCATGCCAGCTGCAAAAAGAGCCCCCCCTTGATGACCTCTTTCTCCTGGTTGATAAAAGAGCAGATGATGGCTCTCTGAAACGAATATACCGCCAGCTCATGTGTGCGTTCCGCGCTGAAATCCTTCTCGGCGGGAAGTAAAACCGACTTCAGGTGTCGGACCGTTTCCGAAGACGGTGAGGTAAAGTTTTTGGTAAAACTGTAGCCACAGACGGGGCAGACGCTGACCGCATAATGGATCGGGTTGGGACCGTCGCAATGGGTGGCAAAATCCGTATCGACCCTGATAACCCGCTGCCTGCTTTTTTTTATACGAAACTCCCTGAATTTATTTTGGCAGATCGGACATGCAAATGTTTTTTTAAAGAAAATTGATGGTTTAATTCTAATCTCTCCCAACGCATAAATACTATTTCACGGTATAATCTTGTTCAATGGATATTCAATAATGCCTTCGGCACCGGCTTCCTTCAGCTGGCAGATGAGCTCCTTGACCTCTTTTTCATCGACGATGGTTTCCACCGCAAACCATTCTTCCTGAAAGAGATTGGAGATGGTGGGCTTGCGCAGTGCGGGCAGCAGATCCATCACCCGCGTCAGATTATCGGCACTTACGTTCATTTTTAAAGCCACTTTCCGCTCGGCCAACAGTGCACCCTCGAGCAACATGACCATGTTCTCGATCTTCTTCCTTTTCCATGGATCCTCCCAGCTCTTCCGGTTGGCCACCAGCCGCGGCGTGGATACGAGCACCGTCTTCAGGATGCGCAGATTATTGGCTTTAAGCGAACGCCCCGTCTCCGTGAGCTCAGCGATCGCATCGGCCAAAATGGGTGGCTTCACTTCCGTGGCCCCCCAGGAAAAGACGATGGAGGCGGTAATTCCTTTTTCTTTCAGATAACGACGTGTAGTCTCCACCAGTTCGGTGGCGATCTTTTTGCCTTCAAGATCACTGACGGTGCTTATCTCTGAATCCTGCGGAACGGCAAGAACAAGGCGCACCGGCCTCAACCCGGTCTTGGCAAATACCAGCTCGGCAACCTCCACAACATCTGCGCCGGTTTCGGTAATCCAGTCTTTTCCGGTAAGGCCCACATCCATGACCCCGTCCTGAACATAGACGGGTATCTCCTGAGCACGGATCAGAATACATTCAATCTCTTCATCATCAATATAAGGAAAGTAAGATCTTTCCGTAAGGCTGATATTGTATCCGGCCTTCTTGAATATTTCCAGCGTGGAACTTTGGAGGCTTCCAGCGGGAAGGCCCAGTTTGAGTTTGTTCATGTGGCATTTTCCTCCCCTTACTTCGTAGAAATATTAACATAATATAGCGGTAATTGTCAAACATAAAGGGGTGTCTTTCCGCTCAAGAAGCCGGAATGATAATTATCTCCATGGAAGGATATTGGCGCTTAAATAGCGAATATATAAAAGATTGCCTAAATATTATTTTGATCCGGCTGTGAAAGGACAAGATAAAAATCGGGAGGTTTTATTTATATGAGTGTCAGTGAGATGAGTCGTGCCAAAAAACACCTGCAGACAACCAGAAGAATCAAGGAACTTCTGCCCCGCTTCTTCATGAGGATGATGGCCAGAAAAGATGAACATGAGCCGCTGGCCTGGTGCATGGTGGGGATCCCCCCGGAGCTTCTGAAGGCTTTCGATCTGCTGTGGGAATGGCCTGAAAACTTCGGGACGATGTGCGCCGCGGCCATGATTGCACCCCGGTTCATCGAGGCGGCGGAAGGAGAAGGATTCTCACCGGAGTTATGTTCATACGTCACCAATACCCTCGGTTACTGTAAAAAATATATCGATACGGGAGAGGTCCCCGAGGCACCTCTCGGCGGAATGGGCCACCCTACCATGCTGTTGGGTTCCGGCTTTGCCTGTGAACCCCGCTGGAAATGGTTCCAGACCATCGCCACCAGATACATAGATGTTCCGGTCTATAACTCCGATCCGCTGGCCCCCCCATGGGATATCGATATCAAGGATCCCCGGGTTGTCGAACATTACAAGGAACAACTACGGAGAGACCTTCATGGCCAGATAGAATTTCTGGAGAAACACACCGGTAAAAAACTTGATCCGGATCTGCTACGGGAGCTGCTCAAACTATCGCACGAAGCCCTGAAATATTGGCGGGAAGTCATTTACCTGCGCAGGGCTAAGCCTTGCCCGATGGGATCTACCGATTACTTTAACGCTATCATCCCCCAGATGTACATGATCGGTGAACCGGAAGCAGTAGAATTCTACAAGGAGCTGTACGAGGAAGTTAAAGATCGCGTTGATAATCATATCGGCATCGTAGATGAAGAAAAATACCGGTTGATCTGGTTTGGGCTCCCCCCCTGGTACAACCTCGGCATGTTCAACTATCTGGAATCCCTGGGGGCGGTTGTGGCCTATGAATCTCCTTACAACATCACCGAGTGGATGGAATATGATATCAGTGATCCGCTCGAAGCACTGGTGGAGAGAACCTGGTCACGGGCGGCGATGATCCATTCCTTCGGCACCGAAACGATGCCGGAAATATGCAACCCCGCTGTATTTGGAGGTATAACCGGTGGGAACCTGCTTAAATACCTCGTCGAGGAGTTCAGCCTCGACGGTGCCATCATGCACCTGACCCGTTCCTGCCGGGTAATGTCCTTTGGACAGATACATTCCAGGAATCGCCTGGCCGAATTGGGGATACCTGCGCTGATTTTTGAAAGCGATATGGCCGATCCGCGTCACTGGTCGGATGCTCAGATCAAAAACCGGGTGCAGGCATTTATGGAAACTCTGGAAAAATCAAAGAAGTAAATAATACCCATCCCGAACACTCCGGAGCTGTACTCGTTGAAGATCCTGGAGTGATCCGGAGCTTACCCGGTATTATTTATGGAAAAAAGGAGCGATTGAATATGTCTGAACTCAAGGGTCTGGCCCGCGCGGCGGATCTCTCCAAAAATCGCAGCAAGAGGGTTGAGCAGCTGAAAGACGTAGGCCGAAAAATATTCGGTTATATCTGCTGCTTTGCCCCGCCGGAGATAATGCATGCGGCCGGGATCGTACCCTATCGGATTACCGGATTGCCGGGAGATACGACCTCCGAAGTTGATTCCCAACTGGAGCCATACGGTTGCAGTTATGTCCGCAATTGTTATGCTCAGGCGATGAAAGGGCGCCTGGATTTCCTGGACGGGTTGGTAATTTCCCACAGCTGCGATATGGTCCAGAGACTTTACGGGATCTGGACCTACTATCGGCCGCTCGATTATTCCCGCCTGATCAACTACCCCCATCAGCTTTACAGATGGTCGCAGGATTTTTATAAACGTGAACTGATCTTTTTTAAAGAAAGCCTGGAAAAATATACCGGAAGCCGGATCAGCGAGGCCACGATCAGGAATTCGATAGCCATATTCAATCGGAACCGCGCTCTGATCAGAGAACTATACCGGATGCGCAGCGGTGATAAACCCGCTCTGCTAAGCAGTGAACTCATGGATGTTCTGGTCGCCGGCGGGGTTCTGCCCGCCGAGGAATTCGGGGAACTGCTTGCGGAGGTTATCGAGGAAGTGAAGAACCGCCCTTTGAAAGAACTTCCGCAGACGCGGATTATGGTCTGGGGCTGTATCATCGATGACCCGGTTTTTTATCGATTTATTGAAGAAGCAGGCGGCCAAGTGGTATCCGATGATACGTGTATCGGAACGCGGACCTGGAATCAGGATGTACCCGATCTGGAAGACCCCTATGAAGCCCTCAACAAACATTATCTGGTCCATTTTCAATGCCCGCGCACCGACCGGGGGCCCGGCTGCCAACGCTTTGATTATGTTGTGGACCTGGCCGGGGATAATAAAGCGGATGGGGTAATCGGTTATACCATCTCTTTCTGTGATCCGCATAAACTTGATTATCCCGATTTACGGGACTATTTGAAGCAGAAAGATATACCCATGTTGTTGATCGATGACAATTACAGTTTCTCACCGGAAGGGGCACTCAAGACACGGATCCAGGCATTTATTGAACTGCTCGGATAGAGAGAAAAATGAAATCCATAAAAAAGGGGCCTGTACCACTTGTTAAAGAGGTACAGGCCCGCTGTTGTTTAGCCTAACTTTCGGCCGGTTGTTTCTTTGATTCGGACTTGTTGATCCAGAGTGCAAACGCCAGAGCTACAACCAGAACCATCCGCACCGGCTTGAAGATATAATCCCAGATATAGGCCGCAAAGGGAACACGCGGATTGGCGGGTAAGCCGTACTTGGCCTCCGCATCCTCCTTGCCTTCTTTCAAAATATAGATCATCCCGGTCCCATCCACTTCCTCGAGGCCGTAAATATCGGCATTGGGGAAAATGCCGTTTCTTAGCTCTTTCCTTCTTTTCTTGGCCATACTGATGATCTCCTTACGGCTCCCATAGGTTATCGCGCCGGTAGGACACGTTTTTGCACAAGCCGGTATCTCTCCGTTGGAGATACGATCATAACAAAAGGTGCACTTGCGCGCAACGTTGGCGACACGATCAAATCCTACCACATTGAAAGTACAGTTGGCCACGCAGTAGTTACAACCGATGCATTTCTTATCGTCGATAACCACCGTGCCAAAATCGGTATGGCTGATCGCTCCCGCCGGGCAAGCCTTTGCGCAGGCGGCATCCGTACAGTGCATGCAGCCAAGCTTGGTAAAGATCCATTGATCTTTATCAAGTTCTTCGTTGTGGTATTCCTTGAATCCAATCTTGGTCCAGGTATTGGCGGAGAAGTTAGGTGGATTCTCATAGGTTCCGTTAAAAACGGTCTCATCTGAGGGCAACTGATTCCACTGTTTACAGGCTACCTGGCAAGCACGGCATCCCGTACATTTGGACGTATCGATTAACATGGATTTTTTCATGTTCTACACCTCCTTGTCAATCCGGAACAAGAATGCCTTGTATCGGCCGCCTCCCCGGTCTGCTTTAATATCTTGCGACATGTTATTTTCATAGCAGTAACCCCACCCCCTAGAATTTAACTCTCAATTTTTTATAAAACACAGATAAATTTTAAGTGCTCTTCTCCACCGGCTTGGCGGGAACAACTGTTGCCGCACTCTCCTTGACCTCGCCAAACTTGAGCCTCTTCGTATAACGATCGATAACCGGAACAAAAGCATTCATAATCAAGATCGAAAAAGCCGTCCCTTCGGTGGGAGCAAGCCATAACCGGAAAACCATCACGAGCACACCGATGCCGATACCGAAAATAATTTTCCCTTTATCGGTAATCGGACTGGTGACCCAATCGGTAGCCATGAAGAAGGCACCGAGTAAAACGCCACCGGTCAGGACATGGTATAACGGCCCCTGCCAACCTAAAGTCGGGATCGTAACCAGACCGATAACAAATACGGTAGCCACGATGGAAATCGGAATATGCCAGGAGATATGTCCCTTGCGCACCAGGTAAAGCCCTCCCAGGATTACAAGAAATGCTGTCGTTTCACCCAGCGCTCCGCCCGGATGTCCGAAAATCACCCGGATGAGGCTCGGCATCCCTTCGCCCTGAGCAAGAAGCGCAAGGGGGGTGGCCTGGGTCAAAGTATCGATACTGCCCAGATATGGTTTCAAGGGAGCAAAGCTTGCGGTTACATACTGAAACAGAGGAAGTATCAGGATAACTGAAACCCTTCCCAGCAGAGCCGGATTGTAACGGTTCCATCCCAATCCCCCCATCAATTCTTTGGCTACGCCGACCCCGATAAAAGTTGCCAGAGCAGCCGTCCACCATGAAGTACCCGGTCCAAAACATAAAGCCACGAGCAGACCGGTAACCATGGCGCTGCCATCGTTCAATGAAGGCTCTTTTTTAAGAAGCTTGCGGAATAGTAATTCCGTAAGAGCCGCAACCGCCAAACATACCGCAATCAGAAAAACGGCATTCAATTTGTACAAAATTATGGAAACAATGGCAACCGGCAGAAGGGCAATGAGGACATCCCGCATGGCGCCGGATACTGTTTCCCCGGAACGTAAATGTGGAGACGGCGATGTAATAAGCCTTAAATCTTTGTCCAACTCCAAATCCCTCCTCAGAACAATTTATCTATAATCAGATTTAGCTGATAATCTTTATTTTCTCTTTGCAGCCATGTGTTGCTTGGTTTGTCGAACAAACTGCACAATCGGCCTGTTTGAAGGACAGACATAAACACAAACCCCGCATTCAAAACAGTCCATGGCGCCCCACTCCACCGCCGAATCGTATCTGCCGGTTTCCGCATAGGTGCCGATATAATTCGGATAAAGCCCCATCGGACAATGGTCGACACATCTCCCACAGCGGACGCAGGACAGATGCTGAGGATCGGTAAACATCTCCGCGCTAAAGACCAGTATGCCGCTTGTACCCTTTATTATAGGTATATCAAGACGGGACTGAGCCCAACCGGTCATCGGTCCACCCATAATTACCTTGGCCGTAGCTTCGGTTTTCCCATCAACCTTTAATCCACCGCATTGCTCGATGATATGACCGATGTATGTCCCTATCCTTGCTTTGATATTTCCCGGCTTGACGATCCCGTCACCGCTGACGGTCAGCACTCTTTCATATAAAGGTTTCTCGAATCTTACCGCCTCATAAACAGCGATCGCCGTGGCCACGTTCTGCACAACGACGCCGACATCAAACGGCAGTTTCCCGGGAGGCACTTCGCGATCCATCACCGCTTTGATCAGCTGTTTCTCGGAACCCTGGGGATACTTGACGTCCAGCTCGACAACTTCCATATTCTTCTCACCGGAAATCTTGTTCCTGATTACTTCAATGGCATCACGCTTGTTGATTTCAATCCCATAATAAATCCTGGGCGCACCAACTACCTTGGCGATCAATTTGGTGCCCTCGATCATCGCTTCGGGCATCTCCAACATATTGCGGTGGTCACAGGTCAGGAAAGGCTCGCACTCACAAGCGTTGATAATTACAGCATCGATAGATCTCGGGGGACTTAATTTAACATGGGTGGGGAAAGCCGCCCCTCCCATCCCCACTATTCCTGCTTCCTTGATATATTCCTTGATCTGGTCTACGCTAACCTTATCGATGTCATTGTCCTTCCATTGCGGCTCTTCCTGCTCGGAATCCACCTTAATCACTACACTGTTGACGTTCGTCCCCGTAAAATATGGGCGGGGTTCAATGGCGATTACCTCACCATCCACGCTGGAAAAGATAGCCGCACTGACAAAAGCATCGCTGGAACCTATCTTCTGCCCTGTTTTAACTTTATCGCCGACCGCAACCAGCGATGAACAGGGTGCCCCTGTATGTTGGTGCAGGGGAATTACCACCTCTTCAGGCAGAGAGATGGTCGTTATCGGCTTATGTTCTGTATATTCCTTGTAGTGTGAGATGAATGCCCCACGTTCAAACGTTTTCGGTGTCACTCTTTACCACCCCCAAATTCTTCTTTTAATAATAAAAATACCCTGAAAAAATATTGTGACGAACCAGAACCACCTCCTATTCAGAAAATTAAAGATTTGCATACCTACTCTAATTCGTCAAAAACAAATGGTTTTCCTCCATTTTAGGAAGAAGATATATCCGAGAGATATTAAACAAGCTGGAAAATATCAGTTGCAAAGAAGTAGCTCAAAGCATTCCCAAAGCCCCCTTAATTTTAACAGATGGCAATTAACAATGTTAATACTTTAAGGCATTAACCTTCTTAAAAATAGATACTTCTACAAAAAAATCAATATTCCTTCTTATTAAAAAACTATTAACAATCTTACTATTGCAAATATGCCCTTTCGCTGTACGGTTTGGTTACAGAAAAGGGCATATTTATAGATTAAAGGCCGCATTACAGGCCTTATCTCCGGCTCTAGGGCCGGGGATATTGCGAAATCAATTTAAGACTCCTCTCGATCTCTTCTTCCGGAAGAGAATACTCGGAAAGATGGCCATCCAGATAGTTCTCATACCCGCTGAGATCCAGGAACCCGTGTCCGCTGAGGTTAAACAGGATTGTTTTGGCACAGCCTTCCTCCTTGGCCTTCAGCGCCTCCTCGATTACCGCCGCAACCGCATGGGTTGTCTCGGGGGCAACGACCGAACCCTGAACCTGAGCCCAGGTTACCCCGGCCCGGTAAGTGGCCAGTTGATTATAAGCTCTGGCCTCGACGAGTTTATCAACCACGAGCTGGCTTAACAGCGGGGAAGAGCCGTGGTAACGCAGACCTCCGGCATGGATCGGCGCGGGCATAAAGTCATGGCCGAGCGAATGCATCGGCAAGAGCGGCGTTAACTGCGCCGTATCCCCAAAATCATAGCCGAAAGGAGCCCGGGTCAGAGTCGGGCAGGCGGTAGGCTCAACCGCAATGATATCAACCTTTTTCCCGTAAATCTTATCGCGCAGGAACGGATAGGAGATGCCGGAGAAATTACTGCCGCCGCCCACGCACCCGATAACCATATCCGGGGAATCGTTTATCGCTTCAAACTGCTTCTGTGCTTCCAGGCCGATGACCGTCTGGTGAAGCATGACGTGATTCAATACACTTCCCAGCGAGTAACGGGTATCCTTGGAATTAACCGCATCTTCAATCGCCTCGCTGATAGCGATACCCAGGCTGCCGGCACAGTCGGGGTCTTCCTGCAGGATCTTCCGTCCGAAAGCGGTCTCCTCGCTGGGGCTGGCAAAACATCTCGCCCCCCACAATTTCATGAGCGCACGACGGTACGGCTTCTGATTGTAACTGACACGCACCATATAAACCCTGCATTCAAGCCCGAACAGCTTGCAGGCCAGACTCAGAGCGCTTCCCCATTGACCGGCACCCGTCTCCGTAGTGAGCCTCTTGATCCCGGCCACCTTGTTGTAATACGCCTGTGCTATCGCCGTATTCGGCTTATGGCTTCCCGCAGGGCTGACGCTCTCATCTTTGTAATAGATCCTGGCCGGCGTTCCCAGATATTTTTCCAGAGCATAAGCCCTTACCAGGGGAGTCGGCCTCCATAGCAGAAGTTTTTCCAGCACCTCGTCAGGAATTTCGATAAACCTTTCCACGGAAAATTCCTGCTCGATGAGGTTCATCGGGAATAGGGGCGCAAAATCATCCGGAGAAATTGGTTGGCCCGTACCGGGATGAAGTGGTGGTTTAACGGGATTGGGCATATCGGCCTGTATGTTATACCATGCTTTGGGAATCTCTCTTTCAGATAGTATTATTCTGTTCTCCTGCACCATAAACAACCTCCTTTTTAATTTTTTTCAAGAAAGCAGGAAATGAAAGGCCGTTAAAAAACACCCCCTTAAAAAATTAACCCCCGTCCATCTTGGGACGAGGGGGTTCTCGCGGTGCCACCCGAGTTACCTGTTAAAATCAACAGATCTCCTTGTCAGGTGCGGGAGATTACATTCCGGATCTGCATTTATCTCCGATACCTGCTTCCTTTTATCGGCGGAAGCTCCGGCCGGGCCTACTCTTGAAACCTTACTCCTTTTAATTTCAGCCGGCAAACTCGGGGATCCATTCGGCAAATGTTATAATACCGGGCTCACAGCTTCGGGTTCTCCCTCCACCCGGCTCTCTGGGTTATTAACATATACTTACTACTTCCCGTCATCGTAAACGTTTATTTTATTTTTTATGCGTACCAATTTAGCACATCATGAATCCTTTGTCAATACTTCAATGCATGGGGTGTTGTTAAATCAGCGATAATGCCATAGCCACAGGTCCCCTGACACGATTTTTTTCACCGGGTCAGGCAGCGGTTATCTAAGAAGGCAGAGGCAGAACGTAATACAGGATGGAGAAAAAATGGCAGATGCTGCCACCCAGCACAAAAAGATGCCAGACCGTATGATTAAACAGATTCCGGGTCCGTGCATAAAAAAAGACGCCGGCAGAGTAGAGGATGCCTCCCAGGGCCAGCAGAAGAACACCTCCCGGAGCCATATTCCGGATCAACGGCCTGATCGTACCGATGATCAACCAACCCATGACTACATAGAAGATCGTTGAGACTACGGCAAACCGATCCACAAAAAAAACCTTAAACACGACACCCGCCAGCGCCAGCCCCCATATTACTCCAAAGAGAGACCACCCCAGAGGCCCCCGGAGGGTAACGAGAGTAAAGGGGGTATAGGTGCCGGCAATGAGCAGAAAAACGGCGGCATGATCCAAAATCCGAAAAAAATGTTTTACCTTTTTATGCCGGAAGCTATGATAGAGGGTGGAACAGAGATAAAGGATAACCAGGGTGGCGCCGTAAATGCTAAAGCTGACGATATGCCAGACGTTACCGTAAATAGAGGCGCACACAACCAGGATAACCAGTGCCGCAATGGCCAGGCCCGTTCCCAGCCCGTGGGTAACGGCATTGGCAACTTCATTCCAGGGAACTGTTCTGTTCACCTTCTCCATAGGTTTACTTCCTCTCTGCAAACGGCGTACGGCGTAAAAAGCAGGCCAAAACCATGGAATGGTTCCCCCGCTTATCGCTTCAATCGGAACCCCGGTCAGAGCATACCAGTTATCTTTTCAATATGCAACAGGAACCGTCCCCGCATCCCGCCCGCGGCTCTATTTCACCGCTCTTATTCTTTCAATCAGGGGAGGGTGAGAATATAACAGAAATTTAACATAGGGATGTGGCTCGACCTCGGACAGGTTGGCATAGGCAAGATTTTTAAACAGAGTAATGTGAGCTTCCGGATCGCCGGTTAACCGTATCGCCTCCCGGTCTGCCTGCCTTTCAAAGTGCCTGGAAACACCGTTCTCTACAGGCATGGCCACAAAGGAGATCAGTGAGATAAACAGGAGCGCCAGAGGGATAATGCGGAGATCTCCCCCGTAAATATCAAATTTGCCGGCGAGGAAGTGAAGGATAAAGAGAGCCAGGAAGATGCCCGCAGTGCCCATGAGCATCCCTTTGCGAACATGTGCATATCGCCAGTGAGCAATCTCATGGGCGATTACGGCCAGAGATTCTTCCCCGGAAAAACGTGAAATCAGGGTGTCATAGATGACGATGCGTTTGGTTCTGCCCAGTCCCGTAAAGTAAGCGTTTGCCTTGTTGGTCTTCCGGCTGGCATCGGCAACCAGAACCCCGTCCAGTTCTATCCCCGCCTCCGCGGCCATCTCTTCAATCCGGACACGCAACTGTTCATCTTCCAGAGGTTGAAACCGATAAAAGAGAGGATCAATCAGAAGAGGTGAAAGATAGACCGAGATGATCAAAAATACAGTAAGCAGCAGACCGCCGATTATCCACCACCCGGACGGGAAATTGCTCCTCAGCACATATAAGGCCCAGAGTGATATACCGGAGACAATCAGGGATATGGCCGCTGATTTTGCATAGTCGCCCAACCAGTTTCCGAATGTGTAGGTTGAGAGTCCGAAACGGTGTTCCAGAACAAATCCACGGTAGTAATCAAGGGGGGAAGAAAGAAGAAGCAGAACTACCAATATCAGAAATATAAGACCGGCAACCGACCATGGGTTTGGTGGCACATAGTCGGCGAAAAACCTCCACGTAAAAATTACCAGGGCGGCGTACAACAACCATGTAACCAGCTTGTTAATGATATAAATGCCGAGGGTCAAACGCTGATAATGGGTGGCATGATCAAGGAATTCCCGGTCAAAATAACGGGCTGCATCCTCGCCCGATTCACGCGGAAAGAACGCCAACATCAGGATGAGGAGCATGATCAGCGCGGCCGCCCCCAGAACAAGGATGATAAGCGGCCCCTGTGCATGCAGCCCGTCGCCGAAGCATATGATCTTCAAAAGTTTACCCCCTATCTGCAAAATATCGCCTTTGGCCCGGGGAGATCTTCCCGGCCCCGATCACCGGTCACATCATGACCAGGTTGACCTCGCCTTGATCGATGGCCTCCGCCAGTACTGTTTTAACTTCATCCTTGGCGGTGAAGAAGATTATCTGCCAGCCGTGACCGGCCAGATCACGTAAAAACTCGATCTGGTTCATCAGGCGGCGGGTATCGGATTTCAGAAACGGATCATCCAGAATAAAAAAGCCTTTTTCGCCCTGCAACAATTTCTCACCCAGAGAGATCCTGATACAGAGGTACAGCTGATCGTAAGCCCCGCCCGAAAGCTGCCAGGCATCCAGCTTCCGGCCATCAGAACGCAGGACCTCGACCATGCCTTTCTCCCGGTTTAAAGAGACCTCTGTATAGAGGTTATCCGTTATCCGGGCAAAATATTTGCTAACCGCACTGCCCGGGCCGAAGAGATCCTGAACCTTTTTTTCCTCTTCCGCACCAATCTGTTCAAGTATATTAATTGCCGCATGGGTATATGCGCTACGTCCATGATAAACGGAGATGAACTCCTGCAGCTTTTCCCGGGCAATCGGAAGATCTTTCATCATCTGACAGGGTACATACTCGTTTTCCGGAGCCAGACAGGCATTGATTTCCCGGCCCAGAACATCCATCTCTTTTCTGTACCTTTCCAGTTCATAACCCAATTCCTGTTTCCGGTTTCGTAATCGGCTGCGTTTTTCCCGGACCGGCTCGATCTCGCCCCCGTCATATCCAAGACCCTCCACCGGCCGGGCATAATCATGGAGGGCCGCTATTTTTTCCTCCCAGAAAGAAATATTGGCGTTCAGATCATCGGCTTCCGCACCAAACTGGCCGGTCAATATTCCGGCCCGGGTCTTCACCTCCTGCTCATATTCCTCGCGGCTCTTCAATTTGACACGATATTCCTGAAAAGTATCTACCCCGGTGCTCTCCCTTATTTTCCTTATCTCATCTTCTGCCTCCCGGGCTCCGGCCGCCAGTTCTTCCAGCTCTTTATTTATGGATTCAATCCTCTGGTTACACAAGGCTATATCTCTGTCCAGCTCCTGTATCTTCCTGTTTTTTTCTTCACCGACCAGGGCAAACTCATTGATTTTTTCCAGTATGCCGGCCGGTGTCCCGGCCTTGAATTTCAATTCCTCGGCCCCGGTTACGATCTTCTTCATCAGATCGGCCAGACGTCTCTTTTCACCGCCGATCCGGAGCAGAAATCCACCGTAAATCAATACCGCCGCCAGAGCAAGGATGACCGCAGCAGAAAACCATTCTCCGCCCTGCTCCCACAGGAACATTCCGGCGATGGAGAGCAGGAAGCACAATATTGACAGCGGCCCGAAAACGGACAGGAAATTTCCCCAACCCCGTGATTTTTCCCGCATAAATTGATGCTCCAGGCTCCGGTACGCAGCTATTTTCGGTTTCAGGTCCTCCTCGAGCCGATCCCTGCTGCGGTTAAATCCTTGCACCAAAAATTCTTCAGCCTCCTTTGATTTA